>JGI26246J51724_1000656_pt1 | contig 16684 bp, 15 predicted proteins | sample SaaInlLV_10m_DNA_FD_51724 | JGI IMG/M metagenome (IMG submission 51724) | reverse complement strand
TGACAGTTGACAGTTGGCTAGCTGCGCTTAGTCGAACAGTAACGACAGATCAAGCGCCCGGCAATGTTTGGTGAGTGCGCCGATTGAAATATAATCTACACCGGTCTCTGCTATTGCTACCAAGCGTTCGTCGTCGATACTGCCAGACGCCTCGAGTTTGACTCGCCCTGCGGCATGCGCGACAGCCAACCGAGTTTGGTTTAAATCGAAGTTGTCGAGCATGACAATATCCGCACGAGCGGCGATGGCTTCGTCTAGCTCGCTCATCGATTGCACTTCGACCTCGACTGGCAAATCACTGTTTAGTGTTCTGGCGCGCTGCACTGATGCTGCGATGCCGCCGCACGCCGCAATGTGATTCTCTTTGATTAGAAAGGCGTCGAAAAGCCCGATCCTGTGATTGTCACAGCCACCAACACGCACTGCGTATTTCTGTGCCACGCGCAGTGCGGGTAAGGTTTTCCGCGTATCAAGAATTTTCACCTTTGTGTGTTGCACCAATGTCGCATAGCGATGGCTCGTCGAAGCGGTGGCAGAGAGTGTTTGCAACAAATTGAGCGCGCTGCGCTCACCTGTAAGGATGCTGCGCGCAGACCCCGAGAGGGTAGCAATCACCGTGCCCGCGTTGACTGGTTCGCCATCCTGGACATGCCAATCGATTGTAACATTGCCTGAGTTTAGAGCGACTTGCGCAAAAACTTCGTCTGCAAAGGACGTTCCACAAAGAATGCCTGCTTCGCGCCCAAGGATTTTAGCGGTGGCTGCGCGACCGGCGGGAATTAAAGAGGCGGTAATGTCGCCGCTGCCGATATCTTCCTCTAAGGTCATCGTGACGATTTTAGTGACGTCTTCCCCTGCGGGTCGATGAAGGGGGGTGTGGAGTGTTTGCATTGCGGGCCCTGCGTAACAGCGGAAGTTTTAGACATCGAAAGGGTGATAGCAGAAGTATGGCGCAAGGTCGATAGAATAGGAATAGAGGGTATGCGGGGCGCGCTGTGCTGGCGTATGCTAGAGATCGTGAGTGTGCAGAGAACGATTAACTTGATATGAAATACAGTATTACCAAGGGCGAACTTGTCCCGGCAGAGCAGGTGGCCTCGCCTAATTTTGGCGAGCGTCCCGCTGGCGTCTCTATTGACCTTGTTGTGGTGCACAGCATTAGTTTGCCGCCGGGGGAATACGGCAGTGGGGCGATCCAACGATTCTTTTGCAATCAGTTAGAGAGCAGTGAGCATCCTTATTTCGAGGAGATCGCTGGGCTTAAAGTCTCCGCGCACGTGCTGATAGAGCGTTCAGGCAAGGTTGTTCAATTCGTCAACTTTGACCGCCGCGCATGGCATGCTGGCCGCTCTGAGCACAGAGGGCGAGAAGAGTGCAACGATTTCTCGATCGGCATCGAGCTAGAAGGAACCGATTGCGATGTTTACGAAGAAGCGCAGTATGCTTCCCTTGCTGCGATTCTTGTTGCGTTAGAATTTTATTACCCCGATGTAACGACTGATCGCATTGTCGGTCATAGTGATATAGCGCCTGGGCGAAAGACCGATCCGGGTGTGGGCTTTGATTGGCAAAAGCTCAACAGCGAGATCGCGAGACTCCGAGTGTCGTCGTAAGCATTAGGATGCAGGGTCTAGGTGAGAAATCGTGGGTATTCGAGCGAGGATGATGCGTGAAATTTTTAGTTATTTTATTGGGTCTTATTTTAACGGCAACCTGGCTTAAAGAGGTCGATCGTTTTGACGACTCTTGGTTTGGGCGCTATCAGCTAGCGCTGCGCAAATCGGTTGGCAAGCTCAAAATAGATGAAAAATTTAGGCTTTCGGTAGCCTTAGGTGCAATTTACGGCGTTTTGCTTGGCGCGGTGATGGTTCTTGAGGCGCTGGCTGAAGGGGCGTTCTACGGTGTAGCGACGATGCTCCTGCATCTGTTTGTTCTCCTCTTTGCCATGGACAGAACTCAGCCTGGCAGGCTCGCAAGAGACTTCTTAAAGTCTTGGAGCGCAGGCAATAGGCAGGGATGTGTAGACTATTTACAGGCGGAGCTTAGCCTCGAAGTACCCCCGAATGCAGTAGACGGCTCGGCGCTCGTTGGTCGATTTAAGCGCTTGCTCGCCTACAGAAGCTTTGAGCGTATGTTTATGATGTACACGCTCTATATGCTCGCAGGGCCCGAAGGCGTTATGTTCGGCTATGTCAGCTATCAGCTCAGATCCGAACTCTGCAGGGGCGAAGATCGGCGACTGGCGATGCCTCTCGAAAAGATTATCGCTATCATCGAGTGGGTGCCACTCCGATTGCTGGCAATTACCTTCTCTCTTGTTGGAGACTTCAATAGCTGTGTTTCTCGTCTTCGCCGCCATCTGTGGGAGTTTAATACGACAAGCGATAACGCCCAATTAATCGCAGACTGGGCTCGTTGTGCTCTCTCTGAGCCGGCCGCAGATGAAGTCCAGAACGCGGACTGTGACGAGGCGGCTATGGGCGCCGAGATCGAAGCGCTCAGCGGCCTGCTAGAGCGCAGTCAAATAGTGTGGCTTGTGGTCGTTGCTGTTCTCACATTGGTCGGATTCTAACTGGAAGAGGGTTGTCGGCGAAATACCTGGTAGCAGCATTCATACTCTGTCTTTTCTATTTTTATGTAGTTTTACTACATAATTTCGTAATGAAACTGGAATCGTTAGTTGATCAAGACTAAAATCTTGGTATCTTGTAATTTAGTTACACCTATTTTATAAAGNTTTAGCTTTACTAATATTGACAGGGTAAGGATGAGATCGATGAGCGAACATCAAGATATAAACCCCGAAGAAACCAAAGAATGGCTAGACGCGCTGAATTCAGTGATCGATGAAGAGGGTTCAGACCGAGCACATTACCTGCTGAACACACTGTCTGCCCGCGCTTCGATCGTTGATCCTCGCGAAGATTCCACGGCGGTTTACACCGACTATCGTAATTCCATCAGTCCAACGACCGAAGATCGTATGCCAGGCGATATGTTTATGGAGCGAGAGATTCGCGGCATTGTGCGATGGAACGCGATGGCCATGGTTATGCGCGCAAACATGCGCAATGCGAGTATCGGTGGGCATATCTCAACGTTCTCATCGGCGGCGACGCTCTATGACGTTGGTTTCAACTATTTCTTCCGGGGTCCCAATGAACACGATGAAGGTGACCTCATCTACTATCAAGGGCACTCGTCGCCGGGTATCTATGCNCGGTCTTATCTCGAGGGGCGTATCGATGAGAAGCAACTCGATAATTTCCGTCAAGAGGTTGATGGCAATGGACTGTCATCCTACCCACACCCTTGGTTGATGCCGGACTATTGGCAGTTTCCAACGGTGTCGATGGGGTTAGGACCTATCCAGGCGATCTACCAAGCTCACCTGCTGAAATACCAGACCAGTCGCGGTCTGCTCGACAATAGCCGACGCAAAATTTGGGCTTTTCTTGGCGACGGGGAAACCGATGAGCCAGAATCACTTGGCGCGATCAGCAAGGCAGGGCGCGAGAAGCTCGATAATTTGATCTTCGTGATCAACTGCAACCTTCAGCGTTTAGATGGGCCTGTGCGCGGCAATGGCAAGATCATCCAAGAGCTTGAGGGCGTATTCCGCGGCGCTGGCTGGGATGTGATTAAAGTGGTGTGGGGNAGGCATTGGGACCCGCTGCTGCAGGCCGATAAAGACGGNATCCTGCAGGCGCGCATGAACGAAGTAGTAGACGGCGAATATCAGAATTACGTGGCCCGGGGTGGCGCGTACACGCGCGAGAATTTCTTCGGTAAAAGCCCTGAGCTGCTCAAGATGGTCGAGCATCTTTCGGACGACGATATTATGGCGCTCAATCGTGGCGGCCACGATCCTTATAAAGTCTATGCAGCTTACGCTGAGGCCGCGCGCGCGAGCGGTAAGCCAACAGTAATTTTGGCGAAAACCGTCAAAGGCTATGCGTTTGGCGATACTGCCGAGGCCCAGAATAACGCCCACTCAGTTAAGAAACTGGACGTCGAGTCACTCAAAAAGTTCCGTGACCGGTTTGGTATTCCAATTCCCGACGATAAGCTCGAGGAAGTGCCCTATTACCGGCCGGCCCAAGATAGCCTCGAGCTTAAATACATGCGCAAAGTGCGCGAGCCTCTCGGCAAACCTGTTCCACAGCGTCGCAGTGTGACAACTCCATTGCCGGTTCCAACACTGAGTGCCTTTGACTCGCAGCTCAAGAGTAGCGGTGAGCGCGAAGTCTCCACGACGATGGCTTTTGTACGCATGCTCTCAACGCTTGCGAAGGACAAGGAGATNGGTCAGCGTGTNGTACCGATCGTTCCTGATGAGGCGCGTACTTTCGGTATGGAAGGCATGTTTAGGCAAATGGGAATCTACTCATCAGTNGGCCAACTCTATGACCCCGCNGACTCTAATCAAGTCATGTTTTACCGCGAAGATAAACAGGGGCAGATGCTTGAGGAAGGCATTAGCGAGGCCGGCGCATTTTCGGCATGGCTCGCCGCCGCGACGTCTTACAGCGTTAGCAACTATCCGTTGATTCCTTTTTACATTTATTACTCGATGTTCGGTTTTCAGCGCGTGGGAGATCTCTGCTGGGCCGCCGGTGATTCGCAGGCGCGTGGATTTCTTATTGGTGCAACAGCAGGGCGCACAACACTTAATGGCGAAGGGTTGCAGCATCAAGATGGCCATAGTCATATTTTGGCAGGCACTATTCCAAATTGCGTCACTTACGACCCTACCTATGCCTATGAGCTTGCAGTCATCATTCAGGATGGACTCCGCCGTATGTACGACGAAATGGAGTCGGTGTTTTATTACATCACCACCATGAATGAGAATTACGTGCAGCCAGAAATGCCCGAGGGCGTTGAAGAAGGCATCATTCGTGGCATGTATTTGCTAGAAGATGGCGATGCAACGGACTATGCAACGACAAAGCCTAAAAAAGAGTTAAGCGCGCTTAGAGTTCGTCTCTTAGGCAGCGGAACTATACTTCGTGAGGTAAGAAAGGCGGCAGCTAAGCTGCGCGAAGAATTTGGAGCTCACGTCGACGTTTGGAGCGTAACGAGTTTTAACGAATTGCGCAGAGAAGCGCTGACGGTTTCTCGCGAAAATATGCTTAATCCTGCGGCTAAGATAAAGAAGNCGTTTGTCACCGAGCAGCTCGGCAGTAAGCAGGGCCCTGTTATCGCGACTACCGATTACATGATGTCGTACTCGGACCAGATTAGAGAATTCGTTCCAGACACTTACAAGGTGCTAGGCACCGACGGTTTCGGTCGTAGCGATAGCCGCGAGAAGCTGCGTCATTTCTTCGAGGTGGACGCCAAATTTATTGTTTTGGCAACGCTCACCGAACTGCGCGCGCGCGGGTTGATCGAAGCGAAACAAATCACTGCCTTTATGAAGAAAGAAGGCATCGACCAGAATAAACCTAATCCGCTCACGCATTAGCGAGAGGCGTGCGATTTGAGTCGAATCATTTTGGGAGCAGCGAAGCGGTGGCTATAGAAAAAATTCTAGTACCAGATTTGGGTGATGCGAGCGATGTCGAAGTCATCGAGCTTCTTGTCGCTGTCGGCGACACAGTAGCCGAGGAAGATTCTCTTCTCGTGTTAGAGAGTGATAAAGCGGCAATGGAGATTCCTGCGCCCAGGAGCGGCATTGTTAAAAGCCTCGAGGTTAACCTTGGTGACAAGGTAAGCAGTGGTAGTGTGATTCTCACGCTCGAAGTCGAGGCAGGCGTTGAATCGGCCGTAATCCCCGATGTCGCTGCGACTCCGGATAACGAGAAGGCTGAACAAGTCGCCGAGCAACCAGCGGACGTTGGGCTCGGCACGGCGGCCGTCACAGCACCGGTTTCGTTCGATATCGTCGTGCCCGATATTGGAACCGAAGACGAAGTGGAGATTATTGAGATTCAAGTCGCGGTAGGTGACCTGCTTACTGTCGACGACACGCTTATGACGCTCGAATCGGACAAAGCGGCGATGGATGTCCCCGCAGATCGAGCAGGTGAAGTACAAGAAATACTCGTCAGCGTTGGCGACAAAGTTAAGGCGGGCACGAGCATCGTGCGTATCCTAACAGCAGCCGCTGCGGTTGAATCTGCGCCTTTAGCACCGCCGGTCCAGCCGATCTCAAACGAGTCCGAACCAAGTAAACCACAGCCGCCTGCCTCCGTACCCGAGCCGCAGTCGGTGCCGAGCATTCAGGCTCCTGTGCCCGGCGCCGAGTCAGCCAAAGTCTATGCGGGCCCTGCGGTGCGCAAGCTCGCGCGCGAACTCGGCGTCGACCTTACGCAGGTGCGTGGGAGCGGGGCAAAGTCGCGCATCATCAAAGAAGACATTCATGGTTTTGTTAAAACACGTATTAATACACCCGCGACGGCACTGACAGGCGTTGGGATTGCTGCAGTACCTGATATCGATTTTAGTCAGTTTGGCGAGATCGAAGAAGTGCCGCGCAGCAAGTTGCACAAGCTCACCGCAATTAATATGCAGCGCAACTGGAACGCAGTGCCGCACGTGGCGCAGTTTAATGAAATAGATATTAGCGACCTCGAAGAGTTTAGGGCGAGCCTCAAAGGCGAAGCACAACGGAAGGGCGTCAAGATGACTTTCTTGCCGTTCTTGCTGAAAGCCTGCGCTGGCGCTTTAGCAGAGCTGCCTCAGTTTAATGTGTCGCTGCATTCCTCGGGCGAGCACTTAATTCAGAAAAAGTATATTCACATTGGCGTGGCGGTGGCGACGGAGGCCGGTCTTGTNGTTCCGGTTGTGCGTGACGTAGACAAGAAAAGTCTCTGGGAGCTCGCGGCAGAGGTTATAGAGCTTTCGAATAAGGCGAAAGATCGCAAGTTGTCGCGAGAGGAAATGCAGGGCGCCTGCTTTACTATCTCAAGCTTGGGCGCTATTGGCGGCACTGGATTTACGCCTATAGTGAACGCCCCTGAGGTTGCGATCTTAGGTGTCGCGAAGACGCAGATAAAGCCNCAGTATATCGGGGGNCAATTTGTGCCACGCCAGATGCTNCCGATCACTCTGTCGTATGACCACAAGGCGGTAAATGGTGTTGACGGCGGACTGTTCGTCACCTACCTCGAGAAAGTGCTAAGCGATATTCGTAATCTGATTCTTTAGGGCTCGGGCGTCTAATCGCAAGGGTTTCTAGACAGGGTAGAACAACGTTCTACCCTTATGCTCGACCCGCGCTATCGGGCAATCATACGCCCTGCCGAGGGTTTCTTCGGTGAGTATTTCCTCGGCGCTTCCAACTAAGGTCTCGACATCACTTACCATTAACACAATGTTGTCGCAGACCCGCGCAGCTAAATTGATATCGTGAGTGGCCATGATCACCGCGGCTTCTTTAGGCGTGTGATGGTTCGGCGCCGAGAGCTCGGTCGTCGCTTCGCTTTTGCCGCCAACCTGCGAAAGCAGCAGGGTGATCAGTTGTGTTTGAAAGCCTAAGTCTAAGTGATTACTAGGCTCGTCTAAGAGCAAAAGACGGGGTTGTTGCGCTAGCAACATGGCGAGCGCCAAACGTTGCCGTTCACCGCCCGAAAGGGAGGTAACAGCGCGCGAGGCGAGGCTTTCAATGCCTAGTTGGCGCAATGATTCGTAAGCGAGGCCAAGATCTTCCGAATTGTCGAAAAGTCGCCCCCGGGCATGCGGGTGGCGACCGAGTAAGGCCGTTTCTATAACAGTAGAGGGCAGCGCATCGACTGACTCTTGGAGCAACAGCCCTATGTGAAGGGCGATGTGAGCAGAGCTCAGCGTCGATAGGTTTTGGTCGCCAAGTAATACATCCCCTGCGGCAGGTGTTCTTAAACCCGCGAGCGTATGCAGCAAACTCGTTTTCCCTGCGCCGTTTTTCCCGAGCAAACCCCAGCGCTCACCCGTGTTTATACTGAAGCTCAGATCGCAGCACAGCGTCCGAGAGCCGGCACGCAGCGAGAGCGAGTTCGCTGTAAGAAGCGGGGTCATTTGCTCGGAGTGCTCCTAAGTATGGCGATAAAGCTAGGTACGCCGATAAGCGCGGTGATCACGCCCACGGGCAGTTGCTGAGGCGCGAGGAGTGTGCGCGCGAGCGTGTCGGCAACAACAAGAAATGTGCCGCCTGTCAGAAGCGAAAAAGGGATGAGGACGCGATGGTCGCGCGCCCCGATTAATCGCAGCATATGAGGCACAACCAGACCGACGAAGCCGACACTGCCGGCGGTAGTGACTGCGATAACGGTGAGCAGCGAGGCGCCAAAGAAAAGGCTGAGACGCAGGCGTTTAATATCGACCCCAAGACTGGCCGCGACGAGGTCACCTCGCACAAGGACATTGAGTGAGCGCGCCGCGCGCATAGCGAGGGCGGCGCCAACGACTAATACCCCGATTTGTGCGGGCCCGACGCTACTTTGGCTGAGGTCTCCCATAAGCCAAAACAGCATGCCTTGCACGCTAGCGCTCGCACTCGTCGAGAGCATCAGATTGATTAGCGCGCCCCAACCGGCTGAGACTACGACACCGGTAAGCAAGAGATGCGTTGTCGACCAACTGCCCGCGCGGCTGGCAATACCAAAGACAACGCCTACGGAAATAAGCGCGCCGACAAAAGCGGTGCTCGAGAGCCACCAGCCGCCAAGTCCCAGCATAATACTTGCCAGCGCACCGACGGCTGCGCCACCCGAGAGGCCGAGAATATAGGGATCGGCGAGAGGGTTGCGCAGCAGCACTTGCATAAGGACGCCGGCGAGCGCGAGCGCTGCGCCCGTGACGAACGCGGCCAGGGTGCGAGGGAGCCGGATATCCTCGAACACCTGACGCTGCAGATCAGGAAGGTCGCCTAGCACATAGCTCATGAGGTCGCTAAATGACAGATCGACGCTGCCACTTAATAGCGAGCCCAATATCGCTGTAAAAGCGAGTAAAGAGGCAGCTAGTAGAAGTCGAAAGGGTTGGAATTGGCTCACAATCTGCTCATTTTGAGGCGAGTTCCCCCCGAGTTTTGATTGGGAGGCTTCGCGTAGATGATGATGGTAACATTACCTCACCAGCAAGCTCTAGGTTACTTGCTGGCTAGCGGCATCAGCCGCCACGACTATTTAGGAGACACCCAATGCCAACATTCGATATCGTNTCCGAGGTTGACGTTCACGAAGTGCGCAACGCGATGGAACAATCCAACAAAGAGGTAGGCACNCGCTTCGANTTTAAAGGAATTGATGCATCCTTCGCCTTAGCGAAGGAAAACGAAATCACGCTGACAGCCGAGGTGGACTTTCAGCTGCAACAAATGCTCGAGATTCTTCGGGGCAAACTCGTCAAGCGCGGAGTCGATGTGAAAAGCCTCAGCGAAGGAGAGGTTCAGCTTAGCGGGCAGCGCGCAACGCTTGCGGTGACTGTGCAGCAAGGTATCGAGTCTGACATTGCTCGCAAACTCGTGAAGCAGATCAAAGATAAAAAACTGAAAGTGCAGACAGCGATTCAGGGCGACAAGTTACGCGTAACCGGCAAAAAGCGCGACGATTTGCAAGAAGTCATCGCCTTTCTGCGAGAGCTTCCGCTCGATATACCCCTGCAGTTTAATAATTTCAGAGACTAATCTTGCAGGCGACTCAGCGCGATTCATTGTCTTTCGTCGAGACCCTAGCCCAGCTTCGCGACAGGCGATTTCTCGCTGTGTTGCTATTCGGTTTTTGTAGTGGGTTTCCGTGGGTTCTGCATGGGTCGGTGCTAACGCTTTGGCTGCAGCAGTCAGGCCTTTCGCGGTCGGCGATAGGTTTTTTTGGCGTGATCGCCACGGTATATGCGGTCAATTGGCTGTGGGCGCCTTTTGTTGATCGCATGNCTTTACCTTTCCTAGGTAAACGCCTTGGCCAGCGCAGGTCATGGATTGTGCTCTGCCTTGCGGGTATGTCGCTGCTGGTTCTCGGCCTTGGCCTAAGCGATCCTAGCGTNAGTCTCGTGCAGATCAGCCTGCTGGCACTCGGTATCGCTATTTGTTCTGCGACACTCGATATCAGCGTTGATGCCTACCGCATCATGCTGTTTAACCGTGAAGAGATGGATAGAAAAATGCCGTATGCGGCAGCGGTTAGCACCACGGGCTGGTTTGCCGGTTATGGCTTTATCGGTGGTGCGCTCGCGGTGGCATTAGGCGGCGAAACAATCGGCATGAGCTGGGATCGCGTGTATCTCGTCTTAGCGGCTATGGTTGCAGTGCTCGCTCTACTGGTGCTCCTTACTCCTAGGCCCCCCAACGAAGGCGAAGAGGCTGTAGGAGCCGCGGTGGCACAAAGTGAGTCGCCAAGTTTGAGCGACTGGATTAAAACAACACTAATAGCGCCTTTCGCCGAGTTCTTTCAGCGCTGCGGTTTTCGCCTCGCACTTTCGGTGCTGTTGCTTCTGCTCGTCTTTCGACTCGGCGAAGCGATGCTCGGGCGTATGTCGCTGGTGTTTTATGTCGAAGTTGGGTTCTCGCGCGACGAAATCAGCCTGTATCAGAAATTTTTTGGTGGGCTAGTCACCGCTGGGTTTTCGTTGCTGGGCGCGGTGATCAACACGCGCTTCGGTGTCATCCGAGGACTTTTTGTTGCCGGCATCGCCATGGCGGGTGCCAACCTCATGTTTGCGCTGATCGCCGTGGTTGGCCCAAATACAAATCTGCTTATGCTTGCGCTTTTGGTTGATAATTTCTTTCAAGCCTTTGCAACCGTCGCGTTTGTCTCGTTTATCTCGTATTTCACCAGTCGTACTTATACCGGTACACAGTATGCGCTCATGGCGTCTGTATCGAATTTCGGAAGAACGACACTGGCAGCTGGGAGCGGTTTCGTTATCGACGCGCTCGGCGGCGACTGGGCGAGTTTTTTCATTCTGACAACGCTGATGGTAATCCCAGGGTTGGGGCTTTTGGTGTGGGTCGGGCGGCTACTGCCGGGCTATTCTGCGCGTCAGGTTGCGGCATCCCACCCGTAACGCGCGAGTGCAATGCGTCCTCTAACAAAGACAATGCCTTCAGACTCGAGCCGGTCTTTCTGTTCTCGATAGCTTGCGCTGCCTTCGGGTAATGAGAGCCGCCCTTGAGAATTACAGACGCGATGCCAGGGCAGCGTCGTTGGCTTCGGCAGATTTTTTAGCACGTTGCCGACTTGTCTCGCACGGCCAGGCAAACCGGCGAGTGCCGCAATTTGTCCATAGCTTGCGACGCGGCCTGCCGGAATCTGGTAGACAATCTGCCAAATTCGTTCTTGAGGGTTGAAAGGTTCGATAGGGTGCATGCGCGACAAGATCGCGTAGAATGATCAGACTGTCCAGCCAAGGAGTTTATTTCGTGCGTTTCCTGTTTTTATTTTTCATCGCTGTGCCGCTTGTCGAGATGTTGCTGTTGTTCGAAGTGAGCGATCAGATTGGGGGGCTGTCTACGCTTGGTTTAGTGGTGGCAACGGCTGTGATCGGCGTACAGGTCCTCAAGCAACAGGGCATTGCGACCCTAACGAGGGCGAATGCACGACTCAGCTCGGGAGAGCTGCCTGCACAGGAAATTATCGAAGGCATGCTTTTAGCCGCCGCAGGGGCATTGTTGCTAACCCCAGGATTTATAACAGACACGCTAGGGTTTGTGTTTCTGGCAGGGCCGCTGCGAAGACTCATCGCGGCGAGACTGCTTCGCAGCGGTCTAGTGCGCGCGGGGGGCGGACTGGGGGCCGGTTTTTCTGGTGGGTCTGTTGGTGGCTCCAGCGGTGGCTTTAGCGCTGGGTTTAACCGCAGATCGCAGGGTGGTGTCAGCGGCGAGCACCAAGGTTTTGATACCAGCGCCACTGGGAGTGCCGAGGGTGAAATCATCGAGGGCGAGATTGTAAGAGAGGGCGATAGTGCAACACTGGATAAAGGGGTGAGTGAGGCGGATGAAAAAGCCCGCTCATCACATTCCTCGAGCGAAGAAAATAAATAAAAAAAATTGATCAAATTCAGTAAATTAAATAATCTATCTCGAAAAATTCTACCAAAAATTTTCGAGTCACCATCGTGCTAACTGCGATCGCCTTTAAACAGGCCATTTGATTAGTGCTGAGTTAGCAAAGAATTTGCCCTCTAGGCATTGAATTCCTGCCACCAATCCCCATCTTGCACTCATCTACTAACTCGCCGCCACAGGGCGTCGACACTTGGTAANTGATGATCGGCTTCTCGACGGCATAGCCCCGCGTAGCCCTTTTCAATTCTGGCAATCAAGACCTTTGATTTAGGAGTGACGAAAGATGAATATCCGCCCATTGCAAGACCGCGTTGTTGTAAGACGCACCGAAGAAGAAAAGACAAGCGCAGGGGGCATCGTGCTGCCCGGTTCTGCTTCTGAAAAGCCTGCTCAAGGTGAAGTAATCGCCGTGGGACCAGGCAAGCGTCAAGAGAACGGCGACACGCAGCCGGTCGACTTAAAAGTAGGNGACACCGTGGTATTTGGCAAATACGCCAGCAANACGGTCAAGATCGGCGATGAGGANCTATTGATCCTCAGCGAAGGCGAGATCTACGGCGTTATCGAAAGCTAAGAGCTATGCGCTCGAGTTTTCCAAGANCAACCTCTATNTAGANAGGAATATTCAACATGGCTAAAGAAGTAAAATTCGGCGATCCCGCGCGCCAACGACTCCTCGCGGGTGTCAACATTCTCGCAGACGCGGTTAAAGTTACNCTCGGTCCTAAGGGCCGCAATGTCATCCTCGACAAGTCTTTCGGCGCGCCGACAGTNACNAANGATGGCGTCTCGGTAGCGAAAGAGATTGAACTCGCTGANCGTTTCGAGAACATGGGTGCGCAGATGGTTAAAGANGTTGCCTCGCAGACGTCTGACGTCGCTGGCGACGGCACAACGACTGCCACCGTTCTTGCCCAATCAATTCTCAACGAAGGCCTAAAGGCTGTCGCTGCAGGCATGAATCCAATGGATTTGAAGCGCGGAGTCGATAAGGCTGTTGCGGCGCTCGTGCTAGAGGTAGGCAAGCTCTCGACTCCTTGCACCGACTCTAAAGCGATTGCACAGGTAGGCACTATCTCTGCGAACTCTGATGAAGAGGTCGGCCGCATTATTGCTGAGGCAATGGACAAGGTTGGTAAAGAAGGCGTCATCACAGTGGAAGATGGTTCAGGTCTTGAGAACGAGCTGGACATCGTGGAAGGCATGCAGTTCGACCGCGGCTATCTCTCTGCTTACTTCATCAACAACCAAGAGAGCATGAGCGTCGATCTCGAAAGCCCGCTGATCCTCTTGGTCGACAAGAAAGTGTCGAACATTCGCGACATGCTTGGCCTGCTCGAAGGCGTGGCTAAGTCTGGTCGTCCTCTGTTGGTTATCGCAGAAGACGTCGAAGGCGAAGCGCTCGCGACACTGGTTGTAAANAACATGCGCGGNATCGTGAAAGTCGCTGCGGTTAANGCGCCTGGCTTCGGAGACCGTCGTAAGGCNATGCTCGAAGACATCGCTGTGCTAACCGGCGGTACTGTTATCTCTGAAGAAGTTGGCCTCAACCTCGAAGGCGCGACAGTAGACGATTTGGGCAGCGCTAAGCGTGTGCAGATCACGAAAGAAAACACGACTATCATCGATGGCTCGGGCGACGCGAAAGCAATCGAAGGCCGCGTAAGCCAGATTCGTGCCCAGATCGAAGAGACTTCATCTGACTACGATCGTGAGAAACTGCAAGAGCGCGTCGCGAAACTTGCCGGCGGCGTTGCCGTAATCAAAGTGGGTGCGGGTACCGAAATCGAAATGAAAGAGAAGAAGGCACGCGTCGAAGACGCATTGCATTCGACTCGCGCAGCGGTCGAAGAGGGTGTTGTTCCTGGCGGCGGCGTCGCACTTGTGCGTGCACTGCAAGCGGTAACAGGCCTCAAGGGCGACAACGAAGACCAGAACGTCGGTATTGGTTTATTGCTCAAAGCGGTTACTGCGCCACTGCGTCAGATCGTCAGCAATGCAGGTGGTGAAGGCTCGGTAGTTTTGGACAAAGTTGCAGCAGGCAAGGGCAATTTCGGCTTCAACGCGGCGACAGGTGAATACGGCGACATGATTGAGATGGGTATTCTCGACCCCGCAAAGGTCACACGCACAGCAATTCAAGCTGCCGGTTCGGTTGCTGGTCTAATGATCACCACCGAAGCGATGGTTACCGATGCACCTGAAGACAAGGGTGCTGCGCCGGCTATGCCTGATATGGGCGGCATGGGCGGAATGGGTGGTATGGGCGGCATGATGTAAAGCTCGCCCCTTTTCGTGTGACGACAGCGTAAAAGCAACGTCACAAAAAAAAGCAGACAATGACATTGTCTGCTTTTTTTATGAGCGGTAGTTTTTGATTATCTCTCTCAGCGCTTGCTGACTACGCCGCTAGATTCGCGTTGGCAAAATCCCAGTTGACGAGGTTGTCGATGTACGACGCCAAAAAGTCTGGACGACGATTTTGGAAGTCTAGGTAATAGGCATGTTCCCAGACATCGCAAACGAGCAGGGGTTTAGCACCGGAGGTTAGCGGCGTTTCGGCATTCGCTGACTTTTCAATCGCTAGCTTGCCATCGCGCTCAACTAGCCACACCCACCCGCTGCCGAATTGGCTTACGCCGCCCGCGACAAACTGAGCTTTGAACTCGTCGAAGCTGCCGAAATCGGCGTCGATGCGCGCGGCGATGTCGCCGGTCGGTGCGCCGCCGCCGTTAGGGCTTAGGCTATTCCAGAAAAAGCTGTGGTTGTAATGTTGGCCCACGTTGTTGAACAGTGCGCCGCCGATCTTCGCTGTGTCGTGAACGAGTTGCTCTAAATCTGTGGCTTCGATACCGGCGTCGGCGAGGAGTTCGTTACCCTTCACAACATAGGCGTTGTGGTGTTTGCCGTGGTGATAGTCTAAGGTGTCAGCCGACATATGGGGTGCGAGTGAGTCTTTGGCGAAGGGGAGTTCTGGTAGGTGTAAGCTCATGAGATTGGTTATGCTCCTGCTACTACTTAGGGTTGATGATTAGAGATTTTACGGTAATAAATACGGCGAAGGGTCGATTTTAGACCTGCTAGCATAAGGACTCAAATCGACCCTTCAAAATCGTCAAAGTGTTGAAAGTCTTGAAAGTGTTGAAAGTGTGGAAAGTGTGGAAAGTGTTCAGGGTATGCAGAGTCTTGAAAGCGGCAGCCGAGTGAACTCAGCTGCCTGAGAAAAGCAGTGGTTAGAGGTATTGAACAACCACTAACAGCACGGCAGCTAGTGCAACACCTAAGTGCACAACGCCGACAACGCTCGCCATCGGTCCCATCTTGCCTTTAATNGCGTTCGCTTCGATCGCAAGAATGAGGATAACAGCAACAGCCGATGCGGTGCTGCTGACGCCCATTTCTGCGCCCATTGGCAAACCACCAAGNCCGTTTAAGTGTCCAGAGGCTACCATGAAAAGCAGCATTGGCAGTGAGAANAAGGTATTAGTTCTNGAGGCTAATCCCGCCTTACCCGCGGCGCCCGCAGCTTCGGGAAGCGCTTCACCGCCGCCGAGTACTTGCTCATTCGAGGCCATGACGATTTTCTGATTCGGCCAGATGATCAGCCACACATTGAGGAACATGAAGGTACCCATGAGCATGCCGAGAATGATGTAGAAGTTTACTGCGGCAGCGAGATAGCCTGCGAGAGCGATGCCGGAAATAAAGGTGACTAGTGCGCCATAGCGAAACCATTTGAGTGCATTAGGGAGTAACTTTGATATCGCCGAGGCTTTCGCGGCCGGGTCTGCGACTTTGAAATACTCAGTTTGGACAAAGTTGAAGTAGTAGAGGATGCCTATCCACACGACACCTGCGAAAAGGTGAATCCAGCGGACTAAAAAGGGGACTAAATTATCGAGTTCCATGGGGGTAGCTCCTTTATTGGTTTTTTTAATTACTCGAAGCGAAGTGTAGCACTTGCTGCATTCGGCAGGCTATTGAATCGCAGATGCATTCATAGTGACTAACTAGGGGTATAGGGATAGCGGGCGTTGTCCAATTTGTAGATAATGAGTCCATTAATTCCAATCGTTTCAGCGAGCCTAAGCATGAGAGACAACGATGACCTCGGTCGGCTTCCCCCGATGGTGCCCGAGCGCGATGATGTAGACAGTCACCTCAGTAATCGCAAAGCTCAGGGGCAGGATATCGTCATGCCTGCGCGAGGCATTGCGCAGCCTCGCAGCTCTGCGGGTCTGAAGGCTGCGATAGCAATTTTATTTTTAGCTGCGTTTGGCGGTGCGGGTTATGGCTATTTTTATACGCAAGAAGCCAATGCAGATGCGCGTTCGGCGGAGCTTCGCATTGCCGATCTAGAACGTCGACTAAGCCTTGTTGGTGATAGTGCCGAGGAGTCGACGCTTAAGATGATCGAGCGGATGGACTTTAATTTTTCTGAGATCGATAAACTTTGGGCTGCTCGACGCGTACTCAATGGCAATATAGACGAGTTGAAAGGCGAGGCTGCGAGGATCAGACTTACCAATGAAGGCCAAGACGAGACGATTGCGCAGAACGCTTCGCGTCTCGCCACCTCGGCGGAATCGTTGATTGGCGTCGAAACTCGACTCAATACTCTAGCCAATGAGCTGGCTGCAGCGACGACGGCGATGGGTCAGTTAAACGCGCAGGTCGCGGAACTCGACGGATTGCGCG
>JGI26246J51724_1000646_pt1 | contig 16829 bp, 18 predicted proteins | sample SaaInlLV_10m_DNA_FD_51724 | JGI IMG/M metagenome (IMG submission 51724) | reverse complement strand
GGTAGGGAATTTGGCCACCATGTCCTCTGGTCTAAAGTGGAAAGAGGATTATGAAAATTTACTTACCATCACGCCCCGCACCTACATAACCCAAGATATCGTTGGTGTGATGAAAACACTTCCCATTGAGGCTGCTCCGGGAAAGCGTTTTGTCTATCAAAGCGGAAGCACACAGTTACTATCTTTGGTACTAACAGCTGCTACAGGTGAGACGATTTCTGATCTGGTAAGGCGCTATTTTTGGAATCCTCTTGGAGCACATGCAGATGCCAACTGGCGTCTTGACTCTGCCGAAAATGGTGTAGAAAAATCATATTGTTGCTTTAATTCAAACGCTCGGGACTTTGCCCGTTTTGCCGCACTGTTCAAAAACGGTGGTATTTGGAACGGTACGCAATTGATAAGTGCTGACTATGTACAAAAATCCACCTCCCCGCAATTTAAAAATGGTCAAGACTATGGCTATGGTTGGTGGTTAGGCTCACATAAGGGGAAACGCTATTACAGCATGCGCGGACACAATGGCCAATATGTGATTGTATTTCCAGATGAAGACGTGATTGTCGTACGTTTAGGTCGTAGGCAATTGCCCGATTTGCCAGGCGTTCGGCACTCTGCCGATTATTTGGGCTATATGGAAGAAGCCTTTACAATGTTAAACCATGAAACAGCCACAAGCCCTTGATACCATCCTGTTTCTTGATATAGAAACTGTTCCCGAAACCACAGATTTTACTCAGCTCGATAAAGAAGCACAAGATTTGTATGCTGCCAAAACCGCCTACAAGCGAAAAGCAGCAGACTTAAGCGCTGAAGACTACTACAGCCATGCGGGTATTTGGGCTGAGTTTGGAAAAATCATCTGTATTTCCGTTGGCTATGTTACCACCACAACCGACGGCCGGCAGTTTAGAATACGCAGTTTTTCTGGTGACGAAAAACAATTGCTCGTTGCGTTTAAAGCGCTGCTTGACAGCCATTTTTTTACAGTACAACATAGGCTTTGTGCCCACAATGGGAAAGAATTTGATTTTCCTTTTATAGCCAGACGGTTGCTAAAGCATCAATTAGAATTGCCCTACATATTGCAGTTGATGGGCAAAAAACCTTGGGAAGTGCCGCATCTTGACACATTAGAATTGTGGAAGTTTGGTGACTTTAAACATTATACTTCATTAAAATTATTGGCGCACTTTTTCGATATCCCATCCCCAAAAGACGATATGGAGGGTTCTGATGTAGCACGGGTATATTATGAAGAAAAGGATTTGGCGCGCATTGTACGCTACTGTGAAAAAGACGTGATTACCCTTGCCCAAGTCTATCTTAAGCTGACGTTACAACCGTCATTACGCGAAGATGAAATCGTTTCTGTTTCGTAAATGTGTCAAACGTTTTGAATTCAGTATTTTTGTAGGAACAACACTATTATGGATATCATTATTTCGTTACACTCTAAACTGGCCTATGTGGTCTTAATCTTCTTAGTCCTGGCTACTTTAAACGCTTTTTGGGGCTTGATTGGCAAGCGACGCTTTGGCAGCAAAGACTTGCGCCTATCGCTATTTGCCCTAATTTTTTCTCATATTCAACTGTTGATCGGCATCGCTACGTATTTTGTGTCGCCTTATTTCTCAGCTTGGGAAAATGGCATGGGAGCTGTAATGAAAGACAGCACCTTGCGCCTGTATTTGGTAGAGCACCCAACTACAAATATCTTGGCCATTGTCCTTATCACCATGGGTTGGTCCTTACACAAAAAGGCGGCAGGAGACAGGAAAAAGTATTTTAGAATTGCCGTTTTCTACGGCGTTGGATTACTGCTGTTGTTAAGTAGAATTCCTTGGCAAAACTGGCTATAAAACAAGAAAGCACCCAATGAGGTGCTTTCTAATAACCAACCATATTAAACTATTAAAAACTAGTAAGCAATATTTTTCTTGCTTTACATTTACACCTGCAAGTTAAATCAAGTAATTCCTCACAGTTGTGAATTATTTGTTAAAATATTTTTAAGAACAAAAAGCTTAATTAATGCTAGATTTTTCAAAAGTTGCTGTAATCGGAGGGGGTAGTTGGGCAACTGCACTCGTCAAAATTCTCTGTGAAAACAACAACTGTTGGTTGGTATGTCCGCAACGAAGTGATATACGAGCACTTAATGCAAGAAGGGCATAATCCTAATTATTTGAGCAGCGTAGAGTTCGATATGTCAAGATTAGATTTGCATACAGACATAAATAAAATCATGCTCCTTTACGATGTGTTGATCATTGCAACACCTTCTTTTTATATAGATAATGTATTGGCCCCTTTGACTGCCTCGCTTGAAAACAAAGTGATTTTTTCTGCGGTTAAAGGAATCGTCCCTGAGCAAAAGGTATTGGTGGGAGCGTATTTAGCTGAAAGATTTAATGTAGATGAAGCGCGCTTTGGGGTGATTGGAGGGCCGTGCCATGCAGAAGAAGTGGCTTTGGAGCGCCTATCTTACCTGACCGTAGCAAGCAGCAATATGAGCATTGCCGAGCAAATGAAAGAAAAGCTGGCATGCGCTTATATTCAAGTTTCTTTATCTGACGATGTTATGGGTGTAGAGTATGCCGCCACACTCAAAAATGTATATGCCATTGCCGTAGGTATTGCGCATGGGCTTGGCTTTGGCGATAATTTTATAAGTGTGTTAATTAGCAACTCGATGCGTGAAATGAAGCGCTTTATAAAACGAGTAGACAATAATAAAAGAGACATCAACAAGTCCGCTTACTTGGGCGATTTACTCGTTACGGCTTATTCTGTTTTTAGTAGAAATCGCATGTTGGGGAACATGATTGGCAAAGGCTATACCGTCAAGGCAGCACTTGTGGAAATGACCATGATTGCTGAGGGGTATTACGGCACCAAAACAACCTATGAAATGAGCACTGCTTTTGATGGAGAATATCCAATATTAGAATGTGTTTATCAGGTCCTTTATGAAAAAGGAAATGCCAAGAAAAAAATGAACCTTTTAAGCAAGGTACTTGATTAGCTCAAGGGAGTGAATTGCTTTAGGAAGCGCAGATCGTTGTCATAGAACATTCTGATGTCTTCAATTTGATACAAGAGCATTGCCATTCGTTCCAATCCCATTCCAAAAGCAAAACCAGCGTATTCCTCGGCATCAATGCCACAATTTGTCAAAACATTAGGGTCTACCATACCACACCCCATAATTTCAAGCCATCCAGTACCTTTGGTAATGCGATAATCTGCTTCGGTTTCTAAACCCCAATAAATGTCGACTTCGGCACTCGGCTCTGTAAAGGGAAAATACGAGGGTCTCAATCGAATTTCTGCTGTACCAAAAATGGCTTTGGTAAAATACATCAGCGTTTGTTTCAGATCAGCAAAGGAAACTTCTTTGTCTATATAAAGTCCTTCTATCTGATGAAACACACAGTGTGAACGTGCAGAAATGGCTTCGTTTCTAAACACGCGCCCAGGAGATAAAATCCGTATTGGTGGTTGATTGGACTCCATGTGTCGCACTTGCACTGAAGATGTGTGTGTGCGTAACATAACGTCGGGATCTGTTTGTACAAAAAAGGTGTCTTGCATATCGCGAGCAGGATGATGCTCTGGTAAGTTTAAGGCAGTAAAGTTGTGCCAGTCGTCCTCCACTTCGGGACCAGAAGAAAGACCGTATCCAATACGGCTAAATACGTCAATTACACGTTCTCTTACGATGCTGATGGGGTGTCGTGCGCCAAGTGGAATCGGCTGACCGGGACGGCTGATGTCATCCATAGAACTTTTCGAGTGGGAGCCGCTTAATTCCGTTTGCAAGGCCTTAACTTTAGTTAGCGCATCGGATTTAAGTTGATTTAGTAATTGTCCGTACTCCTTCTTTTCTTCATTGGGAACATGACGGAAATCTGCAAAAAGTTTGGTGATGTGTCCTTTCTTGCCCAAATAGGCAATACGAAATGGTTCAACCTCATCTGCAGTTGTAGCAGAGAAAGCAGCCACGTCTTTTAAATGTGCCTTGATGTTGTCTATCATGTGCACAAAAATACACATTAAGCGCATAGTACCACCAAACCGAAGAAATCTATACGTACATTTGTGTTATGGCACTTAACTACATAGACCTTGCTGTTATTTGTTTGCTTGTATATGGCCTTGCCAGAGGCGCCTATAGAGGCTTCTTTGTGGAAATTTCTTCTCTGTTGGCGCTTGTCTTAGGGGTATTTGGAGCCTTGCACTTTTCTAGCTTTACTGCATCATTATTGGCCAACTATATTGAGTGGGATTACCTGCCATTATTGGCCTTTGCACTAACTTTTATTGGCATTATGATTGGTGTAGCTTGGATAGGAAAGCTACTGACAAAGTTAGCAAAAGTGGTGCTGCTGGGTTTTTTGAACCGGTTGCTTGGTGCGCTTTTTGGCGCTTGTAAATGGTTGGTTATTTGCGGTGTGCTGCTTTGGATTGTTGGACAACTTGATGTTTTTTTTAGTTTTTTGCCCGAAAGTCTAAAAGAAGACTCTTTGGTCTTCCAGCCCTTAGAAGAGTTGGGTGCTTACCTGTTTGAAAAAATCAATACGGAAGAAAATCCCATAGATAATATCCCCCCTATTCTTCAGCAAAGCTGATGAGCTGAACACTGCTTCTTGGAATCCAACCTATGGAGCCATTTTGAAGCCTGATTTTAATCCAATCCTCTACACTTTCCAAAATAAAAACCTTCGCCCCCTCGTGAATGGTGAGCAATACTTCTGATCGCATATTGGGCTCTGCGCGAAAGGACTCCGATTGTACAAAAACAATAGCGGGATTGGTATTGCGTAGTGTGCTTTTTTGCTGCAGTATAATCACCACAGTCAAAATGGATAGCAGAAGGGAACTAACAAAACCCGTGAAAAAAACCCTTTTTCGGATGCTGCTGTTTGATCTGATAAACAAAAAGAATAAAAGTGCACTTACCCAAAACGTAAGGATAAGCACAATACTCCAACCCCGAACAGAAGTGAGAAACACCACCTCGTCAGTTGTCTTTTTTAACTCGCTTTCTGGCAGGGACGTGAACCTGTCGAGTGTCATGTTTTGCGCATACACCAAGTTGTTGATCAACTGTTCGTTGCCTGCATCTAACAACAGGGCTTTTTCATAATTCAATATGCTGGAAGCTATTGCGTTTTTTTTGTAGTACGCATTGCCTAGGTTAAAGTACAATTCCGGTGAATGTACGCCCAAAGAACTCACGGAATCATAATAGACAATGGCACGGTCATAAGCCCCTTTATTGTAGGCAATATTCCCTTCTCTGAAAAGATCTTCTGGGTCTTGCCCAAAACAAGTCAGGCAAGAAAAAAATGCGAAAAATAAGATGTTTTTCATGACTTAAATTGTTTGTCCATTTGGGTTATGGCAGCTACGGCTGTTTCGTAGTCTTGCTCCATGCTGCTGCGAGAACTGGGTGCATATCGTGCAAGCTCACAATTGGTCAAAACTTGAATAAATAAGGCTACGGTATCCTTTTCAACACCTTTATCGGAAAGCAGTGTTTGCATTTTTTCTTTACTAAAATCGTCCGTTTGAATCTGTAGTCTGGCCTTTAAATAATTATGAAGAGCGGCTTCAAGCGAAACATAAAAAGCAGCTGCTTCAGACATATTTTTTTTGGCCTTGCCTAAAAACTTTTTCACCAAACGCGCCTTATGCCGTCTTGCAATTGCAGTGGCGTCGGGCGTTTGACTGCGTATGATAAAATACAACAGAAGTAGTATGACGGGCAGCGTCAACAGCGCAAAAAACAATGTACTGCCAAAGAAAGGCGGTTGCTGAATGGGCTTGAAGGACGTTTGCTGTGCAATAAACTGAAAAGAACCCGCAACATTTGGCACAGCTACTGTACCTGCGTTTGGTGCGTTGACCACAGGCGTTGCTGCCTTTGGGCCCTCAAGAACATCAATAATCAATTCGGTTGATTCAAGCGTCTTATACGTTTTTGCTTTGGGATCAAAATAGCTGAATACAATGGGGGGGATAGGGTATTTCCCTTGAAACTGTGGTACCAATGTATACGTGTTCTTTATGGAACCGCGCATGCCCGAAAGTGTTGTGTTCACTTGTTCGCTGTATTCGGGGTCATAACGCTCAAGTGCGCTTGGAGTTGCCATTTCTGGAAGTGAAAACAGCTTTAGGTTCCCTTTACCCTTCACCTCTACTGTTGCTTGAAGTGATTCTGAAGCATTCANTGCGTCTTTAGAGGCTTTTACTTCAAAGCTAAAGTCGCCAACGGCGCCATTAAAATTGGTTGGCTTNCCGGCTTCAGGAAATGGCAATACCGTTAGGGTGCGTTTGCCGGCTGTAATGGTACGAGAAACTTTAGTGTAAACTTGGTTCCCAAAAAAGTCTCTGCGATTTGTAGGAACATCTAGTTGCACGTCTAATGAAAGCGGTGCTATGAGCAGTTTGCCTGCACGTTGTGGATAGAGGACTGTTTGTTGCCAAGCCACATAATTATACAGTTTGCCCTTGAACATTTCCCGCTCAATGGTCCGTCTAGAAGGAATGTCTTGCGACCAAAAGTCGTTGTATTCGGGCATATCAATCGGATTGACNTCAGACGGCCTTACTTTACTGTCAAAGTAAAGTTTGTAAATCACCGTTATCGGTTCNTTGATATANACCTTGCTTTTGGATAANGCAGCAACCAAATGAAGGCTTTCAGAAGCTATATAATTCGGATCATTTGGGTTTTTGGGTAGCTCAACAGCATCTTTAACCTGAATGTCAACAGGGACGGTTTTGTAGATGTTTCCGTCTATTTCTATTGTAGCCTGCCCAATGGTTATTTTTCCCTTTTTGAGGGGGATTAGTAAATAGGTGTAGGTTTTAGAAAAAGAACTCTTGCCGTTAACGTAAATATTACTCACCGACTGACTAGGGCCTGCCGCAATACGAAATCCATCAAAAGAAGGGGGGTTAAAATTATCTCCCTCCTTGTTCATGGTAAACTCTATACGTAATCGCTCATTAATCCCAAGTTCACGTTTGCTTATTTGGGCTTTAAAATCTACCTGAGCAAAAGCAACAGGCGAAAACACTATAGCTATAAAACAACAAATAAACAGCTGTCTCATTACCAATCTTTTTTACTTTTTACACCCGCCGGCTTTGCCTTTTGGGCATTGACTTTATCTTGTACTTTTTTCTCCTCGTTACTCATGGTCTCGAGCAGGTTCTTTACCTGTTGGGGTGATAATTGTGTAGGATTACTTTGGGGTTGCTGTTGGTCTTTTTCCTTGTCACCGTCTTGATCTTTTGGGTCGTCCTTTTTATTGTCTTTTTCATTTTCCCCCTTATCCTCAGAATCCTCTTTTTTATCCTGTTCATTATCTCCTTCTTGATCTTTGTCCTTATCCCCTTTTTCGTCTTGGTCTTTGTTGTCCTGATCGTCCTTATTGTCTTGGTCGTCCTTTTGGTCGTCTTTGTTTTCTTCGTCTTCCAGCATTTTTTTAGCTAGGGCATAATTATAACGTGTCTCGTCATCGTTGGGGTTATTGCGTAAGGCGTTTTTATAGGCCTCCACAGCACCTTTATAATCTTTGAGTTGCATCAGCGCATTACCTATGTTATGAAAGTTGCGGTGTTTGCTGGGTCGTTCTTTGGTAATCTCAACAGCATCCGCATAAACAGATAGGGCCTCCACTACATAATTATCTTGTTGTAGGGTGGTTCCCATATTGTACTGAGCAATATCTTTTTTGAGCCCTGTTGCGGTAGCCCTTCGGTAATTCTTTTCTGCCTCAACATTGTTTGACGTATCAAAAGCTTGATTTCCATCATATATATAATTATCTGCTTTTTGAACAAGGGTAGGCTCTTGTCCTAAGGCAACTAATGGGAACAGCATTATGGGGAGCAATAACCTAAGCATCTTGGAACAAATTTAGTTTTTTAACCCACTGGGTTTTGCGATAGAATAAAAATAAGTCAAGGACAATCAAAATCAAACCAATACCTATAAACCATTGAAACTGGTCCTTAAATTTAGCAAATTGTTTGGCTTCAAACTCTTGTTTGTCCATTTCCTTTAGGCGATCTATAATGGATGTTACCACTTCCTCGGTGTTGCTGCCCTCCAAAAACAAACCATCGGTTGTTTTTGCTACGGACTCCATCTGTTCAAAGTCACTTTTTGTGATAACCACCTCTCCCTTATCATCTTTCTTATAAGAAGTGGAATTCCCTTTCGTAATGGGAATAACCGTTCCTTTTTCAGTCCCAACAACCACTGTAAAAAAGGTAATTCCCAGTTGAGAAGCGCGTGATGCTGCTGCTAAGGAATCATCGCCATGATCTTCTCCATCAGAAAGGATACACACTACCCGATTGGTTTGGTTCTCATCGTCAAAATAGGTTTCTGCCAAGCGCATGGCAGCCGAAATGGCCGTTCCTTGAGAGGAAATCATATTGGTGTCTAATGAAGACAAGAACAATCGGGCTGCGGCATAGTCTGTTGTAATGGGCAAATGCGGAATGGCCGATGAGGCATATGCAATAATGCCTACGCGGTCGCTAACCAATTGATTGATCAGTTCGCCTGCAAGGCGCTTTGCTTTTTCCAATCTGTTTGGTGCAATGTCTTCTGCCAGCATACTCTTGGACACATCAATAGCAAATACCAAATCTACGCCTTCTCTTTTAACGGTTTCAAGCTCAGTACCAATTTGTGGATTGACCAATCCCAAACATATAAAAGCCCACCCCAACCAAAACAAAATTTGCTTTAGCCAGCCTTTAAATGAAGAGCGTTCTGGCGCGATATGATCCATCATTTTTGCAGACGCCAACGATTGCAAAACCCGCTTTTTCCATAGGCTAAAAAGCACATAGCCCAATACCATCAGTGGTATGAGCAGTAGCAAATAAAAATACTGTGTCTGTTCGTATTGTATCATGCCAGTGCTGATTTAAAAAGCGTAAGGCGCAAAAGCCATTCCAAAAATAATGCCCCCATTGCGGCAAAGACAAACCACCTAAACTTTTCGTGATACTTGGTGTAACGAATTTCTTCGATATCTGTGCGTTCTAACTTATCTATCTCTTTGTAAATAGCCGCTAATTTTTTGTTGTCTGTTGCNCGGTAGTAGCTGCCTCCTGTTTCTGCAGCAATAGACTTCAGTAATTCTTCATCAATTTCAACCTTTCGTAATTGATAAACAAAAGTGCCGTCTTGGCGCAGGGCAACAGGAGCAGGTGCGCTTCCGTTACTGCCCAATCCTATGGTATAGGTTTTGATGCCATAAGTACTTGCAAGACCCGCAGCTGTCTTGGGATCAACAAAACCGGTATTGTTTACTCCGTCTGTGAGCAGAATAATCACCTTACTCTTGGCTTTACTGTCCCGTAAACGATTTACTGCTGTTGCTAGTCCCATACCAATGGCCGTTCCGTCATTAATCACGCCATCATAGCTGACCTTGTTGAGTACNTCAATTACCANGGCCTTATCTGATGTAATAGGTGNTTTGGTATAGCTTTCACCTGCATATACCACCAGACCAATACGGTCTGTTTCTCTTTTGGCAATAAAGTCTGCTGCCACCTTTTTAAGGGCTGCCAATCGGTTGGGCTTTAGGTCTCGTGCCAACATACTGGAGGAAACGTCTATAGCAATAACAATATCAATCCCTTTATTTGTTTTGGTTTGGGTACTGACATCTTGTGTTTGGGGGCGCGCCAATGCGGTTATTATTAGGGCTATGGCCAACAAGCGCAACGCCAACAATACGGGGCGCCATTTGGCTAAACTACCCGACTTAGAAAAAGCATCAAGGCTAGAACTGAGTAAATGTGCTACTTGTCTTTTCCGTGAAAAAATATGCCATGCCAACAGTATGGGTATCAACAACAGACCCCAGAAAAAATCAGGATGAGCAAAGGTGTAATCCATCATGGTTTTTCCATTTTAAATTCAATACTGTTTAGCATTCGGGTGATCAGTTCTTTGGCATAGCGATCGTTTCGATCGTAAACCAACTGAAGCTGCTGAAAGCCTTTGTTTTCAGTAAAGTGATACACCTCATAGGTTTTCCGCTGTGTGTCTTTATTCGCTTTGGTCCAATCAAAAGAGCCAGAAGCCACAATCCCCTCAATTCCTGAAGTGGTTTTATAGTCGTTCTGTTTTTGAAAAATATTGGTCGCCCCCATGCTGTCAAATGTACCTATCACCTTATCTACCTTCTGTTGTAAGTCGATGGTTTGTTCTTCTTCTGCTGTGGAGTGCTCCATATGTAACACTATCATAAAAGCGTCTTCTAAAGAACCCAATACAAACTGTTGATTAAGACGGTTTTGAGTGGTCTTCCTGCTCAAGACATCGGGAGATTTGAGTGCCATAGCTGAGATCCCATAGGTGCTCGAAACCCATTCTTGTTGCAACCACTTTAGTGTTGGATGTCCAAACACACGGTCCTTGGCTTGGACGGCACCGTAATTGTAAATCATAACCCCTGCGGCAATGGCTAATACTCCTAATAATGAAACGCCTGCTATTTTAATTCGCTGTAGCTGTTGTTGCTTGCGACGCATGCGTGCATAGGCCTCATTTTGCAAACGTTCTTCTTCTGTTGGTTCGGGCAACGCCGCTTTGGTGTCCTTGACAACCAATTCGATTTTTTCNCGGTCCAATCGTGCCAAATACTCTTCTGGAAGGGCGCGTGCAAACTTAACAAGGTCGGCNGTTGACAATACTTCTTTTAATTGATCAATTGTTGTATTTGTCAGTTCGAGATTACCCGTATCTCGCAACAGCTCCAACTTTGTCAAAAGTTCTTCAGAAGTACTTTCTAGAGCATCAATATTGGTCTCATCCTCTAAATAATTCCGGACAATGTCGGTCATTTCAGAATAGTAATCTTTATAGGCTTCTTGCTTGTCTAGCTGTTTGGATTCTAGGGCTTGCAAGGCTTGTAGGGCCCGCTCAAAGGGAGGCATTTTTTCGCGCTTGGCACGTATGCGTTTTTGGGTTTTTATAACAAGAAAATAGAGTAGCACAAGGGCAATCAAAATTAAAAAACCATAGCTGTAGGGTTTCCACCAACCTGTGGTGTTTTTGGCTATAGGCAAAATGGTCTTAATGGGATAAAGAGGCTGTTCCAAGGTATCTACTGCCACATCGTTAACCCTTACCAANAGGGAATCCGTTGAAAACACCTCNCCGTCAANAACCACAATTTGCTGAGGTAGGGTAAACTGCCCAGAATCAAACTGGATAACCGCATAGGTTTTGGTATAGGTAACTGTATTTGCTACAACTGTGGTGTCCACAGCGGTGCTGTCAATAACCTCAAAAGGAGCAAATGCCTTAAGGGGCGGAAATTGTATGCTTGCTTGTTTGTCTGTGGAGACAACTAAGTCGAGGTTTATTTGCTCAGCCAAGCGCACCTCAAGCGTATCGGCCGTAAGACTTACTTGCGTTTGGGCCACACCCCAAAACGACACGATCAAAAGCAAAAAGCGTATCCCTCTATCCACGGCCTTTGAAGTAGGTTAATAATTTTTTGACATAGCTTTCATTGGTAGCACATGAAAGTGCCCCTGCGCCATATCGTGTAAATTGTGTGCTGAAATAATCTGCGGTTTTTCGATGTGANAGTGCNTAGGCCGTGCGTACCGCTTTTGATGAACTATTCACCCATTTATGTGCAGCTGTTTCCGCATCACGGACAAGCAATAGTCCTGCTTTTGGAAGTTTGGCTTCAATGGGATCATAAAGGCGAACTCCCGTGAGGTCGTGCTTTCTGGCAGCCAACTGCACCGATTTTGAATACTCGTTGTCTAAAAAATCCGATAGCACAAATACAATGGCCCGTTTTTTTAGAATGCGACTCATAAACTCTAGTGCACCGGCAATGTCTGTTTTAGTGCTTTTGGGTTGTTGTTCTAAAAGCTCTCGAATGATACGCAATACATGTGATTTCCCTTTTTTAGGGGCAATAAACAACTCCACATCATCTGAAAACATCAGCAGCCCAACTTTATCGTTGTTTTGCAAGGCAGAAAAAGCAAGGGTGGCGGCAATTTCGGTAAGGGTGTCACGCTTGCGCTGTTCCAATGAGCCAAAGTCAGCAGAGCCACTTACGTCTACGACCAACATAAGTGTCAGTTCGCGTTCTTCTTCAAATACTTTTACATAGGGCTCTTGATAACGCGCAGTTACGTTCCAATCAATCGCACGGACATCATCACCATACTGATATTGACGCACCTCACTGAAGGTCATACCACGTCCCTTAAAGGTACTGTGGTATTCCCCCCCAAAAATATGATTGCTCAATCGACGGGTTTTGATTTCTATCTTACGAACTTTCTTTAAAAGCTCTTTTGTATCCATAGCGAAAAACTGATTTTATACTAAGGTACCTCTACAGCGTTAACTATTCGCTGAATGATGTCTTCGGAGCTGACGTTCTCGGCTTCTGCTTCATACGTAATGCCAATTCGGTGGCGCAACACATCATAAACAACGGCGCGAACGTCTTCTGGAATTACATAACCACGGCGCTTGATAAAAGCATAGCATTTGGCAGCAGTTGCCAAATTGATGCTTCCTCGCGGAGAGGCGCCAAAACTAATAAGTGGTTTTAAAGATTGTAGTTTATATTTTTCGGGATATCGTGTAGCGAAAACCAAGTCCAGAATGTACTTTTCAATCTTTTCGTCCATATACACTTCACGAACGGCTTTTTGTGCCTTAGAAATCTGTGCGGTACTAATCACAGGTTTTACTATGCCAAAAGAATCGTTGAGGTTGGCACGAACAATTGCTTGCTCATCAGAGAGGTTGGGGTAATCAATGATTACTTTAAGCATAAAACGGTCTACCTGCGCTTCTGGCAGTGGATAGGTTCCTTCTTGCTCCACCGGGTTTTGGGTGGCCATTACCAAAAATGGCGGCTTGAGTTTAAAGGTTTCGTCGCCAATGGTTACTTGTTTCTCTTGCATGGCTTCCAAGAGGGCAGATTGCACCTTTGCAGGGGCTCTGTTAATCTCATCAGCGAGTACAAAATTGGCAAATACCGGCCCTTTTTTGATGCTAAAATCATTTTCTTTAGCGTTGTAAATCATGGTTCCTATTACATCGGCTGGAAGTAAGTCGGGCGTAAATTGAATACGGCTAAAGCTTCCTTTTACCGCCTTACTCAAGGTGTTTATGGCTAGCGTCTTGGCCAGTCCAGGGACTCCTTCTAGGAGTATGTGTCCTTGTCCCAGCAAGCCGATAAGCAAACGTTCCACCATTTGCTGTTGGCCCACAATGACTTTATTCATCTCAAGCGTTAGGATGTCTATGAAAGCGCTTTCTTTTTCTATCTGCTCGTTAAGTGCTTTGATATCTACAGCGTTATCGCTCATGTGTTTTGTTTTTTTAATTAGCGTTGCAAAATGTACAAAAATGTGCCGTGCACCTGTTAACATTTGGTTAAAAATAGGGCTTCTCAAAGGTATTACAAAAAGTGTTGAAATAGCTTACTAACTTTGCATTAAACATTTGTGATGATTAATAAAAGGCTGCTCATCAAAAGCTTGCTAGCGCATAACGATGAAAACAGTTTTTACGATAAAAAAAGACAGCTGAATTTAAGCCAGCGTGAAGGCAAGGCTAAGTTCCTAAAACACATTTGTGCCTTATCGAATTCCAATCCAAAAAACAACTCATACATCGTTGTAGGCGTAGATGATGGGGACAGCAGCATTCGCGGAGTAGACTTTTTTGATGATGCCAAACTGCAAAACCTCATCAATGCCTATTTGGATAACCCGCCCGTGGTACTTTACGAAAACATTCACTTTCCGCATTTGGCTGAAGGAAAGGTTGTAGGCTTGGTAACCATAAGGCCGACCAATAAAATTACCGCACTGCGAAAAAACATTTGGAAATATTTTGGAGGCGCTGTGTTTTTTAGAGAGGGTAGTATATCTGTCTCCAAAGTTTTTGACATAGAGCTGCTAGATACCAATTCGGCGGTGGTGGCAGAAATTGAAAAGCATGCGCAAAACAACATCGAATTAACGCTCGATGGGGTTGTTGATTTTATGAATCGCTACGACAACGTATTAAAACCCAGGTACAAAGTTTTTAAGGAATCGTTTGTGCTCTGTTGGGCAGGGCTGGAAAAAAAGGAAAAAGGAACGTCTTATTATTCTAGAGTAGATGTTGAACTCATCAATGAGCATGTAAAATTGTTCTACTCTACTCACGATGAAGTAGAAATTGAAATGGACGCTCATTCGTTTAGTCTTATTGAATATGTGCGTTTAGGATTTAATAATGCCTATAAATATTACCCCCTTGAGCAGGTGACTTTTTTGTTTGACAACAAAGGGTCATACCAAATTGACTCCGCTTTTTTGTTTGCGCCACCGAAATATGAAAAAAAGCTGCTACACCATATCTATAATGCCAACAATGCATTGGCTGAAAAGCTGCTAAAAAACCTAAGCCTGACCAAAAACGATAAGGAAGATGTGGATAAATTGGCGCCTACCTATATGTTGTGTTACCTCAACGGATTTGAAGCTGCGTTAGGGAAACTGAACGAACTGACTGCGGTACTGAAACAGCATGGCGAACAAACCTACCAAGGTTTAAAAGACACCCAGCGGATACTGCGAAAGATTAAATATCATTAAGAAGTTGGTGTGCTTGCATATAGGCAATAACCTCATCAGGTAACCACGCTTTTAGCAGCAGCATATCCTTTGTTTTGCGAATCCTTGTAGCAGAAACATCCAACAAGGGAGCTTCAAGGCGCTGAGCTGCCGTAAATGCATCTAAAGAAATATCATTTCTGGGATAAATCAACAAGGGGAATTGTTTGATAAAAGCCGCATTTTTCCATGCATCCAACCCTGCTGCGCTGTCGGCGCCCATCAGCATGATATAGGTATGATCAGGATGCGCTGTCGTAAGTTTTTGAAGGGTGTGGGCTGTATAATTTGGTTTGGGCATGTGCAACTCAATATCGTTTGCTACCAAACCATCATATGGAGCTAACGCTTTTACTAACATCTTCCAGCGGTGTTCTTCGGACAAAAGCGCAGCCGTATTTTTATGTGGGTTCTGTGGGGTCAATATATAATGTACCTCGTCTACCTTTTGTTGATCGAGTGCTGCCTGACCAATGCCGATATGTCCTTTGTGTATGGGATTGAAACTTCCGAAAAATAGCGCTATCCGCTTCATTCTGTCAAGAAGTTGGTGATGTGTTCTTCCGTTTCGCTTTTGGCTGTTTCCAAATTATCATTTACCACTACAACGTCAAAATCGTTGGCGCGAGCCATTTCAGCATGGGCCTTTTCCAAGCGCATGGCTATTTTATCAGCGCTATCCGTACCTCGTTGGCGCAACCGCTCTGCCAAGGCTGCCTTACTAGGAGGTTTGATGAATATAGAAATGGTTTTTTGGGGAAACTGCTTTTTGATGTTTAATCCTCCTACTACGTCTATGTCAAAGACCACATTTTTACCCAATGCCCAAATGCGAGCTACCTCAGATTTTAATGTGCCGTAAAACATGCCAGGATATACCTCTTCGTATTCAGCAAATGCGCCTTCGTCAATTTTGGCTTTAAATGCTGCTTCAGATAAAAAATAGTAGTCTTTCCCGTCTACCTCTTGTCCTCTTGGCGGTCTGGAAGTAGCCGAAACAGAAAACGCCAAGTTGAGGTGTTCCAGCGCAAGCAAGTGTTTGGCAATGGTTGTTTTTCCACTACCCGAAGGGGCCGATAAAACAATACATGTTCCCGTTTTCATTACAAGGCGTTGAGTACTTGTTCTTTGATACGCTCCAAGGCATCTTTCATGCTAACAACAGATTTTTGTAGTTCCGCATCGTTCGCTTTAGACCCAATGGTGTTGATTTCACGTCCCATTTCTTGGGCGATAAATCCTAGTTTTTTGCCTTTGGTCGGGGTTTTTTCGTCGAGGTTACTTTGAAAATAGTCAAGGTGATGCTCAAGGCGTACCAACTCTTCATTAATGTCCCATTTTTCGAGGTAAAAAACCAGCTCTTGCTCCAAACGGTCTTGGTCATACTCAAGNGTTAGCTGACGTAATTGTTCCTCTAGTTTTTGCTTNCGTGTGGCTATACGCGTGTCGGCTTGTGCGGCTATGCTTTTTAGCTGTGCTTTGATGTGCTCCAATTGGTTGGTGAGNTCTTGTTCCAAAGAAAGGCCTTCTTGCTCNCGGTAAGCTACCAAAGCTTCAGCGGCTTTNTTAAGGGTGCTTAAAAAAATGGCTTGCTCTTCGTCCGAAATGCTATCGTCTGCTGATGNAAATACATTGGGCATGCGCATCACGGTTGGCAAAAGCGNCTCATCTGACAAAGGAGAAATGGCTTTTAATTCGTCCATGTAGTGTNCNACCACNGCTTTGTTAATNGGGGCTGCATCTTGACCGGCAACCCATTCTTCNAATACATTCACTTCACACTTGCCGCGGTGCAGCAGGGCTGTTAGCTGTTTACGTGCGTTCAAATCAAGGCCTCTGTAACGGGCGGGTGTACGAAAATTGAGGTCAAATGATTTGCTGTTGAGCGACTTAATTTCAATGCGCAATTTTTTGCCTTGTGCATTAAACTCCGCTTTGCCGTAGCCTGTCATGGATAGAATCATATCGCTTTATTAAAGCGCAAAGGTACAAAACGGGCGGTGAGTGTTTGTCGGTTAGTATAGCTATGTGTTTTTAGATCAAGTTAAAAAGAGATGCAGCGTTTTATTTTTTGCGATTTTTGATATATAAACGCTGTTTTTTATACACTTTCAAGTCTTTTTTAGTAC
>JGI26246J51724_1000643_pt1 | contig 16873 bp, 16 predicted proteins | sample SaaInlLV_10m_DNA_FD_51724 | JGI IMG/M metagenome (IMG submission 51724) | reverse complement strand
GGCGGCTCTGACTCAGTAGAAACCGCGCTGCGCCTATCGCGCCAATATCACCGACTGCGCAACGAACCCACCCGTACCAAATTCCTTTCGTTGAAAAAAGGGTATCACGGCACGCATTTTGGGGGCGCCTCGGTCAATGGCAATAACCGCTTTCGGATCAATTACGAACCACTGATGCCGGGCTGCTTTCATCTGCCCAGCCCTTATACTTATCGCAATCCCTTTGATGAAACGGATCCAGCAGCTTTGGCGCAGAAAATCGCCGCCAGTTTTGAGGATGAAATCCTTTTCCAAGGCGCGCAAACCATCGCCGCCTTCATTATGGAGCCAATCCAAGGCGCTGGCGGTGTGATTGTGCCGGATGCCTCATTCATGAAGCTGATGCGCGACATTTGTGACAAATATGGAATTTTGATGATTTCAGATGAGGTNATTACCGGCTTTGGCCGTACCGGCGATTGGTCGGGTGCGCGCCATTGGGGCGTAAAGCCTGATATGATGTGCTTGGCCAAAGGCATTACCAGCGCCTATTTTCCCGTAGGCGCTGCATTGATGAGCGAAAAGGTCGCCGAGGTGTTCGAAAAGGACACCACGGGCGAGGCGGGTATTTATCATGGTTATACTTATTCAGCGCATCCGGTCGGGGCCGCAGCCGTGGTGGCCTGCCTGCAAGAAACCCTGCGTCTTGATACAAAAACCAACGCGGCAGCGCGCGGCACTCAATTGTTTGAAGGGGTGAAAAAGCTCGCCGATAAATACGATATTATTGGCGATATACGCGGCGGCGAAGGGTTGATGATCGGACTTGAAATCGTTAGCGATAAAGCGACCAAAACACCGATGGATGGTGTAACGATGGCGCGGCTGCATCAAGCCACGTTTGAGGCCGGCGCATTGGTGCGTTTAGGCATGCATAATGTGCTAATGTCTCCCCCTTTGGTGATTACAGAGGCAGAGGTGGATGGCATTCTCACGGCTCTAGACCGAGGCTTTGCCAATGTATAATTTAACCGCGCGGGCTTGCNGTCGGGTTCAGGATTTTTTCAAACNGACCCGGTTGCAACTCCCCCAACTGCCAAGGTCCAATCTGCGCCCGGATTAAGCGCAGCGTCGGAAAGCCCAGCGCAGCAGTCATTCGGCGTACCTGACGGTTTCGCCCTTCGCGCAGACTTACCTCCAACCACGCCTCCGGCACCGTTTTGCGAAACCGAACCGGCGGGGTTCTTGGCCAAAGATCAGCCGGCGGGTCGATCAAGCGCGCCTGTGCAGGCAAAGTCTTTCCGTCTTTCAGCAGGATGCCTTGTTCAAACCGCTCAAGATCTGATTGCTGCGGCGCCCCTTCCACTTGCACCCAATAGGTTTTGGTCATTTTATGTTTCGGGTTGGAAATCCGCGCCTGCAACTTGCCATCATCGGTCAAAATCAGCAAACCTTCGCTATCCCGATCAAGCCGNCCCGCAGGATAGACAAACGGGATATCGATAAAGGCTGACAGCGTCTTTCGATCGCTGCCCGCGCTGCCCTTATCGGTAAATTGCGACAGCACATTATAAGGTTTGTTGAATAAAACGATCACAAGGTCAATCCTCGCGCGGGGCGTATCTCGCCAGTCTGCAGCCCGCTCCAATTGACAATCGGCGCATGCATACGGTTCAGCGTTGCAGGATGTGCGGGCGGTAAAGCCCCCAAAGCGCAGAGCAGGGCCGCAATCGCGCATTCACTGGCGCGGGTGCTGCCATCCAATATTTTCACCGCGATGCCAAAGCGCTTTTGGGGAATAATGGCAACGAAAACCCCTTCGGCGCCAGTTTTGACCACCGTGCCGCCCTGCATCGCTTGCATCAATTCGGTGCAGGCGCGGCCCTCACCCGCCACCAAATCCGGATTCAGCGCCATCGCGCGGCGCAATCGCAAAGCCGCCTGTGAAGCGCCATCTATGCGCGCCTCAGCGCTGGCGAACCAAGCCATTGCCCGCGCCAATCCAAGCAATGAAGTGGCAAAATTGGGCGCAGAACATCCATCAATCGCGTGCCCCGGGCTGGCGGCATCTGTCACCTGCTCAAAAGCTTCTAAGCAGGCGCGCTGTACCGGATGCGCAATGTCAGTATAGGCTTCATCGCCTTTTAAAAACTGACCCANCGTTAAAAATCCGGTATGTTTTCCNGAGCAATTATTATGAATTTGGCAGGGCGCTTCCTGCGCCGCTTGCACGCGCCGTTTTTCACCCCGGTCCCGGGGGGGCTGGGCGCCGCATCGCAAAGCTGTTTGGTCATACCCCAATGCCTGTAACCAGGCGCTGACCCGGCTGGTATGGATTTGTCCGCCTTGATGCGACGCGCAAGCCAGCGCCAAATCTTGCTCTGTGAGCCCATAGTGATCGCCCGCGCCTGAGCTGAGCAAGGGCAGGGCTTGAATCATTTTGGCAGAAGAGCGCGGCAAAATAACCGCGTCAGGATCCCCCCATGATTTTACAATTTGTCCGGTTTCATCACAGATCACAGCGTGGCCCAGATGTAGGCTTTCCAAAAATGATCCGCGCCAGATTTCACATAAAGCTTCAGGGGCTTGCATTCTTCTCTCCAGATAGTGATTTTTTCAGCAAAATCTTGCCAAGAGGGCTTTCGCTAAAACACAGTTTAAGGCTAATGTGGTTTTGTCGAGAATGTAATGGGATTTTCCCGTAAATGGTCATTAAGCACCATAGAACCTATAGGCCGGCGCTACCGGCTTATGACGGAGGCAAAAAATGAAGAGCCTGTTAAGAACCGCAGTGTTGGCCACCAGCCTTTTGGGCTTTGCTGGTGCAGGTTGGACAGCCGAGGGTAAGGCAACCCGCGTCTCAGAACATGGAGATTGGGCTGTGTTTGTGGATAAAAGCCCAAAAGAGTGTTGGAGCGTGTCGCTTCCCAAGAAAAGCGTCAACACGCGCGGCGGTCGGACCGTTTCGGTAAAACGCAGTGATATTTTATTATTTGTATTCTTCAGCCCAGCAGGAAAAGTATCCGAACAGGTGACCTTCACCGGGGGATATCCTTTCGCAGAGGACAAAGCGATCAAGCTGAAAGTGGATGATAAGTCGTTCAAATTGTCACTGATCCAAGGCGAATGGGCCTGGGCCGGCTCTTCTGAAGAGGATGTAAAACTGGTCAAAGCCATGAAAGCGGGGGGCACGGCAACGTTAACAGCAGTGTCCAAACGCGGCACCCAGACCGTTGATACGTTTTCGCTAAAAGGCTTTACCGCCGCCAGCGACGCGGCAAAAAAGAACTGCAGCGGATAATTTCCAAAACCCCGGCCTTTGCCTAACCGTATAAATAGGCTATGCGGGCCGGGAAACTGTTGGAAAGTTATAGCTGATGTCGGTCAACGCTCCGATCACCCAAGACGTATTGACCCTGCCCCGCAAGCTGCCAGAGGGCCCNATAAATTTGATCGGGCTCACCCGCGCCGCCTTGCGCGAGGCATTGATTGCGCAAGGCACGCCGGATAAACAGGCCAAAATGCGCGCCGGGCAGATTTGGCAATGGATTTACGCCAAAGGCTGCCGTGATTTTTCGCAAATGACCAATCTGTCAAAAGACTATCGCGCCAAACTCGCCGAAACCTTCGTGCTTGAAGTGCCCGAAGTGATCACGCGGCAGATNTCAAGCGATGGCACGCGCAAATATCTGGTGCGCATTGCTGGCGGGCATGAAGTAGAGATCGTTTATATTCCCGAAGAAGATCGCGGCACGCTGTGCATTAGCAGCCAAGTNGGCTGCACGCTCACCTGCTCTTTCTGCCATACTGGCACGCAAAAGCTGGTGCGCAATCTATCCGCNGGAGAAATCATTGGCCAAGTCTTGGTGGCCCGCGATGATCTGGGCGAATGGCCCGAACCGGGCGAGCCACCAAACCCTGTGCGCCTTCTGTCCAATATTGTACTGATGGGCATGGGTGAACCGCTGTATAATTTTGACAATGTGCGCGATGCGATGAAGATCGCGATGGACCCCGAGGGCATTTGCCTATCGCGGCGCCGGATCACGCTGTCAACATCCGGCGTTGTGCCCGAAATTGCCAAAACCGCTGAAGAAATCGGCTGTCTGCTGGCAGTGTCTTTTCACGCCACGACCGATGAGGTGCGCGATAAATTGGTGCCGATCAACAAAAAATGGAATATCGAAACGTTGCTCAGCGAATTGCGCGCCTATCCGAAACTGTCCAATTCAGAGCGCATCACTTTTGAATACGTGATGCTAAAGGGCGTGAATGACAGCGATGCCGATGCCCGCCGATTGCTAANGCTGATCAAAGGTATTCCGGCGAAGATCAACCTGATCCCGTTTAACGAATGGCCCGGCGCGCCCTATCAACGCTCGGACCGCGCGCGGATCAAAGCGTTTTCGGATATTATTTTCAATGCCGGCTACGCCAGCCCGATCCGGCGCCCGCGTGGCGAGGATATTATGGCGGCCTGTGGGCAGTTGAAATCGGCCACCGAGCGGGCCCGCAAAAGCCGCAAAGAGATCGCCGCAGAAACCGGATTATGAATGGGTTGCGCCCTGCAAAGCCCGCTTTTCAATAAGATATCGGTATAGCGTGGTCAGAATGCTGCCACCATATAGGGTGAGGATCCAAGTTTGCAGCAAAAAAAGGATCATCGCAGGAACAACAGCGCCGATCAAAGCTGAAACCCAGAAAACTGCAGCAGAAATGCCGAAATACACCAGCACTTCAAAACCAGCTAACAGCAATATCTGGGCCTTTAACTCGCTGGTCGGTCGCCAAGCTTCGCGCAAGCGCATATCTTTGCCAATGGCAGCGGCAGGCAGGTACAGGCTGATCCGATGCGCAAGCCAAATAAAACAAACAGATTTTATAAGCCAAACAAGCCATAAAAGGGGATTAAGCGCTGTGATCATGGTGGGATCTTGAAGGTCCATCATCACGAGGGCTAGTAAGTCATGGAAACCCTCCGAGCCTTGCAGATTGATAAAATTGCGGATGAAAATGAGTAAAATAAATGTCCCGGCGATAAAGATAAGCATAATTTTTTGGGCTTTGATACTGTAAGGTCAGAAGACTGAGCGATTAAAAATAGGCCCTTCACCGCCCAGCATCATAAAGCGGTGCCAATGGATCGCGATCACTGCCAGTAAGAAACAGCTAAAAATAATAAAAACCAAACTAAGGCCTAAAAAGCTGCCAAGCCCCATCCCATCAGGGTTAGTAGTTATAAAACCCGGCTGTAATAACAAAAATGAGCCAGTCAACATCCAGCTAACCAAAGGATACACCAGCGCATAAAAAGCAAAAACCGGCGCGGTCAGTCGCAAAATTACCGAATAATAACAAAATTGACGACGTAAATAATCGAAGCCCCAACCGACCAGATACACCTTTGAACGAAAGCCCAAAGCCCAGCAGCGCTGCTCTCCAAAACAACTTTGGAAAGAATAGGCTTTTAGCCCAAACGACGCTTGCGCGCGGCAAGTAGCTTCAAGCGCAGCGCATTCAACTGAATAAACCCGGCCGCATCGCTTTGATCATAGGCACCGGCATCCTCTTCAAAGGTCACATGCGCCTCAGAATAAAGCGAGTGTTCTGACCAACGGCCAACCGTGCGCACCGAGCCTTTGTAAAGCTTTAGACGCACCGTTCCAGTGACATGTTCTTGGCTTTTATCAATCAAAGCCTGCAGCATTTCACGCTCGGGGCTGTACCAAAACCCGTTATAAATCAGCTCGGCATATTTGGGCATCAGCTCATCTTTTAAATGCGCCGCACCGCGATCCAGGGTGATCTGCTCAATGCCGCGATGCGCTTCCAGCAAAATTGTACCGCCCGGGGTTTCGTAAATGCCGCGCGATTTCATGCCAACAAAGCGCCCTTCGACCAGATCCAACCGGCCAATGCCATGCGCGCCGCCCAGCGCATTCAACTGAGTGAGCAGCTGCGCTGGCGAGAGCGTTTCGCCATTAATCGACACTGCATCGCCCCCCTCAAAGCCGATTTCAACAAATTCGGGTTTATCGGGCGCATCTTCAGGATTGACCGTCCGCTGATACACGTAATCCGGGGCATCCAAGGCGGGATCTTCCAAAACCTTGCCCTCAGATGAGGTGTGCAGCAGGTTGGCATCCACGCTAAAGGGCGCCTCACCGCGCTTGTCTTTAGCGATGGGGATTTGGTTCTCTTCGGCAAAGGCGATCAATTTTGTGCGGCTTGATAAATCCCATTCCCGCCAGGGCGCGATCACTTTGATATCAGGGTTCAGCGCATAGGCTGCCAATTCAAAGCGCACCTGATCATTGCCCTTGCCGGTTGCGCCATGCGACACCGCATCGGCGCCCGTGGCTGCGGCAATTTCAACCAAGCGTTTGGAAATCAGCGGGCGCGCAATGGACGTGCCCAGCAAATACAGCCCCTCATACAGCGCATTGGCGCGAAACATCGGAAACACGAAATCGCGTACGAATTCCTCGCGCAGATCCTCGATAAAAATATTTTCCGGAGCGATCCCCAAAAGCTCGGCCTTTTTGCGCGCCGGATCCAACTCTTCACCTTGCCCCAAATCAGCCGTGAACGTCACCACTTCGCAGCCATATTCGGCCTGCAACCATTTCAAAATGATCGAGGTATCGAGGCCACCGGAATAGGCCAATACAACTTTTTTGGGCGCACTCATAGCATAGTCCTTTGCGGTTTTGATCGGGGCGATATCGGGTTTTGACGAAAGGAGCAAGAGAGCCTTGGGCTTGCGCATACGCAAAATCTGCCGCAAGACTAACAAATGACCGATTTTCAATCTCTTGCCCGCGCCGCCGAAGGCGAAATGCGCCACGTGTTTGCCGAAACACCGCTGCAAAAAAACGAACATCTCTCAGCTATATTTGACGCCGATATTTGGCTGAAACGCGAAGACCTTTCTCCGGTGCGCTCTTACAAGCTGCGCGGCGCGTTCAATGCGATGCGCAAACGCCCAGACCAACGCAATTTCGTTTGCGCCAGCGCGGGAAATCATGCGCAGGGCGTGGCCTATATGTGCCGGCATTTTGANGTGACCGGCACGATTTTCATGCCCGTCACAACACCGCAGCAAAAAATCCAGAAAACAAAGATATTTGGCGGCGAAAACGTGTCAATTCAATTGGTGGGCGATTATTTTGACGATTGTTTGAACGCCGCGCAAAATTTCTGTCAAGAGCAAGGCGCGCATTTTCTATCACCCTTTGATGATGCCGATGTGATCGAGGGGCAAGCCTCTGTGGCCGTAGAAATCGAACGGCAATTGGGCAGCACCCCGGATCATATTATCCTGCCTGTGGGCGGGGGCGGCTTATCCTCGGGGATGCTCAGCTATTTTGGTACCTCAAGCCAGTTTACTTTGGTCGAGCCTTTAGGTGGAGCCTGCCTTTGGGCCGCTTTGATCGCGGGCAAACCAGTCAAGCTAGACAAGGTGGATACGTTTGCCGATGGCGCTGCGGTGGGCCAAATCGGCCAGCGCACGTTTGAGTGCTTAAAAAGTATCGGTTTGGCCAATGTGCTGCGGATTCCCGAAGATCGGATCTGTATCACCATGCTTGAAATGCTGAATATCGAAGGCATTGTATTAGAACCAGCNGGCGCGTTGGCCATCGATGCGCTGCAAGATCTCGGTCAAATGATCCGTGGTCGCAAAGTGGTTTGCGTCTCTTCGGGAGGTAATTTTGATTTTGAACGACTGCCAGAGGTGAAAGAGCGCGCGCAGCGCTTTGCAGGCGTTAAAAAATACTTGATTCTAAGAATGCCGCAGCGCCCCGGTGCGTTGAAGGAGTTTTTGAATTTACTNGGCCCAGATGATGATATCACACGTTTTGAATATTTGAAAAAATCTGCGCGAAATTTTGGATCAATCTTGATCGGATTGGAAACCAAAAACACCGATGGTTTTGAAGCTTTTTTTGCCAGCCTCGAGGCCGCCGGCTATACATATTCTGACATAACAAATGATGAAACACTGGCTCAATTTGTAATTTAAACTTGAACCTACAATGTCATATTCTGAAAATAGACCGCCTTGGCCCTTTCATAAGAGCGCCGCAATCGTTCGAAATAGGGCCGAATTTTTTCGACAGATAAGCCCGTTTCCATCGTAAAGAAATCAGGCTCACATAATCGAGCCAGTTCAAAAAAGCCCAAATTCAACGCACTACCACGAATGAAATGTAATAGATCGCGGATCTCATCCGGCTCTGTAAGGTCAAGAGATCCCGGTAAACTGCTGTCAATTTCTTCAAAAAACAACGCCACCACATCGGCAAAGTCTTTGTGCCCCACCTCTCGGCGCAGGTCTTCGATACGCTCCCAATCTATCATGAATTCACTCCCGTCCCGGCGTTATGGTTCAGCAAAACATTGAATCAGAGATGAATATCTAAAATTTTAAAATGCTTAATTTTAGGTTTTTACAGCCGGTTAAGTGCTGGGGTTTTACAACCCGCCCAACACAAGGGACGCTTGCAATGTATCAGCCATATCCAAAGCTTGAAACCAGCAAACCGCCACCCGTTTTGCGCGCGATCAAAACCGTGCTGATCGTTGATGACAGCGCTGTGCAAAGGCGCATCGTTGCAGGTTTTCTAACCAGCTGGGGACTTCACAGCCTGCAAGCCAGCAACGCCAAGGCGGCAATTAGCTTATTTAAAAAACACCGTCCCAATATCATTCTAAGCGATTGGATGATGCCAGAAATGAACGGCCTCGATTTGTGTTACACGCTGCGCCAAATCACCCCAGACCGATATATTTATTTTATTTTGCTTACCTCGCGCTCCACCAAAGCCGAGATGCTGCACGCCTTTCAACATGGCGCTGATGATTTTCTTAGTAAGCCGATTGCGGCGATCGAACTTCACGCCCGCGTCACGGCAGCGGCCCGGCTTCTTGACACGCAGCGGAAGTTGAAAGTCAAAAACCGACAGGTAAAAGCGGCGCTGCGCAAAACCCAAGCTTTAAATAACGCCATGGATAAAGATCTGATCGCCGCGCAGCAGCTTCAAACCGCGCTTATCCATAACAGGCATCGCAGCTTTGGTCGGTTTGACTTCACAGCCCTGGTGGAAAATGCAGGCCGTGTTGGAGGGGATTTGGCAGGGTTTTTTGCCATAGGGGCAACGCATATAGGGTTTTATAATGCCGATGTTTCGGGGCATGATATCAGCGCAGCAATGCTGACAGTGCGCATTGCAGGTTTTTTTTCAGCTGAAGCTTTCGGCCAAAATATCGCGGTAAAACGCCTTGAAACAGGGCAAATCTGCCCGCGCCAACCGCATGATATTTTACAAAGCATAAATCAAATCATGCTCAAAGGATCTTACGACCGATCATTACCTGACCATGATATCGGGACTGCTGGATTTAACCTCCGGGCGCCTTTGTTTTGCCCAAGCTGGTCACCCTTATCCAATTTTACACGCAAAAGAGGGCACGTTTCATCATATTGGCCGTGACAGCCTGCCAATCGGCATTTCGCAAACGGCACGCTTTCAAGATCATCACTTGCAGCTGGCTTTGGGCGAGCGCCTGATCCTTTATTCGGACGGGTTTAGCGATGGTGCCTATGGCCAAAATACCGCGCGTGGAAAAGAAGGGTTACAGCCGCTCTTTGCCCGCGTTCAACATCTGCATGGGCCCGCTCTCACCCATAGTATTTTAAAAAATATACACGCCGCCTGCGATCAAACACCGCTGGTAGATGACCTGTCGGCGTTGATCATCACGCATCGCGCCGCAGGCGCATCTGGGCCTGAAACATCTGCGTAAAAGCCCGATCTCCGGGATTCGCCAAAAGCTCAAACGCCTCTTCGATTGGTATTAAGTGATCCTCATGGCCAGCCTCGGTTGGATCGCCAAGGCGCAACACAGGATCTGCGCGATAAACCAAACATAGTTTTTCAGCCCAGAGGTCATATTCAGGCATAAAAACGAACCGTCGAAAGGCGCCAATATGGCGCGGCCGGGCGATTTTCCAACCGGTTTCTTCCATCACTTCACGGTGCAGCGCGGTGATCGGATGCTCACCTGAGTCAATACCGCCGCCCGGCAATTGAAATTCGGGCTCAGGCTCTGCCTGATGGGTCAGTAAAAGCGCATCGCCATAAGGCAAAATCGCATAAACCCCACGCCGGATCTGATAGCGGCGATCCATTTGCGGGGTTTCTCCATAGCGTCTTATCATTCCAAGCTCCTTTTGNTCCAAACCCTCGGCTGCTTGCCCAGTCTTACGAGACAGGATATGGCTCCGCAAGAAAGATAAGGAATGCCTATGAAAAGTGGATCGCAAATTGCGTGGGACGACACTGTCCTACCCTTTCAACTTGATGCCTGTGACATGCGGGGCCGGATAGCGCGCCTTGATGGCGTTTTGGATGGCGTCCTACAGCAACATAATTATCCGCCCGTGGTCGAGGCATTGGTGTCTGAAATGGCGCTGCTGACAGCTTTAATCGGGGAAAGTATAAAGTTGCGCTGGAAGCTTTCATTGCAAGTGCAATCCAAAGGCGCTGTGCGCATGATCGCTACCGATTATTACGGCCCCGAAACCGAAGGCGCGCCAGCGCGGATGCGCGCCTATGCCAGCTTTGATGAAGCGCGGCTGATCGACGGACCAATTTTCGACCAAATTGGCGAAGGTTATTTTGCGATTTTGATTGATCAAGGCGCAGATATGGCGCCGTATCAAGGCATAACCCCGCTGGTGGGTGGCTCTCTTTCCGCCTGTGCAGAGGCCTATTTTGCGCAATCAGAGCAGCTGCCAACCACGTTTAAGCTCTGCTATGGAAAATCGCGGGCCCCCGATCAGCCCGCGCAGTGGCGCGCAGGGGGTATTATGCTACAACATATGCCCAAATCCAGCCTTGAGCCTGCGATCGACGAGGGCGGATCGGGCGATGGCGGTGTGTTAATGGCCAATGATATTATAGATGCCGATGACAGCGATAACTGGAACCGCATGAACATTTTGTTAAACACCGTCGAAGAGCTGGAAATGATTGGGCCAGTGATCCAACCCTCGCAATTGCTGCTGCGGTTGTTTCATGAAGATCAGCCAAGAGTGTTCGACGCCCAAGCCGTGCGCTTTGGATGCACCTGCTCGCAAGAGCGGGTGCGCCAATCCCTATCGATTTATTCGGCAAAAGATATTGCCAGCATGACCAGAGAAGACGGTCTGGTAACCGCAGATTGTCAATTTTGCGGCGCACATTATCAGTTAGACCCAACCAGCGTAGGGTTTCAGGCGGAGCCCGATGACAGTGCCCCCGCATGAGCTGCGCGCGCGCTTACTGACAGCAACAGAGCGTTCGCTGGCCGCCTCTTCGGATTTTGATCTGAACCCCGTATCAAAGGAAAAGCGCACCGCATCCCTGCGCGACGCGGCCGTGTTGATTGGTGTGTATAGCAGCGTTGATGGACCCTGTGTCTTGCTGACCCGCCGCGCCGCGCATTTAAAGCATCACCCGAATCAAGTTGCTTTCCCCGGTGGTAAAGTCGAAGCAAAAGATGCCCATATTCACGCCGCCGCGCTGCGCGAAGCGCAAGAAGAGGTTGGGCTCAATCCTCAAAATATCGAGGTATTGGGCAGCTTGGCGCCACATGAAACGGTCACCGGCTTTTCCGTCACGCCCGTAATCGGGCTTATTTCCAGCCCGTTTACGCCGCAGATCGATCCCTGCGAAGTGGCCGAGGCCTTTTGGGTCCCGCTGGCGCATCTGACGCAGGTGGAAAACTTTTCGATCCATCAGCGGCGCTGGCAATCGCAAACGCGAAAATACTATGCTATTCCGTTCGGTCCGTATTATATATGGGGTGCAACGGCGCGTATTCTTCGGGGGTTGGCAGACCGGTTGGTATGAATATCATTCAGGCAGACTGGCTCAAAAAGCCTGGTGTGGAAAAAATTACACGGCTGTTAAGCGACGCTGGGTTCGAGATTTATTTTGTCGGTGGCTGCGTGCGCAACAGCCTGCTCAACAGGCCCGTCGACGATATTGATCTGGCCAGCAACGCCCGGCCCGATCAAATTCAAAATTTGGCGCGCGCCGCCAAGCTAAAAACCATTCCAACCGGCATNGAACATGGCACCATCACGGTGATCAGCGAGGGTACGCCCTATGAAATCACCACGTTTCGCCAAGATATTGAAACCGACGGCCGCCGCGCCACAATTCAATATGCCGATAGCCTTAAAAGCGATGCAACGCGGCGTGATTTTACGATGAATGCGCTTTACGCCGATGCAAGCGGCAAGATCTACGATCCGCTGAATGGNCTTGCTGATCTGAAAGCGGGGCATCTGCGCTTTATCGAGAATGCCGAGCGGCGGATTACCGAAGATTACCTGCGTATTTTACGGTTCTTTAGGTTCTCGGCCTGGTATGCCGATCCAGATTTGGGCTTCGATCCTGATGCTCTGGCCGCGATTGCAACCCAGGGCGATGGCTTATTGGGGCTTTCTAAAGAACGCATAACCAAAGAACTGTTAAAATTGCTGGCTGCCCCAAGCCCCGCCCCCGCGGTGGCCGCGATGCGCATCACCGGAGTGCTGCAGCATGTTTTGCCCGGATCTGATGATAAAGCCCTTGCACCATTGGTTTACTTTGAAAGCCTCTATGAGGCTCCGATTGACCCGCTTCGGCGGCTTGCTGCGCTGGGCGGGGGGCAGGTTGAAGCGCATCTGCGCCTAAGCAAAGCCCAAAGCAAAACCCTGAAACTGTTGAAAACCCATATAGAGGCGATGACAAAAGCGGGCGAATTGGCCTATCGGTGCAACGCGCCGATTGCTTTGGATGTTTTACTGCTGCGCGCCGCGCTTTTTGAAACGCCGGTCTCAGAGCCTGACTTGGGCGCGGTACAAACCGGTGCCAGCGCGCAATTTCCAATAACCGCCGAAGATCTGATGCCCCTTTACACTGGCTCAGCGCTTGGCAAAAAACTACGCGCCTTGGAACAGATCTGGATCACCTCTGGGTTCCGGCTGGATAAGACGGCATTGCTGCGCACATTGGATGTTAAATAGTGGGCCTGATCCTTTAGGGCTATTTTCACCGATAAAATTATATTGACGCCCCTGATAAACAGCTTAGCTCAGATCAACGAGGCGCTTTTAACAATTTTGACGCTTGGTTTGAGCGAAATAGGCGCATATTCTAAAAGGCTTTGATATCTGCAAAGGGGGGGTCATGTTTCGGTTTTTTGAAGATTTGATCGATCCTTTCGCCGATTACCGCGAAATTGATCGCCCACCGCAACGGCTTTGGCCTTTTCTACAGACCTATTGTCAACCGTTTAAATGGGTCTTCCTGCTGGCTTTCACCGCCTCGGTTTTGGTGGCTGGCAGCGAAATCGGATTGATCTATGCGCTGGGATGGCTGGTGGACCAGTTGCAGGGCGATCGCGCAGAAACGCTGCAGCGCCTTGGACCGGTTTTAATCGCCTTGGCGGTGTTTATATTGCTGATCAGGCCAATACTTACCTTTTTCGATACCGCATTGGTGAATAATACGATCCTCACCAATATGGCCACATTGGTGCGCTGGCGCGGGCATCGCCACGTAATGCGCCAATCTGTGGGCTGGTTTGAAGGCGATTTTGCCGGCCGCATCGCCAACCGCGTGATGCAAACGCCCCCTGCTGCGGGCGAAGTGGCCTTTCACGTGTTTGACGCAATGAGCTATGCGCTGGCCTATGTGATCGGCGCTTTCTTCTTACTGATGCAGGCAGATATTCGCCTTACCCTGCCCTTGGTGCTTTGGTTCGGGCTCTATTTGTTACTGCTGCGCTTCACGGTAAAACGCGTTGGCCCCGCCTCAAAAGCTTCATCAGATGCGCGTTCCGAGTTGAACGGGCGGGTCGTGGATGCGTATACCAACATTCATTCGGTAAAATTATTTGCCCATGAGGGCGAAGAAATCGCCTTTGCCAAAGCGGGCATCACGCAAACCCGCGACACCTTCATCAAGGAAATGCGGATTTATACCCGCATGGATATTTTATTAAGTCTGATAAATGGCTTTTTGATCGTGGCGGTGATCGGGTGGGGGATTGCGCTTTGGGCGCAGGGCAGCGCCAGTGCTGGGGTTGTGGCGGCAGCGTCAGCGTTGGTTTTAAGGCTGAACAGCATGAGCAATTGGATCATCTGGGCCGTCGCCTCATTTTTTCGCGAATTGGGCGTGGTGGCCGAAGGCATGCAAACCTTATCACAACCCGTCACCTTAATTGACCACCCGAACGCGCAGACCTTACAACCACAAGAGGCCAGGATTGAAATAACCGAGCTGTCGCATCATTACGGCCGGGCTCTTGGTGGATTGGAAGGTATCAATCTAAGCATTCCAGCGGGTCAGAAGCTGGGCCTTGTGGGGCGCTCTGGCGCAGGAAAATCAACTTTGTTCAAGCTTTTGCTCCGGTTTTATGACGCTGAGTCCGGCCAGATTTATATTGATGGGCAACGCATAGACCTGGTGAAGCAAGACAGTTTGCGCCGCCATATCGGCATGGTCCAGCAAGAGAGCAGCCTGATGCACCGCTCAGTGCGCGATAATATCCGCTATGGGAATAACGCCGCCAGCGAGGCGCAAGTGATCGCGGCGGCCAAGCAGGCCGAAGCGCATGACTTTATTTTGGACCTCGAAGATCCAGAAGGGCGTTGCGGTTATGAGGCGCATGTCGGAGAGCGCGGCGTAAAGCTTTCCGGCGGGCAGCGCCAACGTATTGCCTTGGCCCGGGTGATTCTGAAAGACGCCCCCATATTATTGCTCGATGAAGCCACCAGCGCGCTGGACAGCGAAGTCGAGGCGGCCATTCAGACAACGCTTTACAGCATGATGGACGGCAAAACGGTGATTGCGATCGCGCATCGATTGTCTACGATTGCGCATATGGATCGAATTCTTGTAATGGATCAGGGGCGGATCGTTGAAGAGGGCAGCCATGAACAGCTGCTGGCAAAAGGCGGGCTTTATGCCGGGTTTTGGGCCCATCAATCGGGTGGGTTCCTTGATGTGGATGCAGCGCAGTGACACCTTTGGCAAATTGGATCTCGCATCACGCCAAAAGTGATCAGGCGCCGCCGAAAACATTGCTCGCCTTCCTGCGCTGGGCGTTGCGGGGCAGCGAGCCGGTTTTGCTGTTATCAGCCGCCGCCTCGATCACCGCCGGCATCGTCGAAATGTTAAGCGGCTTGGTGTTAGGCTTGGTGATTGATGCCAGCATGGCCAGCCCGCGTGAGGCTTTGTTTTCAGAAAATTTTTGGATGCTGGGCGCTGCCATCGCGTTTTTCTTATTGATCAGGCCTCTGGCCTTCGGTGCCAGCTCGATCATGCAAAGCTATGTGGTGGCGCCGAATGTGCATAATCTGGTACTCTCGCGTTTGCATCGTTGGGTTTTGGGCCATTCGGTCAGTTTTTTCGACAATGATTTTGCCGGGCGGATTGCGCAAAAAGAAATGCAAACCGCGCGCGCAGTAACCGATGTGGTGATCGAAATCCTACACACGGTTTTATTTGCGCTGGCCTCTGTTCTGGGGGCCTTGGCGGTTTTGGGTGCCATAAACCTTTTTATGGGCTCGGCGCTTTTGCTTTGGATTTTAAGCTATGTATTGGTGATCCGGCATTTCATGCCACTGATCCGGGCCCGATCCGCAGCGCGGGCAGGGGCGCGGGCAAACGTGACCGGACAAGTGGTAGACACAGTAACCAATATCAAAACTGTCAAGCTATTTGCCCATGCGGGCCATGAAGATCAGGCCGCNCTATCGGCAATGGAGGGATATCGCAACGCCGCGCTTGGCCATGCGCGGGTTTCGGTTGTATTTCGCTTCTGGCTTATGGGACTGGCCGGTATTTTGCCAATCGTGCTGGTTGGCAGCACGCTGGTCAGCTGGTCGCAAGGCAATGGATCGGTGGGCATGATCGCCACGGCGGGTGCCGTGTCTTTACGGCTGGCGCAAATGACCGGTTGGGTCAGCTTCACGCTGATGGCGCTTTACGGCAATTTGGGCGAAGTGGAAAATGGGATGAAAACCTTCACGCCTGCGCATGATCTAACCGATGACCCTGCGGCGCAANCGTTAAAAGTAACGCAAGGAGCAATCACTTTTGATCAAACCTCTTTTGCCTATGGTCGCGAAAAAGGCGGAATTGAAAATATCTCTCTGACCATTCAGCCGGGCGAAAAGCTGGGGATTATAGGTGCCTCTGGGGCGGGGAAATCCACTTTAATTACTTTGCTTTTGCGGCTTCACGATCCCGAAAGCGGTCAGATCCTGATTGATGGTCAAAATATCCAACAGGTCACCCAAGAAAGCCTTCGCCGCGCGATCGCCACAGTGACGCAAGAAACCGCAATGTTTAACCGCGCGGCGCGCGATAATATCCTTTACGGTCAGCCAAGTGCCAGCGAGGCGCAAATGCGCGCCGCCGCTCAAAAGGCCGAAGCGGATGCTTTCATCCAAGATCTTGAAGATTTTAAGGGCCGGCGCGGCTATGAGGCCCATTTGGGCGAGCGCGGGGTAAAATTATCCGGCGGGCAGCGCCAGCGCATCGCCTTGGCGCGTGCAATTTTGAAGGATGCACCCATTTTGGTTCTGGATGAAGCAACCAGCGCGTTAGACAGCGAAGTCGAGGCATATATTCAAGACGCGCTCGATACGGTGATGGAAGGCAAAACCGTGCTGGCAATTGCCCATCGCCTCTCAACCATTGCGCGTATGGATCGCATCATCGTTCTGGATCAAGGGAAAATCATCGAAGCCGGCAGCCATGCCAACCTATTGGCGCAAGGCGGGCTTTATGCGCGGTATTGGAACCGCCAATCCGGCGGCTTTATTGGGTTGCAACCGGCGGCCGAATAA
>JGI26246J51724_1000638_pt1 | contig 16956 bp, 14 predicted proteins | sample SaaInlLV_10m_DNA_FD_51724 | JGI IMG/M metagenome (IMG submission 51724) | reverse complement strand
CCTGTCGGGCACAGACCGAAACCCGGGTAGCTCGATCAAGCCCAACCTTAGGTGGGGTCCGCTTAAAGTCGTCGGAGGTCGTCCGCCCCATGCTTTTTATAATCATAATGAGATCTGATATTTAAGGCGCGGAGGCCGGATGCCATGCGCTATAATCGGGTTCGGAGGGTAAGCGTGCGCCTGGCAAAATTCTAAGTTAGGCGGATGCGATGAACCTGACCGCTATTCTGGGCCGTCAGCGCTTAGGCCAGATTCAGATGGATGTTCAACGTCATAAATCAATGCCGCGGCGCTATAAGGGCGATGTGCGGTGGGCTTTGATTTAAGAAAAAAGCTTGTGGGCTGTGCTGATATAAGGCGCCATGACGATCGGACCGCTTTCAAAATGGGTTAAGCGCCTGTGTAGAGGTATAAATTGTCATTGTGAAAAACCAGATGCCCTATCATGTGATTTGCTTTAAATGGGGCGCCAAGTACGGCGCTGACTATGTGAACCGTTTATACGGTATGGTCGCAAGGCATCTCTCGGCTGAATTTTTGCTCCATTGCTTTACCGACGACGCCAGTGGTATTCGATCGGAGGTCCGGTGTCATGATTTACCCGATTTGGGGTGCGCGGTGCCGATCAATGTGCCTGGGATGTGGCGTAAGGCAGCCGTCTGGGGCGCGGATCTCGGCGGGATTGAAGGTGTTGCACTGTTCGTTGATCTGGATTCTGTCATTGTTGATGACTTGACGCCGCTTTTCGAGTTTGGCGATCCGAATGACGTGATTCTGGCGAGAAACTGGCTGAAGCCGTTTTCTAAACTCGGGCAAACCACGTTATTTCGATTCAAGGTGGGCTCGCAAGCTTACTTGTTAGAAGATTTTCAAAAAGATCCACAAGGCATCGCCGAGCGCTTCCAGTTTGAGCAACACTACGTTACAAAATCGGTTCGAGGCGGCGTTCGATTCTGGCCAAATGCATGGGTCAAACATTATCGGGTGCATTGTTTACCGGGTTACATTGGTCGCTACTTTCGGCCTGCAGCCCTTCCAAAGGGTGCGCGGGTGATCGCTTTTCCGGGGGAGCCTAATCCAGCTGATGCCTTGGTTGGCCAGTGGACCCATGGCGCACCCGTGACGGCTAAAACACATCTGTTAAATCTGTTTTACCCTGAAAGGCGTGTGCATAAAAGCTGGCGCGGCCATTTTTGTTGTTTTCAAAAACCGTGTCCCTTCGTCCAACTGCACTGGCGGGAATAGAGGGTTAATCGCCCAGTACGCGTTGGGCTGCGCAATGACCCGCATAAAGGGCGCCTTCGATCCAACCTGACCAAACCGGTGATACGTCAGCATTCGCGATCTGGAAGGTCGGGTCGATGGCGCCGAGAGCCCAGGCCGCATCGATGACAGCCGCTTGCCCAGGACGCACGGTCATCCAAGCCCCCTGCGCGTTGACATCGCCAGTCCAAGTGTGAACGCGCGCGCTCGAGAGGTGGTCAGGCAGTAGACCCAACGCCTCTGCGGCGGTTTGCGAAGAAGTTTTGTCATCTTTGATGATGCAGCCTGAAGTGTGGGTTACGTCCATGAAGGCTAAGGTGGTCGGACTGGCCGAAATTCTTGATTCAAACGGCTTTGTTGGATCAAACCAATATTTTGCGCTGCGATTCGCGTGACCGCGTCGGCTTGCTTGCGACAGTGCCGGGTCCGTTAAAAAAGGCAGATCCAGTGCATGCAATGTATTAAAGGGTATGGTGACAATCACCACATCCCCAGAAATGACGATGATCTGCTGTGATGACGTCCAATCCTGACGGCCTCCGTCGCACGCTCACGGCCCGCTGCAGGCGCTGTAGGTTCTCAGTTAAAGGCGCAGCGAGTGCGATCGCAAGGGATTGGGTGCCGCCTATAATTCGGTGCTCCTCTGCTTCTAAAGCCGTCTTGGCTGAACCGAACATCTTAAAATCGCGCAGAATGCCAAGCGCACTAAACGCGCTGGGGTCCGAGCCTGTAAGGGTTCCAGTCCAGGCAAGGAACTTTTCCCGGATTGCGGCGCTGGGTTCTATCGCCTCAAGGTAGGCCCGAAAGGCGCGGTCAAGGTGCTGATTGCGATCTGTGATCCAGTGGTTTGGATCGATGAGATTCAAGTCTTGGTCTATGCGCGCAAGCAGCGACTGCAAGCTAGGGTCAAGGGGGTCGGCTGGTGTGCCAACACCTTGCCAATACCAAGTTGTGTCAGTGCTTGGTAAGGTCTGAACCGCGATCTTGTGTTGATGCAAAGCCGCCATCACCCTTGGATGGTGATCACAGTGTACAAATTCAGCGCCTTGTTCTTCTAAGTGTCCCTCAACTGTTTTTGTAAAGGTTCGCCCGCCGACTCGATCACTGGCTTCTAAAATACTCACGGCCCAACCTTGATCTTTTAGGGTGCTGGCCGCGGTGAGTCCGGCGACGCCGGCGCCGAGGATGATCGCGTGCTGCTGCATAGATTACTGCCTTATACCGGATGGTTCAGCATCGTTCAAAAACGGCGCTGTGTTTTTATTCTGATTAAGCGCCCTCACGTCTTCGCGTCAGCGCCAGGCTGATCTGGCTCGTTTGCTCGATGAAAGACTTTGCTGCCTCGCTCGCAGACGCTGTGGATTGCGGTTGCAAGTTGGGCATCATCGGCGCGGTCACCATCGCGCTATTTGGGCTACTCTCAAAACCTGCTGTTTGCCTAAACAGAACCGAAAAGGTTGTCATTTAATGCGGGTCGCGCGATCCCCAATCGATCAGCTTTTTAGATAATAAATCGGCAGTTGCCGATGCTTCAACTTCATTGGTTGTAAAGGCCGAGGCCGCATAATCACTGACGCCAGCGGCGGCGAGTGCTTCGAGGCCATCCTCAACTTTGGCAGCACTGCCAACGAGTGCCAAGTCGCCCGGCGCGCTGATGCCTTCGCGCACGAACATGGCTTTGTACGAGGGCAGCGTTGCATAGAACGCAAGGTTTTTGCTGATTAAGGTACGAATCATGCGTTCGTTATCGGTCACGCAGATTGGGAGTGTCGCAAGGATTCTAGGCTCACCGCGCCCGGCCTTTGCGGCGGCTTCGAAAAGTCTTGGCTTAATGTGTGCTGCGATGGTTTTCGGGCCCACCCACGCAAGCGTCGTGCCGTCACAACGATGGCCGGCGACTTTGAGGGCTTGGGGGCCAAGGGCGGCCACTAAAACGCTGGGGGGCACCTCCGGCGCTTTAAAAAACCGGCCATGGCTAGAATAGAAGTCACCGTCAAAATCCACGGCGCCAGTGTTGATGAGCGGCATCAGAACTGACAGGTAGTCGCGGAGATGCCCGATGGGCTTGTCAAAGGCAATGCCGAGCGCGGCCATCATCGAGGCATGGGATAAGCCAATGCCAAGTGTTAAGGGGCTTTTGCACGCACTCGCAACCGTGAGCGCTTGACCTGCCAATGTCATTGGGTGACGTGGAAAGGTTGGAATGATGGCGGTGCCCAGCTCTATCGCCTGAACGCTTTGCCCAACAAGGCTCAGCACTGTGAGGGCATCAAAGCCGCCGGTTGGGTGCTCCGCCAGCCAATAGCTATGGAACCCGTCCTGCTCGGCTTGTTTTGCATCGGCTTCAACCGCGGCGACTGAGGCCCTTTGAACGAGGCCGGTTCCATTAATGCCGAGTTTCATAAGCGTTCCTTTTTAGATGGCGTCGGGTGCCAGTTTAGGCTCGCACAAAGGGCNTTGTAGGCATAGTACAATGCGGACATTACTTTTCCGTAACGGCCGTTGATAGCAGAGGCTTTTTCCATGACCATTGACTTCGAGTTCTTAGATTCCTTTGAACGAAAGCGTATTTTGTTGGTTGATGATGACCCCTTTATTCTGGGTGTGCTTGAGAAGTTATTGGGCTTGCTGGGACTCGAGACGATCTTGCAAGCGGGAGATGGAGAGCAGGCTTTAGCGCTTTTAAAGGACACTGCCGTCGATTTGCTGATTACCGATGTCTTAATGCCCAATTTAGATGGTCTCTCGCTTTTGAAGAANATTCGNTCAGGTCAGTCCAGCGCGGCTGCGAGTCTGCCGTGTATTGTGGTCTCAAGCTTGGATGACGAGGCGACCCTTGCAACGGCTTTGGCGTTGGATGTGAACGGGTTTGTTCAAAAGCCCTTCAAGGCGCCGATCCTGATCAAGCGGTTATTAATCGCGTTGTCCGAAACCGTTTCTGAATCCCTTGATCATCTTTATAGCGATGTGGTCATTGATGTCGATCGGCTTCAGCTTGGTGCCCACTATCAACCAAAGCCAACGACGCATCAGGCGCAGCATATCCCGTTGGAGCGACGCGAAAAGTACACTGTGGTGTCACTGTTTCAATTGCGACCCGACATGCAGTTGGCAGAGGATATTAAAACCAAAAGTGGTACGGTGTTGTTGTCAGCGGGTTTTACGTTAAACCAAACGAGAGTTCACCGGATGTGGGAGCTNGAGGGCAATTTGGAAAAAACCAGTTTTAGGGTCCTCGCTGGTTTTAGCGCGGGGTAAAGGCAGCACGTTGAATGAAGGCGNGTGAGTGCAGGGATCATCTTTATTCGGGTTTTCGGTGATGNTCAAATTNGTTAAAGAGGCATTGTTGAGCAAGCGCGGGGCCTAAAGTATTGTGTTTTAAGCCCGGTTGAAGAAGGAATTCATTCTATGAAAACAGAGCCGTCAAGCATTGCAGCGTTGGTAGAACGATTAACGTTGGATCAGAAGGTCCGGCTCGTGAGCGGCGCGAGCTTGTGGCGAACCAATCCCATCCCTGAGCTTGGTATTCCCGTCTTAAAAGTGAGTGACGGCCCTAATGGGGTTCGCGGGGACGGCGGCGCAAGCGCCGCGTCTTTTCCCGTTGGGATCTGTATGGGCGCAACCTGGAATCCAGACTTGATCAAAACCTTAGGGGTCGCAATTGCCGAAGAAGCGAAAACCAAAGAGGTCCAAGTGGTGCTTGGGCCGACGATTAATCTGCATCGAACCCCACTTGGCGGTCGAAATTTTGAGTGTTACGCAGAGGATCCCGTGTTGTCTGGAGAACTGGCAGCGGCCTTTACTCAAGGGGTGCAGAGCCAAGGCGTTGGGGCCTGTTTAAAACATTTCGTTTGTAACGACTCTGAGTTCGAACGGCACACGATTTCGGTTGAGGTCGATGAGCAAACACTGCGCGAGGTCTACCTGCTACCGTTCCAAATTGCGATTGAAAAAAGCAGTCCTTGGACCATTATGGCCGCCTACAATCGAGTCAATGGGGTTTACGCCTGCTCTCATGACGAATTGCTGAATCAAGTTTTGAAAAAAGAGTGGGGCTTCGAGGGCTTGGTGATCTCGGATTGGTTTGCTGCGAAAGAAACACTCGAGAATGCGCTGGGCGGGCTTGACCTTGAAATGCCGGGGCCGAGCCGAGTTTGGGGTGACGCGCTACGACAGGCGGTAACGGATGGTCTTGTGCCTGAGTCGGTGCTCGATGATAAGGTTCGCCGCCTATTGCGGGTGCTCCAATGGAGCGGCCGACTTGATTCCCCGACTGACGCGCCTGAGCGCAGTGTCGATATCGCCGNGCACCGAGCCGTTGCGTATCAGACGGCAGTTGAGGGCATGGTCTTGTTAAAAAACGAGGGGGTGCTGCCGTTGGCTCGGAGCAGCATCCAAAAGTTAGCGGTGATCGGGCCGAACGTGCGCCATTTCCGCGTCATGGGGGGCGGGTCTTCTGCGCTCAAGCCCCATTACATTAGCGCGCCTTTGAGTGCATTGCGCGAACGTTATCCCGGTATGGATGTGTCCGCGCAGACAGGTTGTCCAACGTTTAAATATATTCCCGAGCCCGAACGCGATCTATTGACGCCGGCTGTTGACGCCGGCGAGACCCTTGATGATGCCGCGCGTGGGTTACGGGTCCGGTTTTATGAGGATGTTGAGCGGACGCAGTTGATTCGGCAGCGGATTATCAGTCAATCAACCGTGCATGCCTCGCTTCTGGCAGGCGCGGCCAATGCGATGACGCTCGACGGTGAGTATCTGTGTGAAACGGCCGGCGACTATACTTTTGGGCTGCTCTCAACAGGTCGGGCAAAGATGCGGGTGGATGACGAGATCCTGATCGATAACTGGACTGCGCCGCAGCCAGGAGACGCCTTTTTCATGCAGGGTTCAACCGAGGTTCGCGGCTCGCGGTTCTTTGAGGCGGGCAAGCGGATTCGCGTTGAGATTGAATTCGAGGTGAGCGCCGATACCATGTTTAAAGGGCTCCGATATGGGATATTGGAACCTCAGTTCTTGGACCCGATTTCAGAGGCGGTAACGCTTGCGAGTGCGTCGGACGCGTGTATTTTAATGGTCGGGACCAACGATGATTGGGAAACCGAAGGCAACGATCGAGATAGCTTGAGCCTACCGGGTGCTCAGGATGAACTGATTGCAAGGGTGCTGGCGGTGAACCCGAATACGGTGGTGGTCAATAATAGCGGGGCGCCCATCTCAATGCCTTGGGTGGATCAAGCGCCAGCCATTTTACAATGTTGGTTCCCTGGTCAGGAATTTGGGCGGGCGCTCATGGACCTACTTTTCGGTGAGGTGAGTCCGTCGGGCCGCTTGCCGCTCACCTTCCCGAAGCAAATCGAAGATGTGCCTGCGTTCGCGCATTATCCGGGTCGTGAGGGAAAGGTCCGTTATGAGGAGGGTTTAAATATTGGGTATCGCGGCTTTTATGCCGCCAACACCGAACCCTTGTTTGCCTTTGGACACGGGCTTGCTTACACCCAGTTCGACTATTCTGACGTGCAGGCCGAGGTGAATGATGCCGAGGCATTGGTGTCGGTCTCTTTAAGGGTCACGAACACCGGGAAGGTGGCTGGACAAGAAGTCGTGCAGGTTTACGTGTGTTTTCCAGAGAGCCAAGTCGCTCGGCCGGCACTGAGCTTAGCCGGCTTTACCAAGGTCACGATCGCGCCCGGTGCCGCGACGCTTGTCACGCTTTCCCTGCCGCTTGCTCGGTTTCAGTATTGGGATACCGACGCGAAAACGTTTCAGTTGGAGGCCGGCGAGTGCACCATCCAGGTAGGGGCTTCAGCTCGGGACCTGAAGTTGACGACGAATCTGCGGCTTAGCTGAGGTTGGCAAAATCCAGCCCCTTGGGCAATGGATCAATACTGTAGCCTGAGCCTTGAGCGATCTGGGACTTTTTGCCTCACCTCAAAGCAGCTGGCTGTGATCCGCCGCAGACGGTTAAAAGAAGCCATGGCCTGCTCCTTGATAGCCGGCGCAACAACTGAGCAAAGCGTGCCCAGCGCGCCTCGATCTAAACCCCGGTCTTAACCCCGGTCTTAACCCTTGTCTTAAAGCCGGTTTAAGCCGCTTATGAGAACCGCTTAGTTTGCTTTAACGTCGTCTCGTTTGCCGCGAAAGCAAAGGCCGCTAAATTGACCGTCAGAGCGCCATTTTTTGAGGTATTCAAAATACGCTAAGGCGCCTTGCGGATAGCCAACATGGAATTTGGCGCCGGGGCCAGGGTCACTGCCTTCATTGTTGTAATACCCAGGCGTGCAGTCTTGGGAGCCAATCATGCGGCCGGGTCCGGACAACAGGATCTCGATCCAAGCGGCCTCGGCNGCCTCGGTTACTTCGACTTCCTGCTGCCCTTCATCGAGCGTGTGTCGAACGGTNAGGGCAATGGTTTGGCCCGACTCGGTCAAATTATGTGGGACGTTTGAGATTAAATTTGCGCCTTGGGTNGGTTGGACAATAAAAGCATTGGGAAAGCCGTGGACATGTGTGCCGTGTAAGGTTTTCATGCCATCGGCCCAGTGATCTGATAGCTTTTCGCCATCTCTGCCGGTTAAGTCGAAGCCCGCTCGTCGCTTGTGTTCCGTGCCGACTTCAAAGCCGGACGCATAAATAATGCAGTCCACGTCATAGGCGACGCCATTAACGATCAGTCCGGTTTCGGTGATGCGCTCAACGCCCGTGCCATCGGTATCGATCAGATGGGTGCCAGGTTCGTTGAAACTGTCGAGGTAGTCATCATGAAAGCAGGGCCGTTTACACAATTGCCGGTACCAAGCTTTGAGGCCTTCGGCGGTTTTGGGATCGGTCACAATCTCGTCAACACGCGCTCTGATTTCATTCATTTTTTCATAGTCCGAGTCCTCCCAAGCCGCCATCATGCCTTGGGGTGTCCGCTCGGTCTCAGGCAGGCTGCGGATGCGAGCTTGTATGCGTCGCGACAGATCCGTCCAGCCATCCATNACGAGGTCCTCGCTGGCCATGCCGCCTGTCTGGTTGGCGGTAAAATTTTCAAGCCAGCGTTGTTGCCAACCGGGCGTGGCGATTGTTTTGAACCATTCCGCATCGGTGGGCTGATTGTTGCGCACATCCACCGAGGAGGGGGTGCGTTGAAAAACATAAAGCGTTTCACAGCTTTTTGCGAGATGGGGGACGCATTGGACGCTGGTTGCGCCGGTGCCGATGATCGCAACGCGTTTGTTTTGCAGGTTGGTCATGGGCGCGCCATTGGCATCGCCGCCGGTATAGTGATAATCCCACCGACTGGTATGAAAAGCCTTGCCTTTGAAATCGCCTAACCCCGGAATGCCGGGTAATTTAGGAACATGCAACGGCCCGGTCCCCATGCCAACGAATTGGCTGGTAAAGCAATCGCCGCGCTGGGTTGTGATCTGCCAGCATTGCGTTTGATCAAGCCATTTTAAATCAGTGACCTCGGTATGAAACAACGCTTGGTCATAGAGCGCATATTGCTGCCCAATGCGCTGGCAGTGGGCGAGGATCTCGGGGCCGTGGGCATATTTTTCGGTTGGCATATGACCGGTTTCTTCGAGCAATGGCATGTAGACAAACGAGGCTGTATCGCATTGGGCGCCAGGGTATCGATTCCAATACCAAGTGCCACCAAAGTCGCCCCCTTTCTCAACGATCCGAACATCCGTGATCCCTTGCTCCTTGAGCCGTGCTCCGGTGACCAGGCCGGCAAATCCGCCGCCGATAAAGGTGAAGGTCACATGATCGGTAACGCTCGCTCGTTCGGTTATCGGGGTATGTGGATCGGTTAAGAACTGCTCGAAGCCATGCTTGATCTCAACATATTGATTGTTACCATCGGCGCGCAGGCGTTTGTCTCGCTCGAGCAGATATTTTTCTCTTAGCGCTGCTTTGGCTTCTGGATCAAGGCCGGCTTGCTTGGGGTTTGCCATGGTGAGGACTCCGCTCTTTCAATCTCATGATTTTAAAGCATATCATGGGTAAGTGAGTCAGTCGGTGCTTGGGGTATTCACTTTTGATGTCAGATAGCCAAGGCCGAGCCAAGCCATGGCAATGCCGATGATGGGGTTCATCCAGTTGAGCAGCGCGAAGGGCGCATAGTCTAAGCTGCTGACGCCAAGAATGGCGCTGTAAAAAATGGCAGTGGTCGTCCAAGGGATGAGGGCGGCGGTCAGCGTGCTGCCCTCTTCAAGGGTTCTGGACAGCATGGCCCGGTCGATGTCATGCCGGTCATAGACGTCTTGAAAGACTTGGCCGTTGAGAATGATGGCAGCATAGGGCTCGGTTAAAGCGGCGTTGCTCGCCGCGGCCGCGGTGGTTGATGCCGTCAGCAGTTGCGCGGGCCGCTGAATACGTTGGGCAATGGGTTCAAGCAGCGCTCTGAGTAAGTTAAGTTGGCTCAGCAAGGCGCCCATGCCAATGGCGAGGATGGCAAGGGTTAAGGTCCAAGCCATGGCGCCGATCCCGCCGCGGTTGATGAGGGTATCCAGCAGTGGCGAGGCGGTTTCTCTTGAAACGCCGGCGTATAGACTGGTTAACAATGTCGCGAGGGTCACGCCTTGAAGGCCCCAAGCGATCATCAGGGCAGAGAACGACGCTGCAATCAACACCGCCTCCGGGGGGACGCGCCGCCAGCCCAGGATCAACATGAGCGCAATGGGTATGAGGGTGATCCAGTGAACGGTAAAGGTTGCGTCAAGCGCCGCAAGCAGTGCGGACGCTGCTGTTGGGTCGGCAGGTGCGGCGCCATAGGCGCTGCCGAGTACCGTAAAAATAACGAGTGCGATGAGATAGCATGGCCCGGTCGTCAGGCTCATCGCATGAATGTGGCGGTACAGGTTTGTGCCGGCAGACATTGCAGCTAAATTCGTGGTGTCAGACACCGGGGACATTTTATCGCCAAAACTGGCCCCCGCGATCACCATCCCAGCAGTGAGTGGCAGCGGAAAGCCTAGGGATTGGCCAACACTCATTAAAACGATGCCGCAGGTTGCGACCGTGCCCCAGGACGTGCCCGTCGCAAACGACATAAAACTGCACAGTAGTAACCCCCCAGGTAAAAACAGCTCCGGNCGAAGCAGTTGTAAGCCAAAGTAAACCAAGGTTCCAACGGTCCCGGATTGAATAAAAGACGCAATCACGACCCCGATCAATATGAAGATGATGAGCGCCGGCATGGACGCGGCTAATCCGTCAAAAACGAATTTCCGGAGGGTGTGATAGGGCGTGCCCAACCACAATCCAAGACCCACAAGACTGACAAGTGCGGTGAGCAAAAGTCCATGTAAACCGGCTTCCAAGATAAACAAGCCGGCCACAAGCCAAGTCAACAAAATCGCAATGCTTGTCGCGGCCACGGTAAAACTGGGCAGGCTTTGCCGCAAGTTACGCTAGCCAGCGGGCGAGGTGAGAAGGCCCGTCCGCAGGCTTTGCAGCAGCCGTCCATTGCGTCATGGGGTCGATGCAGTCTTTGGGGGATTCAAAAAAGGCCCGTCCACACACAGTCTTTGGCCATCAGGGGTTGCACAGGCGCCGCAGATCCCGACGCCGCATTTGGTTAAGTAGTCGATGGCGCTGAAAATCTGGTGGGGTTGCGCGTAGCGATTTTGCACGGCAACGGCGGCATGAACCATGGGTTCTGGTCCGCAATTGTAAAAAACGAGATCTTTAAGCTCTGCGCTCGGCAAGGTCTTTAGGTACTCCTCTAACAGCTCTGTTACCCGGCCTGAAAATCCAGCCGTGCCGTCATCGGTTGCAACGTGAACCGAGGCGATATCGCGGCATTCGTTGAGGTAATACAGGCGTTCGGCGGTTCGAGCCCCGGTGAAGACTTGCGAGCCCGGGTTGTCGCGCGCGATTTGATAGACCGCAGCCAGACCCGTGCCGCCGGCAACGGCAATAACTTTTTGCTGGGTTAGGGGTGCGACGGCCTGTCCATAGGGGCCGCGAAGGTAGGTCTCATGGCCCGGTTCAAGGCCCATTAAGGCCTCGGTAAATTCACCAACATTGATGGCCACGAGTTGCAGCGGTTTGTCACACAACACTGAAAATGGCTTTTCGCCTACGCCCGGGACCCAAAGAAACACAAATTCACCTGGCTTGATTTGAAAATCCTCTGCGAAGGTTAGCAGTACGATGTCATCGCATACCGTTTGATTCTCGATGAGGGTCACCGGTTTGAATGCCATATCAAGGTCATATCGAATTTTACTTTCAGCCGTGTTGGCGACACTAGGCTCAGGGCTTGCGAGCACCTTGAAATAATCTTTGATATCGGTGGTTGTCATCCCAGTCAGCGCTGAGCCAACACCGATGATCGACGCGCCAGCATCTTGCATCGCAAGGACGTCATGTGATGAGCTCACGCCGCCGCAACCAATGATGGGCAGCTCGCAAACTGCGCGAATTTCGCGCACACATTTTAAGGCAATGGGCAGGATGCCTTTGCCCGACATGCCGCCGGCGCCATTACTTAAAATCGGGTGACCATAGGCGCTGGTGTAGCCTGGCCCGACGGTGTTAACCGCGCAGAGCGCATCGGCGCCCGCGTCACAGGCCGCGCGCACGATATCCCCAAAGCGGTCGGTGTTCGGCGTAAGTTTGGGGATGACGGGAATATCGACCGCCGCCTTAACCGCTTTAATAATCTCGAAGACGAGTTCGGGGTCTTGGCCCATGGCCATCCCGAAACCTTTGGCGTGGGGGCAAGATAGATTGAGCTCTAAGCCATCAGAGAAGGGGGCAAGACATTTGGCGACAGCAACATACTCTTCCAGGCTGCCGCCAAAGATTGACGTCAGCAAAAACCGATCCTCCGGAATCGTTAAAGTTGCCAGTAATGCAGCACTGGCACTCATGCCTGGATTGGTGAGGCCGACCGCGTTCACAAAGTTGCCGGGGGCATACTGACTCAATATCGGTTCTCGATTACCTTGTCTCGGATCCGGGCCGATGCTTTTGGTGGTCATGACCCCAACTTCAGGCACTTCATCGAAAAAGTGCTGAATGATCGAGGTGGCGGTCGTCACGATTCCGGAAGGAATGGTAAAGGGCCCGGAGAGTCGTTTGCCGAAGAAGTCCAAGTTAGCGTCCTGCGTTGGGGTCGATTGGGTGGCACGATTATAGGCCTGGCATGGGTCTGAAACAAATCCATGCCCATATGCTCGCCCGTAAGGCCGCAGGTTGTGCTAGCTGGTTTGCAGCAGCTCCACCCAATTGCCCTCGGGGTCTTCGATCATCGCAATCTCAACGCCAGGCCGAATCTGGATGGGCCCAAGCGGGACGGTGTAGCCCGCTGATTGACAGGCCGTAACCATCTCTGCGAGGTTGCTGATACTGATCGTTAGGTATCGGATGCCGGTTGCGCCACGAGGCCCGCCAGGTGCTGACCGAGTCTCAGGCGTTTTTGCATGCGTTAGGATTTTGATCACAGTGTCGCCGCAAGCCAGTCGATACATGGTTGTGCCGCCTGGCATGTCAAGCGTTGCGTCGAGGGTGAGGCCCAGGGTCTCTGCGTAGAATTGCAGCATGGGTTCAATGGACTGTGCGACGATGCCAAGATCGATGGCGGATTTTGTCAGTTGTAAGGCGGGCATGGACAATCCTGATTGAAAAATAAGATCCCGGTTATCCCACAAACGGCGCGTTGGAACAAGCGTTGCGGCGAGGCCTCAAGTAATATGACCAAAGACAACGCAGAGCATGAATAGGATGATGAATTTAAATCACAAGGGCTGGGAGAGACCGGTTGTCAATGGCTTGCGCGTGGTGGGTGTGGTCAGCTTACTCTGCGTCCAAAGCATTTTTTTTGCCAGTGAGGCGGGGGCGCAATCGATGCGTGATGACAGTTTTGAAAAAACGGTAGAAGAGGCGAGAGTGCCGGCCTTCAAGCTGGCCGAGCCGGGTATTGCGCAACAGCTAACGTCAGTGGGTGAACGCTTTTCTCTGAAAATAAAGACGGTTAAGGATCCGGCGGCGCTCAGGCAACTGGCATTGGCCACGGGCCTAAACCTTTGGGCGCAGGCGCGGCAGGGTTTTCAGGCAGGCTCGGTGCTAGATGATCGGCCGTTGTATTGGCAGCGGTTAGTTGTTGCGCCGATGATTCGGGCGCGCGCCATGCAGCTCGGCTGCAAACCGTCGGTCATCGCCCAAGTGATGGCGGCATTCGAACAGGCCAGCCGTGGCCAGATGGATGTCCTGTGGACAGCCCCGAAGGCGCGCCGAGTCTTGATTACCGGTTTTGATCCGTTTTCGCTGGATAAGCAAATTTCTCAAAGCAATCCGTCCGGCGCGGTTGCTTTGGCATTGGATGGACAGGTCTTTGCGGTCGATGGGGTGATGGTTGAGATCAATGCTGCGGTATTTCCCGTGCGCTACCCGGACTTCGACGCGGGGGTTTTAGAGCAATGGCTCACGCCGCACCTCACCAGCGGCGGGCTTGATCTGTTTGTATCCGTTTCGATGGGGCGTGATCAATTCGATTTGGAGCGCTTTCCAGGACGGCGGCGGAGTTCGAGTGCACTGGGCAATTTGCAGGAGCATACGGGCGGCAGCGCCGCGTCACCCAAGCCCGGCTTGCTAGATGGCAAGCCTTTGCAAGGTCCTGAATTTGTCGAGTTCTCACTGCCGGCCGCGGTGATGCAGCAGGCACAGGGCGAGTTTGAAATTCGAGACAATCATCGCGTCAGCACACTTGAAGGTGGCGCCTTCGAGGCCGTGAGTTTGGCGGCATTGCACGGCCAGACTGCGGTGCAGGGTAGTGGGGGCGGCTATTTGTCGAACGAAATCTCGTACCGGTCGATTCGGTTGGCGAATGAACTGGGGGTTGCGCTGCCAATGGGGCATATCCATACGCCGAAAATAGCAGGTCAAGCGCCCGAAACCGTGAGCCTGATCATTAAACAAGTAGAGCGGATGTTACTGCTGGCGGCGAAGTCCGGCGCGTAAAATGAACAGCTTTCAAGGCGCTTCAAGGCCTAGCATATGCTTGGTTGGTGTGAATCGTGAATCGTGAATCGTGAATTCGAAGCAGGGCTGTGCCCTCACCGGTTGCAGTGCCTTCAGGGCGCCACAACCCTCTATCGATTGCGAATCTCTAGAGCGATTTAGTGGAACGGGTCAAGTTCTAAGGCTAGTGTTAAGTCGGCTCTTGCAGGGTTGATAAGCCTGTTGGGTCCCGGTGCGGGCTCTAATGTTCGGCAGAAAAGTAAGTGTTGGGCGCAGAAGTTCTGTTTTGATTCCAGCAGAACCTTTTTGGCATGCGGTTTTGCTGAGGCAATCCATTGTCTCCTATTGGAGTAGCGACGAGTTGCGATATATTGTATAAAACAGTCAGTCCGTACTGTTTTTTTAAAAGGGAGGCCACATGGCTAAAACAACCGACCACGAAATCGTTTCGATCTACCCATTCTCTGATGAACAAGTTGACCAGATGATGCACAACTCTATGGAGTGCGTTCTGATGTGGGCAACCAAGGATTCCTGGCCAGTGGGCGTAACACACGCGTTTGTTTGGGAAGGCGATAAAATCTGGATCACTTTTGGTGAGCATCGTCATCGTACTGCCGCCATTAAGCGTAATCCGAAAGTCTCGGTGAATGTGAGTAGTAAAGGCTATAACGACGGCGCGTCCGCTGATCTGCCCGGCGGCGCGATCACCTTTAAAGGCACCGGCGAGTTCCACGATGATGAAGAAACCAAGCTTTGGTTTTATCGATTGCTCGCTAAGAAGTTAAACCCAGGCAACCCTGATGGGGAAGCCTATTGGGTTGATTTCTTGGACTCGCCGCTGCGAACCGTATTGTCTGTCACGTCAGTCAAAAAAATTATGTACAACAGCAAACTTGCTGGCGCGCATATGGCCGGTACCGTGAGCGAAGAAGAGCTCGGTGAGCGTTTAAGCTCCGATGCGGTACGAATGAACAAGTCCCGCGAAGACAAGGGTCTTGATCCGCGTTAAAGGCGCTAGAGTATTTTCTTTAGCGTCCTGCTAAAGCCTTACGGGCGAGGCATTTAACCGCCTCGTCTGTGCGTGATCTCGAACAAGTCCAAGGCGTACCACTGCCTATCCCGGAAACGTGATCTCTGCTGCAACGGCCTCTCCTGCGGCTTTGAAGCCCGCGACTGCGACTTTGGGTAGCCAATCATTGATCGCAATTTGGTAGCTGTCGCGCTGCTGAATGAGCTGGTACCAAGCAGCAAGGGCGGGGTAACGCGTCATCACCTTATCTAATGCTAACTGCTCTAAACGCAGCACATAGGGCGTCAGGGCATAGTCCGCAAGGCTAAGCTGCGTGCCTGCAAGAAAAGGCCTTAGCGCCAATTGCGCCTCGGCAAAGTCTAAAACCTGAAGATATTGTGCAAGCGCCGTTTTGAAGATTGGCGCATGAACGCCGTCTTGGATGACCATGGCGCGGTGACGCCTGCGCGCTTCATCCGGGATCTGAGCAATGAGCGCCGCGAGTTCAGCCTCTGGTTTCTTCAGTAATCCAGGCCGCGCGCCAATGGCGTAGGTTATGACCCCGCAGGCTGGGTGCAGGTGGTCATCCAATTGTTTGCAGAAAGCGCGCAGTTGATATCGCTCGATTGCGGTTTTAGGCAACAACGAGGGCTCGGGATAACAATCTTCGAGATACTCGTTAATCAAGGTGGACTCAGTAATCACCTGGGCTTGATGGACCAAGGTGGGGACAACCNCCTGCGGATTCAGCTTTAAATACTCAGACTCAAACTGCGCGCCGCCTTGCAAGTCCAGGACGACGGATTCGAAGTCGAGTTGTTTTTCGGCTAATACCAGGCGCACTTTCTGGGAGCAGGTCGACATTGGATTGTGGTATAACTTCATCGGTTGTGCTCAAGCTTTGGATTAAAGCAGTCTAAGCCGCTGCGTTTAACCGCTGCAAGGTTCACGGTTAGGCGATTCGGCGGGTCAGGGCAGGTAGCCTAGCTAAACCTTTAGCTTTTTCGGAATCGGCTGAACAGTGTGTTGGCGCCGAAACGGTCAGGAGAAAGCCTGGTGAGATTGGGTTTAAGTGCTAGCCTGGCCCCTGATCTGTGCCGTTTTAAAGGAGAGAGATTGCGTGATTAAAGGCATTCACCACATTGCCATTGGCGTGCCGGATATGGCGGCAGGCCTTGCATTTTATACCCAGGCCTTTGGATTCGAGGTGGTGCAACGGCAAACGATTGCTAACGCGCCTTTAGCGGATCAGGCCATTGGCTTGTCCGGTGTTGATGCCGACATGGCGATGTTGAAAACCGCGAACTGTTTTATCGAGCTCTGGCAGTACCGTGCGCCGGTTGGTTCTGACGCCACATCCAGGCCCTGTGATCTGGGTTACCCGCATTTTGCCGTTGAAGTCGAAGACATCGATTTAGAATATCGAAGGCTCTTGGCGTGTGGCATGCGATTTGTCGGCGAGCCAGTCAATTTTGGGGATGCAAGCGCGGTGTATGGTCAGGACCCCTTCGGCAATACGATTGAAATCTATGAGATTCGGAACCCTGAAAAGCCGCGCTTGAGGGCGCATCAACGGCTTGAGCAGGATGGGGCGGTAACGTAAGCCGGATGATTAAAAAACCAGTAAAACAACTGACGAGGACTAAAACCACCGATGAATTTTGATTTTTCCAGTGAGGATCGAATGATCCAAGAACAGGTTCGCAGATTTTTGA
>JGI26246J51724_1000636_pt1 | contig 16981 bp, 15 predicted proteins | sample SaaInlLV_10m_DNA_FD_51724 | JGI IMG/M metagenome (IMG submission 51724) | reverse complement strand
TTCCCGCCATATTCAGTTGGCGAGGCTGGCCGTGTTGGTTCGCCTGGTCGTCGTGAAATTGGTCATGGAAAATTGGCATGGCGTGCGCTTCGTCCGTTACTGCCAACCAAAGAAGAATTTCCTTACACGATCCGGCTTGTTTCTGAAATCACCGAATCAAACGGCTCATCTTCAATGGCGACCGTTTGTGGTGGCTCATTGGCGATGATGGATGCTGGTGTGCCGTTGAAACGTCCGGTTGCCGGTATCGCGATGGGATTGATCAAGGAAGGTGATGATTTTGCCGTTCTGTCCGATATTCTTGGTGATGAAGATCATCTTGGCGATATGGACTTTAAAGTTGCCGGTTCACAAAATGGTGTAACCTCATTGCAGATGGATATCAAAATCACATCAATCACACCTGAGATCATGCAGATTGCACTAGATCAGGCACGCGATGGCCGGATCCATATTCTTGGTGAAATGGCCAAGGCATTGACCTCGGCGCGTGATGATTTGGCCGATAGCGCGCCGAAGATCACCACCTTGAAAATTCCGGTTGATAAAATCCGCGACATCATTGGCCCGGGTGGCAAGATCATCCGTGAGATCTGTGAAGAAACCGGTGCCAAGATTGATATCGAAGATGATGGCACCGTCAAGGTTGCGGCGGTTTCAGGCTCATCAGGCGAAGCCGCTGTTGCGCGGATTCGTGATATCGTTGCCGAGCCTGAGCTTGGCGTGATTTATGATGGCACCGTTGTTAAAACCGTTGATTTTGGCGCTTTCGTCAATTTCCTTGGGGCAAAAGACGGGCTGGTTCATATTTCTGAGCTGCAAAATGGCCGCACTGAAAAAACCACTGACATCTGTAAAGATGGTGACTCGGTTAAGGTTAAGGTCATCGGCTTTGATGACCGTGGTAAGGTAAAGCTGTCGATGAAGCGTGTTGATCAGGAAACAGGTGCCGATCTTGAGGCTGCTGCTGCTGAAGACGCTGAATAAGCCGCCACAGGAATCGACCAAGACGAAAAAAGGCGGTGCCATTGGCACCGCCTTTTATGTGCGCGTAATCATTTCAGCCTAGGCTTCGCCCGGAATGCCAACGCTATTATAACCACCATCAACAAAATGCACTTCGCCAGTTACGCCTGACGCTAGATCTGAAACCAGATAAAGACCGGCCCGCCCGACCTCATCAAGTCCGGGATTGCGTTTGAGTGGCGCATGATGTTCGGCATGCCGGAAAATATGTCGCGCACCGGTAATAGCAGCGCCAGCAAGGGTTCGCATTGGCCCNGCCGATAACGCATTGACCCGAATATTTTGACCACCAAGATCAACCGCAAGATAGCGAACCGAGGCTTCTAAGGCCGCTTTGGCAACGCCCATGACATTATAATTTGGTGTGCTTCGCTGCGCACCAAGAAAGCTAAGTGTTACCAATGCGCCACCATCGGGCATCATGTTGCGGGCGGCACGCGCGACTTCGGTAAAGGAATAGGCCGATACCATCATGGTATTTTCGAAATTCTCGCGGCTCGTATCCATATAGGCGCCCTTTAATTCATTCTTGTCGGAAAATGCCAATGCATGAACGACAAAATCAATTGTTGGCCATTGAGTTGCCAATTCGGCAAAACAGCGGTCAACTGCGCCGTCTTTGGCAACATCACATTCGATCATAATCTTTGATCCAATTGATTCGGCCAAGGGAGCCAGCCTTTTGCCAAACCCTTCCATTTGATAGGAAAAGGCAATTTCGGCGCCCTGTTTGGCGGCGGCTTCGGCAATGCCCCATGCGATGGATTTGTCATTAGCAACACCCATCACAAGGCCGCGTTTACCAGCCAGTAAAGTTCCGGGCTGCATATTTATACCTTTCGCAAGGCCAATGTGGCGTTGGTGCCGCCAAAGCCAAATGAGTTGGATAGCGCCAGATTGATTGAAAAATCATCCATGCGGGTTTGCGCCACCGGAATATCGCCAATGGCCGGATCGGGCGTTTGGATATTGGCTGATGCGGCAATGAATTTATTCTGCATCATGATAATCGTATAGATGGCTTCTTGAACCCCTGTTGCGCCAAGCGAATGGCCGGTCAGCGATTTGGTCGAAGTGACAATTGGAAGATAACCACGCGGGCCAAAAACAGTGCGAACCGCGTCAAGTTCCTTTACATCGCCAACGGGCGTCGAGGTGCCATGTGCATTGATGTAATCCACCTTGTCGGTTAGCTTGTTGCCATCAAAACCGGCAAGCGCCAGCTCCATGCAACGAACCGCGCCTTCACCTGATGGGGCAACCATATCGGCGCCNTCTGAATTGGCACCATAGCCAACCAGTTCTGCATAGATTTTTGCACCGCGTGCCACGGCATGATCCATATCTTCAAGAACAACCATGCCGCCGCCGCCAGCGATTACAAATCCATCACGGTCGGCATCATAGGGGCGTGAGGCCAGTTCTGGCGTGTCATTATATTTTGATGACATTGCCCCCATTGCGTCAAACAGAACGGACAAAGTCCAATGCAGCTCTTCGCCACCACCAGCAAAGACAATATCCTGACTGCCACTGCGAATGGCATCAGCACCAGCGGTAATACAATGCGCCGAGGTTGAACAAGCAGATGAAATCGAATAATTGATGCCACGAATTTTGAAAAAAGTGGCGATACAGGCCGAAACGGTTGACGACATACAGCGCGGCACCATGTAAGGCCCAATCCGTTTTGGCCCTTTTTCGCGGGTAATATCGAATGCGGCAAGCAGATTGGCTGTTGATGGGCCGCCCGAACCGGCTACAAGGCCACTTCGCTCATTTGATACATGATGATCTTCAAGGCCGGCATCGGCAATGGCCTGTTCCATAGCCAGNACTGCATAGGCTGCCCCTTCGCCCATAAAGCGAAGCTGTTTGCGATCGACATGGTCGGCAACATCAAGCTTGACGGTGCCATGCACCTGACTGCGGAATCCAAGCTCGGTATATTCCGGCGCGGCAACAATGCCCGAGGTTCCGTTACGCAACGAGGTGGTAACTTCGCTGACATTATTTCCAATCGAGGAAACGATTCCGATTCCGGTAATGGCAACACGGCGCATGATCTTTAAGCTCCTTCAGGGGTAAATAGGCCAACGCGGATATCATTGGCTTCAAAAACAACTTCACCATCGCAAAGCACTTTGCCATCGGCAATGCCCATCACAAGGCGGCGCATGATGACGCGCTTCATATCAAGACGAAAGGTCACAAGCTTATTGCTTGGTAGAATCTGACCGGTGAATTTTACCTCACCAACCGACAGGGCGCGCCCCCGTCCAAGCCCGCCTGACCAGCCCAGAAAAAAGCCAACAAGCTGCCATAGCGCATCCATGCCAAGACAGCCCGGCATAACCGGATCGCCTTCAAAATGGCAGGGGAAGAACCAAAGATCGGGGTTCAAATCAAATTCAGCGTCAATTTGGCCTTTGCCAAATTCGCCACCATTATCATCAATGCGTGTGATGCGGTCACACATCAGCATTGGTGGCAAGGGCAATTGTGGGTTTCCTGGCCCGAACATCTGGCCTTTGGCGCAGCTGATTAATTCATCATAGGTAAAAGAGCTCTGGTCTTTGGGCGACATCTTAACTTCCTTGTTACAAACGGGCGCGCATCTAAGGCTGAAATGACCTTGCAGGCCTGCTGGTTTTTGATTTTCCTGTGATGCCGGTGAAATCGGTCAAAACGCCGAAGATAGGCAAGGCCAACATAGAAAATCACTTGGTTTCCTGTCTTTTGCTGCGAAGTGAAGCGCAGCTTTTAACGCCTTATAGAAAGCACGAAATGCCCCTCCAAGCCAAGGCATTATTGACATTTGACCGGTGACCGCTCATTTTGACCCAGCGATGGGAAAGATGATCAAAGAAAATATGACCCAAAATGACAGAATGACGTCAAAGGCGCATTTTGCCGAAAAACTGCGCCTTGCCGGCTTGCGGCCAACGCGCCAGCGGGTTGCGATTGCCGCCCTGCTTCTTGATGGCCGTCATCGCCATGTGACGGCAGATAGCTTGACCGAAGAAATCACCGCCGCTGGTCTGCATGTGTCGGGCGGCACGGTTTATAATACATTGAACCAATTTACCGATGCTGGCTTGCTTCGTCGGGTGATGGTTCATAATGACTACAGCCTGTTTGACACCAACACCGATCATCATCACCATTTTTATGAAGCCGAAAATGATCAGCTTGTCGATATTCCCCATGATGATGTCATTCTGGCGCAATTGCCTGCTGCACCTGATGGGCATGAAATCAAGGCGGTTGATGTGGTAATCCATATCCAAAGCAAAAATTCCTGATTGCTGATTTGGGTTCATTCTGCCCCTGGCTAGTTTAAAATCATTCTAAAGAGCCTTGACCCAACGGGGCTTCATACCTATCTTTCGAGATAGATAAACCTTGCGTATAGAGGCTTTATAAATGCCGAAATCCAAAGGCAGTTTGGCCCGGCGCACAAGACCTAATCGGAGATACAGATGGACGGAAATAATGTGGGCAAATGCCCGGTAATGCACGGGGCTGTAACAAGCAACAGCGCGAGCGGCACCTCAAATCGTGAATGGTGGCCGAACCAGTTGAATATTGGCATTCTTCACCAGCATGATCAAAAGTCGAACCCGATGGGCGCGAATTTCAATTACCGCGAAGAATTCAAATCGATTGATTATAAGGCATTGAAAAAAGACCTTCATGATCTGATGACTGATTCGCAGGATTGGTGGCCAGCTGATTACGGTCATTATGGCCCGTTTTTTATCCGCATGACATGGCACGCAGCCGGCACCTATCGCAGCGGCGATGGTCGTGGCGGCGGTGGCACAGGTGCGCAGCGTTTCGCGCCACTCAATAGCTGGCCGGATAACGGCAACCTTGATAAGGCACGCCGCCTTCTGTGGCCGATCAAACAGAAATATGGCAATAAAATCAGCTGGGCTGATTTGTTGATCCTTACCGGCAATGTCGCGATTGAATCAATGGGCGGCAAAACCTTTGGATTTAGTGGTGGCCGTGACGATATTTGGGCACCTGAAGAAGATATCTATTGGGGCGTTGAGAATGAATGGCTCGACAATAAGCGCTATTCGGGCGACCGCGAATTGGCCAACCCGCTTGCCGCGGTGCAGATGGGTTTGATCTATGTCAATCCTGAAGGCCCAGACGGCAATCCAGACCCACTTGCCAGCGCAAGAGATGTTCGTGAAACATTTGGCCGGATGGCAATGAATGATGAAGAGACCGTTGCCCTTGTTGCCGGTGGTCATACTTTCGGCAAGGCGCATGGCGCTGGTGATGCCGGTCTTGTTGGTGCCGAGCCGGAAGGTGCAGCCATTGAAGAAATGGGCCTTGGCTGGATTAGCAGCCATGGATCGGGCAAAGGAAGCGATACCATCACAAGCGGTATTGAAGGTGCGTGGACAGCCGATCCAACAAAATGGGATAATGGCTATTTTGACCTTCTTCTCGGCTATGAATGGGAATTGACCAAAAGCCCGGCCGGTGCGCATATCTGGCATGCGGTCGATCCAAAGGATAGCGATCTGGCACCAGATGCCGAAGATGCGTCAATCCGCGTTCCAACGATGATGACAACAGCCGATATGGCGATGCGCGAAGATCCGAGCTACCGTGAGATTTCCGAGCGTTTCCATAAAAACCCTGATCAGTTTGCCGATGCGTTTGCACGCGCTTGGTTTAAATTGCTGCATCGTGATATGGGGCCAAAAAGCCGCTATGTGGGCCCAGAAGTGCCAGCCGAAGAATTGATCTGGCAAGACCCGGTCCCTGCTGGCAACACCAATTATGATGTTGATGCGGTCAAAGCCCGCATTGCCGCCAGTGGCCTAAGCGTTCAAGACATNGTCGAAACCGCATGGGCAAGCGCATCAACCTATCGCGGCTCAGACATGCGTGGTGGTGCCAATGGTGCCCGGATTCGTCTTGCACCACAAAAAGATTGGGCTGCAAACAAGCCTGATCAGCTGGCGCGCATCTTGTCGGTTCTCGAGCCAATCGCTGCCGAAACAGGCGCATCGGTTGCTGATGTGATTGTCCTTGCAGGTAATGTTGGTATCGAACAGGCATCGGGCGTGAAGGTTCCATTTACACCTGGCCGTGGGGACGCAACACAAGCGCAAACCGATATTGAATCATTCGCGGTTCTTGAGCCGGTTGCCGATGGGTTCCGTAATTTCCAGAAAACCGACTTTACCATCAGTCCTGAAGAAATGCTGCTTGATAAAGCTCAGCTATTGGGTCTTACCGCACCGGAAATGACCGTTCTTGTTGGTGGTATGCGGGCTTTGGGCATCAGTGAAAACAACCATGGTGTCTTTACCGAAACACCGGGCAAATTGACCAATGACTTCTTTGTCACTTTGCTCGATATGGGTGTTGAGTGGAAGCCAACAGGAAGCAATTCTTACGAAGCGCGTGATCGTGTCACTGGTAAAGTGATGCGTAGCGGAACCCGGGTCGATCTTGTCTTTGGATCAAATTCCCAGCTTCGCGCGCTTGCCGAGGTTTATGCAACCAACCAGTCACATGACAAATTTGTGACCGATTTCGTGGCAGCCTGGACCAAGGTGATGAATGCTGATCGGTTTGATATTGCCTAAAATGGCAAATCTTTAACCGGCCTAGATCATTGCGGCATCCCATTAAAAATGGGGTGCCGTTTTTCTTTTTGAAAAATGCAAAAACTCAATCGAGGCTTTCGGTTTCGAGAAGGCCCCAAACCGCCTGCCGCTTGATCCAGCCGCGAACATCATTATTTGCCACACGGCACCATGCCTTTGGACAGGATTGCAATTCCATCAGCGCCAACCGTTCGGCAAGGGCAATGACATTTGATGTTTCATCAGGGTTGGCATGGATTTTGGCCATATTATTTTGTACCAGCGCCATGCGCCGAAGCGATAGAACCGATCCATGCATCCATCCTGCGGTGCCATCATGGTCAATGACTTTGCGCCAGATACCGAATTCAGCATCAACCAGAAGTGGCAGACCAGCTTTTCGATACTGCCATAGAACGGGATATTCCCGCCCGGGGCCAGCCCGCAAATTAGCTTCGTCAAATTTCAATGTCACATAGCGCGGTACCGGCAAGCCGCTGCCGCGAACGGTCAATTTGGCTTCCTGCGCTTGCGCTATGCCAATGGCGGCTGACCAGCCAATTGGCGATATCACGGCTGGTAATAGCCAGAAAAGGCCAAAAACCAGTGTCATGATCAGCGGCTTTTGAAATATCACAATAAATTTTTTTGTCATGCTGCTCGTTGTTCTGGTAGAGTTTTGGCGGTATTTGGTGCAGATTGATGCGGGTTAAAGAATTAATTCAATAGGCCCTTTGGCCTGCGACGCAAGCTTAGGGTTTTTTCAGGCCAATTGCCAGCCAGAGTTCGGTATTTGTTTTCAATTTAAGAGAGCCATCTATGAGTCAAAGCAAACCAAAAGTGATTTTGACACGCAAGCTTCCGGAGACAATCGAAACCCGGATGCGTGAGCTTTTTGACACGACTTTAAATGATAGTGACAAGGCGCTAAGCCGTGACGAGTTGGAAATGGCTGTGAAGACAGCTGATGTTCTTGTGCCAACTGTTACCGATAAAGTTGACGCTGAATTGATTGCCAAGGCAGGAAGCCAATTGCGCCTGATTGCCTCTTTTGGAACCGGTGTTGATCATATTGATCTTGCCGCGGCAAAGGCGCGCGGCATTACTGTCACCAATACCCCCGGCGTGTTAACCGAAGATACGGCTGATGTCACAATGGCGCTGATTCTGGCGGTGCCACGGCGGATTGCCGAAGGTGATGCGCTGGCACGATCAGGTCAATGGCAGGGCTGGTCACCAACAGGCATGCTTGGTCATCGCATTAATGGCAAACGGCTTGGCATTGTTGGTATGGGCCGGATTGGTGAAGCGGTTGCGCGGCGTGCGCGTGGATTTGGTTTGTCGGTGCATTATCACAACCGGAAACCGGTTCATCCTGAGACCGAAGCCGAACTTGAGGCAACATATTGGGAATCACTCGAACAGATGTTGGCACGCGTTGATATTGTTTCGGTGAATTGCCCGCATACATCGGCAACCAATCATCTATTATCGCGTGAACGCCTGTCGCTGATGCAGCGATCGGCCTATTTGGTGAATACATCACGCGGCGAAGTGGTTGACGAAGTCGCGCTTGCCGATCTTTTGGCGCAGCGTCATATTGCTGGTGCTGGACTTGATGTTTATAGCAGTGAGCCGGAAATTCCGGCCGGACTGCGTGATTTGCCAAATGTTGTTTTGCTGCCGCATATCGGATCGGCGACCATTGAGGGGCGTTTGCAAATGGGTGACAAGGTGATCATCAATGTGCAGACATTCTGGGATGGCCATACCCCGCCTGATCGGGTGATCGAGGCCATGCTCTAGATATATCCGGCTTGCGGAACTTGGCTTGTGGAGCTGGGCTTGCGGAACTTGGCTTACTGATATTTGGTGGCTTAGCCCACAATTCGGCTAGAGGCTGTCTTTGGCCGCATCGCCAGACGGCGTGCCGCAACAGCGGCAATCAACCCGTGCGACGGTTTGAATTTCCATAAAATCGCTTCCCGCTGCTTCAATCAGCAAAAGCCGTCCGGTTAAGGTGCGCGGCTGGCCAAGAATAATTTTGATGGTTTCAAGCGCCTGCAATGTGCCAACCAATCCGGCAACGGGTCCAAGAATTCCCGCTTCAGAACAGCCCGGTGCCTGTTTCGCATCGGGCATCGCCGGAAACACGCATCGATAGCAAGGGCTGCCAAGATGGCCTTTGACGCTGCTCTGAAAGACCGAGACCTGTCCTTCCATGCGCACCGCCCCGCCAAAAACAAGAGGCTTGTTTGCCGCATGCGCCGCATCACCAAGAAGATAACGCGCCTCGGCATTATCGGTGCAATCAACAATAACATCATGCGCTTTTAATAATTGTTCGACATTGCCGCTGCTGAGCCGTTGGCCTAGCTGCGAGATTTGGATAGCCGGATTGATCGCGCTTGCTGCCATGGCCGCTTGCCGCGATTTCAACAGGCCAACATCGCTGTCTTTATAAATGACTTGCCGGTTTAAATCGGTTCGCGAAACATGATCATCATCGATGATGGTAATCGTGCCAATACCGGCAGCGGCAAGATACATGATCACGGGCGCCCCAAGCCCGCCAGCGCCAACAACAAGCACCCGCGCCGCCAATAACTGTTCCTGACCATCCTCGCCAATTACCGGCATGATAGCCTGACGGGCATAGCGTTCTAGATCGTCATCATTCAGCATAATGCCTCACAAACCTGTTGAGCCAAAACCGCCTGCAGCACGCGCGGTATCGTCAAGATCATCGGCTTCGACTGGTGTCATGATGGTGACAGCGGCAATCACCATCTGCGCAATACGCATGCCGTGGGTAATGGTAAAATCATCAGTGCCATTATTCACCAAAATCACTGCGATTTCACCCCGATAATCACTATCAATCGTTCCAGGGGCATTGGCAACGGTAATCCCATATTTCAATGCAAGGCCGGATCTTGGCCGAATTTGCGCCTCATAACCGGCTGGCAATGCCATCGCAAAGCCTGTTGGAATGGCCTGACGCATATTCGGCTTGAGACAAATTGGCTGGCCGATCGCAGCGGCAAGATCAAGTCCGGCAGCACCGCTTGTGGCATATGACGGCAAGTCAAGATTGTCAGCATGCGCTAGCCGCCGAAATTTAACCGCGAGTGTATTCATTTGGCAAATTCCGCTTCGATATGATCAACCAGCGTTTCGGCAAGGTCGGTTTTTTGCATTTGCGGCCATTCCTCAACACCCGTCGCGGTTAACAGCATAGCCTGATTTAAAGGGCTTCCAAAAACCGGATCGGCATCACCGCCAACCTGATTGGCAATCATCCAGTCGCACCCTTTGCGCTGGCGTTTTTTGGTGGCATTCTGCAATAGATTTTCGGTTTCCGCTGCAAAGCCGATAACCAATCTTGGCCGGTTTGGCGCTGTTGATATATGCGCCAGAATATCGGGATTTTGGCATAGCGCTAAACTCATGTCAGCATTCGGGTCTTCCGGCTTTTTTAGTTTCTGATCCGAAATTGACTTCACGCGCCAGTCAGCTACCGCTGCTGCGCAAATGGCGATATCGGCAGGCAAGGCAGACTTGCAAGCGGCCAACATGTCATCGGCAGTTGTGACATGAATAATCGTGACAAGATCTGGCGTCGGCTCGTTTACGGGCCCGCTAATCAAAGTCACATCCGCACCGCGCTTGGCAAGAGCGCCAGCAATCGCATGGCCTTGCTTGCCAGATGATCGATTGGCGATAAAGCGCACCTTGTCAATTGGCTCGATTGTTGGGCCTGATGTGACAATGACTCGTTTGCCTGCAAGCGGGCTGTTGCCATGGTCTTTCGCTTTGATCATATCTTTCGCTTTGATCATATTCTGCGGGGCGATAAGCTGCATTGCTGCTGCGGCAATAACGGCCGGTTCGCACATCCGGCCTTCGCCTTCTTCGCCACAGGCTGTATCGCCACTGACCGGCCCAATCATTTGAACACCGCGCTGGCGAAGGCTGGCGATATTATGCTGGGTTGCCGCATGTGACCACATCGCCGGATTCATCGCTGGCGCCATCGCCACCTTGGCCGTGGTCGCAAGAAGAATGGTTGTTGCCAGATCATCGGCAATGCCAGCATTTGCCCGCGCCATAAAATTGGCCGTAGCCGGAACGACAAGAACCAGATCGGCTGACCGCGCCAACCGGATATGCCCCATTTCAGCTTCATCGGTTAGTGAAAATAAACTGTCATAACATTTCTCACCGGTAAGGGCGGCAAGGCTAAGGGGGGTAATAAATTGTTTGGCGCCATCGGTCATCACGCCGGTGACATGCGCGCCGAGCTGTTGCAATTGGCGTGCGGTTTCCAATGCCTTATAGGCAGCGATGCCGCCAGCAACGATGAGCAAAACCCGCTTGCCGAAATGGGTGGCATTATTCTGTGCCTGCGCTGATGTGGCGGGTGGGCCAGCCAGAATTTCAAGATCATCAGCGCGGATCTGATAGCCTTTTTGGGTCAGCGCAGCATAGATAATTGGTTTGGCGCGTTCAGGTAAATGACCACGGGTCACATAATTGCTGATCGCGCTTGGCCCCACATTCAAAAGCTGCTGAATGGCATGGCGTCCGCCCAATGCGGTAATGATTGCCGATAAATTCACAGAAATGGTCACTTTCTCTATTTATNATCAAACAGTGATAAAATTATCACAAAAATTCACATCTTGGCTATTTATAGCAAAAATCAATGAATATTTGTGAAAAAACTTGCAATAACAAGTAAAAGCGCAAGCAGGGCCACGCGCCCGGGCCATGTTGGCGGTGGTGGGGCAACGGGTCTTTGCTGCGCGGCTTCGAAATCGCTTAGCAGTTTTGGTAATCGTGCCATGATTTGCATCATCTCATCAACAAGCTGTTCGGCGCGTTTTTTGACGCCTGCCTCATGCCGCATCCATGATTCGGCCATTGGCCGCGATAATTGCCACATATCGGCTTGGGGGTTTAATTGTCTGGCAACGCCTTCGGCCATCATCATGGTTTTCTGCAAAAGATTATATTGCGGTTGAACCTCGATTTCAAAGCGGGTCGCAAGCTGGAAAATCTGTCCAAGAACAACGCCAAGCGAGACATCACCAAGCGGTTTGCCCATCACCGGATCAGCAACAGCGCGAACCGACTGCGAAAATTGATGAATCGAAACGCCCGCGCCAAGCATGCCGGCATCTTTATGTAATTTGGCAACCATATCATAATCGCGGTCAAGCATCGCGCTGAGCAACCGTGCCAGAAACAGCCGGTCTTGGAAATCGAGATAGCCCATAATGCCAAAATCAATTGGCACCAGCGTGCCATCGGCGCGGACAAAAATATTGCCAGGATGCATATCGGCATGGAAATAGCCGTCGCGGAACACCTGATTGAAAAAGCTGCGGGCCGCATATTCGGTGATTTTTCCGATGTCATGGCCAGCGTTGGTCAGACGGTCGACATCATCAATCCGGATGCCATCGATCCATTCAATGATCAACATGCCTTTGGTGCTGTTTTCCAAATCCACCCATGGCACATAAATGCCGTCATCATCGCGCATATTATCGGCAAGCCGTCCCGCCGCTGCCGCTTCAAGGCGCAGATCAAGCTCCATCTCTGAGAGCTGTTTGAACTGAATTACCGCTGTCACCAGATGCAGGCGCCGAAGGCCGGGCGCCAACCATTGCAGAATTTGCGCCAATGAATAGAACAATGCCGTATCCGCCAGCATATGTTTTTCAATATCAGGGCGAAGCAATTTAACCGCCACCTCGCGCCCGTCGCAAAGCGTGGCCCGATGCACCTGCGCAATCGATGCGGCGGCAACCGCCTCATCATTGAACTGGCTAAATAATGTCTCGATGGGATGACCAATCTGTTTGGCAACCATCTGGCGCGCCCTCGCGGCGGCAAAAGGCGGCAAACGGTCTTGAAGCATGGTCAGTGACTGGCCAAGCTCNGGGCCAATCAGATCGGCCCGCGTTGATAGTGCTTGGCCAAATTTGATAAAGCCTGGCCCGAGCCTGACCAAGGCCTGACATAAGGCACCACCAGCATCATTTANCGCGCTTTTCGAGCGCACCGCCCGATCAAGAAGCTGGCAGCAATGCCGCAACCAGCTTGGCAAAAGCGTAATCTGGGCAACATGCCCCAAAACCCCCGCCCGTCCGAGGTGCCAGGCAATATGCGGCAAGCGCATTAGCGCCCGGATCATGGACAGGCTGCGCTTTGCCATCAATCGAGNTTCCAGCCAGAATGGATGCAGGCAATTCCCGCAGACAGGCTGCGTACCCTGATTTGCGCAAAGCCAGCTTCGGCAAACATATCGGCAAGCATTTCCTTGCTTGGAAAGGTGCGGATCGATTCGGCAAGATAGCGATAGCTATCTGCATCACCCGCGATGACCTGTCCCATTACGGGCAAAATATTAAACGAAAAGCTGTCATATAATTTTGCCAAAGGACGGCTTTGCACATGCGAAAATTCTAGACATAAAAACCGTCCGCCCGGCTTGAGAATCCGGTNAGCTTCATTCAGGGCTGCCTGCCGGTCGGTGACATTGCGCAACCCAAAGGCAATGGTTACAAAATCAGCGCTATGATCATCAAAGGGAAGTGATTCGGCATTGGCAACACACCAGCCAAGCCGATGCGCTAAACGTTGCAGATCACGCCGTCCGCGCCCCGCCTCGAGCATGGCGTGATTAATATCGGTGATACAGGCCTCGCCGCCGCCGCCACGCAAAAACCGCAAACTGATATCACCAGTTCCGCCAGCAAGATCAATCAGCTTTTGATGAGGTTGCGGTGCCATCCAATCAATCATTGCCGCTTTCCACAGTCGGTGAATGCCGCCACTCATCACATCATTCATAATGTCGTAACGATCAGCAACCGAATCAAACACGCCGCGCACCATGCGCGCTTTATCGGCACGCTGGATGGTGCGAAAGCCAAAATCTATGGTATCGTCATCACGATCCGCGCTGCGGGGTGGTGATATATCCTGATCCGCTTTGTCAAAAGCAGGGTCTGTCATGATCAAAGTCCTAATAATGCCAAAAGCAAGCCTATCTATATCAGTCCGGAGCCAATTTCGAAATGATCTTCACCAATTCATTTAATGCTTTGGTTTATCGCCTTGCGGTATTTGCCGTCTCGGCAGCATTTGCAACAGGAACAGCCTAATGCCTGAATTGCCCGAGGTGGAAACCGTCAAGCTGGCTTTGATTCCCGCTTTGCAGGGGCGAACCGTGTTATCGGCTTTTGTTGGCCGCAAGGATTTGCGCTGGCCATTGCCTGAAAATCTGGCTGAACGCCTGACTGGACGCCAATTTACCCGTCTTGCACGGCGTGGCAAATATGTGATGATGATGCTTGATAATGGCGAGGTGCTTTTGCTTCATCTAGGCATGTCAGGCTCGATACGCATCCATGAGGATAAGCCAGCCCTTGGCAAACATGATCATTTCATGCTGGAAATGGCACCGGCACATGGTCAGGGCGGTGCATCCTATGTGGTGTTGAATGACCCGCGCCGCTTTGGCTGGATTGATCTTTTTGCCGAATCGGCGATGACCGATCATAAATTACTGGCTGGCATGGGGCCAGAACCGCTTGGCAATGAATTTTCCGGCACATATCTTCAAGCCGTTTTTAAAGGCCGAACCGGCCCAGTCAAGAACGCGCTGTTAAACCAGCAGTTGGTGGCCGGTATTGGTAATATCTATGCTAGCGAGGCTTTATTTTATGCGCGGATTTCGCCACGGCGCAAGGCTGGCTCAATTCGCGGTCAACGTGCCGCGCGGCTTGCCAATTCGATTGTCACGGTTCTGCGGGCNGCGATTGACGATGGCGGAACCTCCCTTCGTGATCATGTTCAGCCCGGCGGTGAAATCGGTTATTTTGTGCAGCGTCTTGCCGTTTATGGCCGCGCTGGCAAGCCCTGCCCCGTCTGCGCCACACCGATTAAAACCCTGATCCAATCTGGTCGATCCAGTTTTTACTGTTCTCGTTGCCAAGGCTAGGTTTCACGGCTAGGTTTGTAGCTAGCCCTCAATCAAACAACAGCGGTAATTTTTCAATGAGTCTGTTCTGTCATAAACAAGCATCAGCGCGAACCCGCGGTTTCGCCACAGCTTTGATGATGATTTTGCTAATCGGTGGTCAGTTTCTGCTTGGCCAGCCAGCCGCAGCTGAAACGCAGCAGCATCGTTGGGCAGGTGATGTTCCGATTATGCAGGGCTGGCAAATCGAGCCTGAATTAGGCTTTGCCTTTGATTCGCCAAATGGCCGCATCGTTATGATTTTTGCGTCAACTTCGGCAGATGAAGATGACATTATGGCATTTTACGGCCAGACCTTGGCCCAGCTTGGCTGGATGGGTGGCGCCGGAAATTGGGTTCGCGGCGCGGAAAAGCTGGTGATTGGCAAGGTGCAAACGGCACGTGGCGCGCTTTGGCGGCTGATGTTGCAACCGCGTTAGCCACCGCCGGACGCAGCACTGGGCGCTACAGCCAAGGCTGGCGCTAAAAGTCACATCACCACATGATGGCAAAAGCGCTTGACGATGATAGCAAAAAAAGCTTATAAGCCCGCTTCAGTTAAGTATTTATCGAACGACAGGGACGTAAAAATCCGATGGCAAATCACAAGTCTTCCAAAAAGCGGATCATCCGCAACGCCAACCGCGCCTTAATTAATGGCGCCCGCATGAGCCGGATCCGTACTTTTGTGAAAAAAGTCGAAACCGCAATCGCTGAAGGCGATGCTGGTGTGGCGCGTGAAGCACTTCGTCAGGCGCAGCCGGAAATGCAGCGCGGCGTATCACGCGGCATTCTTCATAAAAATACTGTATCACGCAAAATTTCACGCCTTGCGGCCCGCGTCAAAGCCCTCGCAGCGTAACCTGCCGATCGCCCTGCCGATCGCCTAGATGGCGATTCGCACCCGAATCACAATCACGCTTGCAAAGCCTGCCCCTCAAAATGAGGGGCGGGCTTTTTTTTGCCGGTTTTTGAGACTCACTATTCGAATCATGTCGCGATCTGGCGGTTGGCAGGCGCGGCAGATCCGTTGGCAGTTAGCGACAAGGTTTCGCAGTTAAGATTACCTCTTTGCGATTCGGCAATTGATTGTGTTCAATTTTTCGATGAATGGGCGGTTTTCCGGCAAGATTTATGTCAATAAAAATAACCGCCCTTTTGACAAGTTTATTTTGCTTTTGACGCGCTTTGGTCTNTTGCAACAAGGGTAAAAAAATCGTTAGTNTGGGTTCATCCTTGAAGTGGGTTCACGGCGCAGCATTCGCTGCTTAGCCAACCTCCAATTAGGGCAAAATTAACCGAAACCCGTTGGAGGCGTTGCAGATGTCTGGTGATATGTTGAATAATCCCGATACAATGCCAGCCTCTTATCCACAAGACAGCAATGAGCCAAGCCAAACATCATCAGCGCCGTCACCTAGCAGCGAAGATCAGGCAATACAGGCCTGCTGGGGCCGGGTAAATCTGCGGATGCGCAAAGATATTGGTGATGCGGCCTGGCGTCACTGGATCAAGCCTTTGCGTGTTAGCCGCCTTGAAGATGGCACCTTGACCCTCGAGGCAGAATCAACCTTGGCGCGTGAACGTGTCAGCAGCCAATATGCCGATCGGTTGCGGGTTATCTCAGCCGCCGAGTTCAATGATGTGTCACCGTCGATTCGGCATGTTGAAGTGCGCCTTGCCAGCAACCGCGCACGCAGCGGCCAGCCGCACCGGCTAAGCGAGCAAAAACAGGCGCCAGCTGCGGCGAGCAATTCGGCGATCACAGCGTCCGCAACCGAAGGCCGTGATGATCTGATGGCGGGGCTTGATCCGCGCTATACATTTGCAAATTTCGTTGTTGGCAAGCCAAATGAACTAGCCTTTGCCGTTGCCCGCCGAACTGCCGAAAGTGAAAAAGTAGCCTTTAACCCGCTATTTCTCTATGGCGGCGTTGGTCTTGGCAAAACGCATCTTATGCATGCCATTGCCTGGCATATCCGCCAGCAATCACCATCGCGTAAGGTATTGTATCTATCGGCTGAAAAATTCATGTATCGCTTTGTTCGCGCTTTGCGGTTTCGCGATACGATGTCATTCAAAGAACAATTTCGCTCGGTTGATGTTTTGATGATTGATGATGTGCAATTCATCAGCGGCAAGGATTCAACCCAAGAAGAATTTTTCCATACATTTAATGCGCTTGTCGAAGATGGGCGTCAGGTCATCATCTCAGCCGATAAATCACCAACCGATCTTGAAGGTATGGAAGAGCGGCTTCGCTCGCGCCTTGGCTGGGGCATGGTGGCTGATATCCATC
>JGI26246J51724_1000629_pt1 | contig 17073 bp, 15 predicted proteins | sample SaaInlLV_10m_DNA_FD_51724 | JGI IMG/M metagenome (IMG submission 51724) | reverse complement strand
GGTTGCAAAGAAATCGCAAAGCCATTCGCCAAATGGTTTAGTAAATCCATCTTAGGCTCCTTTAGAAAAACTGCGCGTAAAGCGGAATAAAGACAGGCTCGGTAATGCCTTTGGGCAAAAGAATTCTGAGCGTCACCTCAAAGAAGAAGAAAAAGAACACAGCGGTGGCGATGCTCATAAAAAGGCTTAACCCCCATCCATGCCCACCAAAAAAACGCAAATACCACAAGGTAAAGGAGGGAAGCGCGATATAGGCCCCAAGCCAAGGCAAAAGCGCCACGGTTATCACCAAGGCCAGCGTAACGATCAGCACTGATCGCAGCATTTCAGGATCAAAAAACGAACCTTCGCTTTCCGATTTTGATTGATAACTCCGGCGTAAAATACCTACCGACGCCAACAGCATGATAACTGAGAGCCAAAACCCAAACGCCCCGCCGCCCGGACCACCCGTCATNCCATTCCACCCGATGGGTAATTCGCTGGCATACCACATAAAATATAGCGATAAAAATATTAGGAAACACGCGATGATACGATCAGCAAGCAACATTTGAGCGCCCTTTTATCAAAATGACGGCCGCGCAATCGCGACCGCCTGGTTTCTTAACGTCCGTTTAAAACCGATCAGTTTGAAACGTTTAACAGCTGGGCATGTTTGGCACGTTCATCCAANAAATAAGACTGCAAAGCATCTCCCGTTAGGAAATCTGCCATTAAAGCTTTTTCTTTGGTGTAGGTNTGCCATTCAGAAGAAGCCGCCAATTTTTCAAACATACCTGTGTAATACTCCACAGCGTCTGGGGCCATATCTTTGGGCGCTACGAAAGAGCGTTGCATCCAATACACCAAGTCGTGACCTAATTCGCGCATGGTCGGTGTTTCCGGGAACACCTCAATCCGGTTTGGCGTAAAGGCCGCGATCGGCACAAGTTTTCCCGCTTTGTAAAAGCCCAAAGCCTCAGACGGGTTGTTCACGGATGAGTTTATGACTCCGCCAACAAGGCTTTTTGCCACCGCNCCGCCCCCTTTGAAGGGAACATACGTCACCGAGATATCAAACTCTTCTTCCAACATGGCTGTAACCAGGCTGTCTTCTTGTCCAGATCCCGTGCCNCCCATTTTCCAAGCGCCACCTTCGGCTTTCACCGCAGCAACATATTCTTCGATTGTGGTGATGCCCGTATCTGCGTGGACCCACAGCACAAACGTGTCCAGCGCCATCCGTGCTATCGGCGTAAACTCTTCGATATTCACCCCAATATCTGTNCGCAATGGCGTGGTGTAATAGCTGTTTAGCGTGGCCATAATCACATGATTATCACCGGCTTTATCCTTCAGATACCGCAGCGCTTCAGCGCCCGATCCCCCGCCTTTATTCACAGGCAAAACGGGCATATCTGCTAAGTTTTCCTTTTGAATGATGCTCTGAAACAATCGCGCAAGCCGATCAGCGCCGCCGCCCTGCCCCGCCATAATAACCATTTCAACCGGCTTTTGCGGCTTCCAATCGCCGGCCAATGCAGGCAAACCTGTCGCCAACGTCAAAGATGCAGCCACCAAAGGTGTAAAGAGGCTCTTCAATACTAGTCTCATTTTTTAAAACTCCTATTCGTTTAAAGCGGGGCCAGTCACCCAGCCAAAAAACCTAACCATATCTCAAAAAGCGGCCCGAAAGCCGGTTTCTATCCAAAGCAATTACTTCAAAGTAATTTTATTTCAATAGATATGTCTTTTATAAATTTTTATTGCTTGCTTAATTTTTTTTATTCAAACAACGAGTATGTTGCTCTCATCAAAAAACTCTTAGAAAAAGCTCTTTAATAGACCTTACCGCAGCAGAATTTTCTAACAGAAAGCAAAAGTGTCACGAGCTAGGTCGATAGAAAGGCATGGTTAAAATATAATTTAATAAAAAGGCGTAATCCTTCGCACAGTGAAGGATTACGCCTTTTTATTACCTTAATGGAAAGCAATGCCTCGTAACGAAGCCTGGTTCCTAATCGCCCAATTCACTCCGGCGCCAAACACCCCACATGGCATATTATCAACGCCGTGACACAGCGGCCTAGGCTTTGCGTTTTAAATAATCGCGCCGCGTACCTTTGCAGACACCCATTCCGAAATAAACACGGTGATCAGAATCACAANGAGAATCATCGACACTTGCGTCCAAGCCAGCGTGTTAAGCGATCCATTTAATTGCAGGCCGATACCACCGGCCCCAACCAATCCTAAAATCGTTGACTCGCGAATATTGATATCCCAACGGTAAATTGCAACACCTGCGATGGTGGGCAGCACTTGCGGTAAAATCCCGAAGATCATCTGCTGCGCTTTATTGGCGCCAGTNGCCTCGATGGCCTCAACTTGCGTGTGATCAATTTCTTCAATCGATTCATAAATCAATTTGGCGCAAAACCCTACCGATCGTAAACCTATTGCGATCGTTCCAGCCAACACGCCTGGCCCTAGGATGAATACCAAGATAAGCGCCCAGANCAACGAGTTTACTGATCTTGAAGAAACGATGATAAAGAGCGCTATCGTACGCACAATTATATGCGGTGTGGTATTGCGCGCTGCAGCAAACGCGACNGGGCCTGCAATGACCATCGCAATGACGGTGCCCAAAGTCGCAATATTAAGCGTATCCCAGACGGGTTTCCACAATTGATCGAGGTAAGACCATTTGGGTGGGATCATACGCGAGACGATATCTGCACCTTGGCTCGGCGCATCCGCAACAAAAAACCAAATGGTTTTTTCTGAAATCATCTGCCACGCATAGGCAATGATGGCCAAGCTGACCAGCCAAAAGAACCACCGGATCCATTGCTCTTTAGAGGTGCGGTGTTTCCAAGACTCGCCAGCGCTGGTTTGATATGAAGGCATTATTGTACCCACTTTCTCATAAAGCTTGAGGTATATTCCAATCCCATTACGATCAAGATTATGATCAAGAGAATTGCGGCAGCCGTGTCGAACTCATACCGAGAGAAGGCTGTGTTCAAAGTGGCGCCAATACCGCCGCCTCCAACGATCCCGACAACGGCGGATTCGCGAAAATTAATGTCTAACCGATAGACCGATAGGCCAATCATTCGGGGCATCACTTGTGGCTGGATGGAATAATTTACCCATTGGAACCAATTCGCGCCGGTGGCTTTGACCGCCTCGGCCTGAGATGCACTGCAATTCTCGATATCTTCGGCAAGCAGTTTTGCGTAAAATCCAATCGTTCCCAAAGCCAGCGCAACGAAACCCGCAAAAGGCCCAAAGCCAAATAGCTTCACCGCGAAAATCGCCAAGATAATTTCAGGAAAGGTTCGAGAGCCTGCGATAATGCCTCGGCAGAAGAAATACACCCAGGCCGGTGCCAAGTTCCGAGCAGCGCCAAGGCCAACAGGAATGGATAACGCGATGCCCGCGACCGTGGAAATAATTGCCATCCAGATGCTTTCGGCAATCCCTTCCCAAACAACGCCCCGGTTATCGGCAAAATTTGGGGGGAAGAACGAATCTAAGAAGCGTTGCGCGCGCGGCAAGCCTTCTTTGATACGTTGGATATCGATATCCATCGTTCCCAGAGCCGCTGCCAAATAAATTGCAACGCCGAGAAAAAGCAACCACCTTAAAAAATCATTTTCAATGAAAGGGGCTTTTTTCCAAACACTCGGATAGGCCGTATTATGCGAAGCGTTTTTCATCTTCAAAACTCTTCTTTTGTATCGTCATCATCATCCTCATCTTCGCTCGCCTTGATGGTGGCCGACCAATCTTCTTCACCGTAGATGCGTGTCAGCACCTCGGGCGACAAACCATCCGGTGGGCCATCATAAACAACAGCGCCAAGTTCGAGCCCAACCACACGTTGCGAGAACATTTGCGCCAAAAACACGTCATGTATGTTAATGATCGCCGTCAGCCCGCGCTCTTTGCACAGCTCTTGTATCAGCCGCATAATTTGGCGCGATGTTTTCGGATCAAGGCTGGCTGTGGGCTCATCCACAAGCAACACATCAGGATCTTGAATCAAGGCTCGGCAAATACCCACCCGCTGCCTTTGCCCGCCGGAAAGCTCATCCGCGCGTTTATCGGCCATATGTTTAAGCCCTACGCGATCGAGCAAACGATACGCTTCCTGAATATCGGCGCTGGGGAATTTTCTGAAATAGCTCCGCCAAAAACCCACATAGCCCAGACGGCCAGAGAGAACATTCTCCATCACGGTGAGCCGTTCAACAAGCGCATATTCCTGAAAAATCATACCCATTTTGCGGCGTGCGCGCCGCAGCGCTGCAGACGAAAGCCGCGTTAATTCTAAGTCTTTCAGCTTTACGCTGCCCGAGCTTGGTTCAACCAACCGATTGACGCAGCGGATAAGCGTTGATTTACCGGCCCCAGAGGGACCGATCAGGGCCAGTACCTGCCCTTGCGGGACATCAAGAGTAACGCCTTTAAGTGCATAATCACCTGTATCGTAGCGTTTCTTTAAATCACTTAATTGAAGCATTCTATCTCTCAGTCTTTATCAGTCAAAAAAAGCGAGCCAGGTTGTAGCTTAACCTGGCTCGGCTCAATATTTATTTACAGTCGTAGCTTACGCCATTCGCTGCATCGATTTGGCGAATAACAGCCCAGTCATTTTTATGCCGAATACCGACAAAACGGTCGGCTTTCGCAAACTCTTTTTTGTAAACTGGATCTGAATCGAAATCGAAAGTGAAAAATGCTGATTTGATTTTACCAACCAACTCTGGGTGCAAATTATGTGCATGCCCATATCCCGTTGTTGGAAAAGTTGGTGATTGATAAACCGTTCTGATTTTATCTGCTTCGATAACGCCTCGACGCACCATACGTTGCAACACAGAGTTCGCAACCGCAGCTATTTCATAATCGCCATTATACACACCCAAGATCGAGTTATCATGCTTACCCGAATATGTCGGTGTAAAATCCCGATCGGCAATTAAATCAAATTCACCCTTCAAGATCGCGGAAGGTGCTTTGAAGCCCGAGTTGGAGGTTGGCGATGTAAAAGCCATTGTGCGACCCTTAATTTCGGATGGCGATTGAATTTCGCTATCCGCATGCACAATAATCTCCATCTCATACCCGTAAGACCCATCGTCTTTCGCGTGCATCGCGAATGGTACAAAGCCTGCACAGCTGACCGCAATCGGGTTAGAGCCGGTATTGAAGCCGGCGACATGCAAACGACCCGAACGCATGGCCTCTAATTGTGCCGCGTTTGACTCCACGGGGAAGAATACAACTTTTCTATCCGTATAAGCTTCAAGATGCTCAATAAATGGCGTCCAGATATTGGCATAGACCGCCGGATCTTCCACCGGCGTATAGGTGAAAATAATGGTTTTAGGATCAACCCAGTCTTTTTCATCTAGGGGCAAATCCGCCACCTGATCCATATTTCTATCACAATAAGCGGCATCCAAAGTGCCTCTGTGGCAATCTTCCGCCATTGCTTGGCTTACCGCAGCTCCGAAAAGAAACGTTGTTGCCACCGTAAGCGCTGACAGTTTTGTTTTTATAGTCATTCAAGCCTCCCGTATTTGTTTAATTGGATCAGCTTATGTCGACAAAAATTCCAAAACAACAATATTTTATCACAAAACTCCATTTTTTTATTTGAGCCAAAAAATCAACCTTATAACTACAGATGTCCGATGGCTGTGGCGCATGATAGGCCCTAAAAAATTTAAAAATGCGCGATCATGAAACCATGACGCGGGGCTTCACGACACGCATAAATATTTTAAATTGATAATTTTCATGCAGCTTTGCGTATCTTGATAGATATACATGCGACGTGAATAGTGGTCAGAGCCTGCGCGTGAAACGCGTATTCTTGGCAGGTGGCGTTTCTGGCTTGCCCGCAAAACATTGGGCAAGTTCCATCCAAGTTATCGCGTTAGCGCCGACAAACTGCAAATCTGTATCCTTGACGTTGCGCACTTGCGTTACGACTTGCGCGAAGTCCACGGCCTTGCCCTTCACATATTGGGTTTCGCTTGGAGAATTCCACGTCCAAACCGCTCCTGATGGCGCAGTCAGGCACACATATGGGGCCTCGTCTGGCACCAGCAACCCCCTGTTTTGAAATGTCCACGCAAACGTTACCGCGCCTAAATGGCAGATATTGCGAATCCGATCATGCGCTTGACGGGGCCTGCCCAACACATCAAAAACCGCCTGTCCATGCGCCCAAGTTTCCATTTGCCGCGCCGTTATGCAGGATAGTGTGCTCATTTCTGGCCCAGCCCATTTCACCCTTTGCTTGGGGTCTGCTGAGCGATAGGCCGCGCTGACCACCTGCGCCGTGGCGTGCCATTTTTGAAATAACTCAATCCCGCTTAACGCTCCTAGAAACGGATATTGACATTGCAACAACGTTAAACCTTGACTCAAATTTGCTTGAATTGGAGCAAAAAAAGCGTCAAAGGCCGCGTCACCTTCCAATGCGGCGAGCGCGGCGAGATCAAACATATGAAGATGTCCGATCACGTCATTGACCGTCCAAGATTTAAACAAGGTTTTCAATTNGAAAACATCATCCGGCTGACCGCTCAATAAATCGGCAAGCGCCTCAACTTCTTTTATATAATCATCAGCTTGCTGCATATANCGCCCTATGCCAGTTTTTAAACCGCGCCTTGTTTGGCCATTCATTAACGGCAGCAACTACGCGTAANTTCTGCGTATACCCAAAGCCATTTTTANAATTCTTTCAAGTCCAAAGCCCTGAGCGNACAGCCCCGGCACGGCAAGCAGCCCCAAGCGCGCAGACCAAAACGATCAGATGCCAGCACATGCCCTGTAAATATTGATCCGCGATATTTATGCGCAGGCGCGGCCTTTTTAACGCAGAGCCGCGCCAACCGCCTTGCCCCTGACTTTTAGGCAACACCATCCCATCATAAAATAGGTTCAAACGCGCCCAAAATGATGATCTAGATACAGAAAAGACAGAAGGTTCAGATGGCTTTTACGTATCATACAAACGTTCACTCAGATTGGATCGACTATAACGGGCATATGCAAGATGCGTATTACGGTCTGGTGTTTAGCCATGGGGTAGATGCACTACAAGATGAAGTGGGTTTTGATCACGCCTATCGTGACGCAACAGGCTGCACGATCTATTTGGTCGAAGAACATAAATATTTTTTGAAAGAGGTGAAATACGCGGATGCGCTTGCAGTAAACATCCACCTCATTTCCCAAACGGATAAATTGTTTCATCTCTATGCCGAAATGATCTGCGCACAAAAAACCGTGGCGCTGTGTGAATTGATCGAAATGCACGTGCAACAGAAGCCGTGCCCGCATGGCGTTCCCATCCCGCAGCACATTGCCCACGCGCTGAGCGCCTATCAGATTAAGGATCAAGCCTTATCTGGCCTAAAACACCGCTCGCGCAAGATGCGCNTGCGCTGATGATCATGGGCGCCTNATCTTTGCCAGAACAAACAGATACCGGTCTTGCCTGCAGATTTGATAAGCATATTAACGTAAAAATTCAATTTGCAGCCATATTTTAAAAACCCTGTGCGTGCAGTTAAGGCTCGCCTATTGCACAAACTAATCCTACAGATTTAGAGCAGCAGTTTGCTTCATAGGAATGCACTATGCCCGAGAGAAAAACAGAGAATCTACGAGGGGCCATGTTGATGGTGTTGAGCATGGCGGCTTTCACCACCAATGATCTGTTCGTCAAACTGCTCGGGGCCCAGCTACCGCTGTCACAAGTTCTAATGCTACGCGGTGCTGTGGCGCTTTTGATGATTGCTGGATTGTGCCAATTCTATCAAGCTTGGACGATAAGATACGCCCGAAAAGACTGGGGCTTAATCGCTTTGCGCTGCGCCGCAGACGTTTGCGCAACTTATTTTTTCTTAAATGCCCTGATCAATATGCCAATCGCGAATGCCACCGCTATTTTACAATTGCTGCCCCTCACGGTNGCCCTTGGCGCTGCGCTGTTTTTAAACGAATTGCTGGGGTGGCGGCGCATGATTGCCATCGGTATCGGGTTTTTGGGTATGCTGATGATTGTCCGCCCTGGCGCTGAGGGGTTTAGTAATTATTCCTACTACGCGTTGATCGCGGTTTTGTTTATCACCTTACGAGAACTCGTCACCCGCTCTATGAGCGCCCATATTCCCAGCCTCATGATTACCTTTTTTGCTGCGCTCAGCGTGTTTATCTATGCCTCAATATCAATGCTTTATATAGAATGGGTGCCGGTAGAAGAGGTGCAGGCATGGTATTTGGTTGCTTGCTCTCTACTCATTTGCGCCGCATATTTTTTTAGCGTTTTAGCGGCTCGGGTGGGCGAGTTATCCTTTGTCGCACCCTTTCGCTATACGGGCCTCTTATGGGCGCTCTTTTTCGGCTTTTTCATCTATGGCGAATGGCCAACGCATTTGGCATTGACGGGCGCTGGCTTAGTGGTTGCCGCCGGTCTCTACACGATGTGGCGAGAGGCTAAAACCAAAAAGAAATGAAGGACGACGCCGTTAAAACGGCGTCGAAATTGATCACTTGAATGCCCCTTACAGCCTCTATTTGGCAGCAGGGCTTTTGTCAAAAATAGTTAAGACAGAACAGATGCTCAAAGCCGCCTAAAAACTGTGTTACATTATCAATCGAGAACACAGAAAAAGTGGCAGCTCGACAGCCGCTTAAATAACCTTCTTATCGTCAATAATCGTCATCGTGGCCAAACCGCTTTCGCCAAGATCAACCTTAGCAAAAGGACCACCATGGCACATATGACCCGGATCTTGACTGTCCAAGACATCGGTTTCAGCCAATATCTTTTCAGCAAATTGCTCTGCATTATCTTTCGGACGAAAGCCGATAAAGACGCTTTGCTATTATCAACCGCGGCACGGTCATTGTTTGAAACACCGTAAACAACGGTAAAACCTGTGACAGGTGTATCGATGCAGCGCTTGGTCAGTTGAATCAGATCATCATAAGATAACCAAGTTCCAAGCGCGCGCGCGCTGGTGACCTGAGCACAAGATAAAATGCGCATATGCACGCTTTCAAGCCCCCGCTTATCCCAATACATCGAGCCTAGATCTTCTGCGAAACACTTTGCCAAGCCATAAAACGTATCAGGGCGATGCCGGCTATCAGCATCGAGAGTTTCCGTAATAGGGTGCATTCCGACCGCATGAATAGAGCTGGCATAAACCACCCTTTTTAGCCCGTTTTGATAGGCTGCCTCCCAAATATTATAAGCACCGATAAAATTAGGGCCCAATAATTTTTCAAAGGGCCCCTCATCGACGAATGCCCCCATATGGATCACCATATCGGCGCCCTGCAGGATACGCATCATATCATCTAAGCTAGCCAAATCCCCTTTTGCATAGGTTTCGCCAGGGTAGAGATTGCCAATATCGTCCACCAAATCAGTTGATACCAATTCATCGCACATTTTTGACAATGGCTCGCGCANGTAAGATCCAAGGCGACCTGCAGCCCCCGTTAAAACTAGCTTTTTCATTTAAGTCGTCCTTTATTTCAATTCAGATTGGTTTTTTGAAACAGTAATCGGCACGCACCGCTTTCACAATCAATTACAGCAAAAGAAGCCAAGGAAACAAACCTCCCTAAAAATGCAAAATGCAAACTTGGCAGGCAAACCTGGCACCCCGCTTTACAGCGGGTTTATCAGATTATAGCTTTTTCCAAAATTGGGCGGTTCGCGGCAAATCGGTCAAACCCAAAAGCAGTCAAATCAAGCGTTTGATAGGCACCATGCACCATAATTTCAGCAATTGCTCGTCCCATCGCCGGAGATTGCTGCAACCCGTGACCAGAAAACCCATTTATGAAAAAGAAATTTTCCACATCATTATGCGGCCCTATGATCGCATTTTGATCAAAGCAATTATACGCGTAATGCCCGGCCCATTCTGATTGAATTTTTATCGCCTCAAACTGGGGAATGCGCGCCGCTATTATTGGCCAAATATCGGCCTCCCAAAGCGAATGATCCATCTCAAAATCATCATATTCCACCGCTTGATCGTTAAATGAACGTCCACCACATAGATAGGTTCCCCCGCCATTGTCGCGCATATGAACCCCGGAGGGGTCGATTGTCAGCGGTAGCGGTTTATCCAAAGGTTTTTGCGCGGAAAATATCCAACTATATCTTTTGCGCGGTTCCACGGGAATCTGCGCCCCNGCCATTTTTGCGGTTTCAATCGCGCGGGGCCCAGATGCATTCAACACTTGCCCGCATGATATCACCTCACCGGTTTTCANCGTNACGCTCTCTACGCGCGTGCCTGCTGCGTTTTTGCTCATCCCGACCACTTCGTTTTGAACAAATTCAACGCCCCGATCGGCCGCCGATTTGCGCCAGCAATCAAACACCGCNACACCATCCCAATAGCCTTCATCGATAAGATTGATCGACCCCAGAACAATATCATCAACGTTGTAAAAGGGATAAGCTGCTTTGATCTGCGTGGGCGTCATAAGCTGCGTTGCCGCACCGCACGCAATTTGAACAGCTTGATTTTCGCGCAAAACAGCAGCGCCCGAAAGNTTATTCNCCAAATATAGATAGCCAAAACTGTTGATCTTTAACTTTGGAGCGCGCGGATCGCCCTTCATATAGCTGGGCAGGTTTTGAATAAAATCTGCACTGAATTGGGAAATACGCACGTTTAGCGGGCTTGAAAATTGCTGACGAATGCAGGAATTGCTCTTCATCGTAGACGAAAACTCATAGCTTGTATCTTTTTCGACCACCAAAACCGAACCATTAAAATCGGCATCATCCGACAAGAACCAGGCCGCGGAAGCGCCCATAATAGCCCCGCCCACGATCACAATATCATAGGTTGCGTTTTCGGGAGGCTGCAGCGCGCTCATGGCTCTTTGCCTTCCTGCACCAAGGCTTTAACAGCGGCGATGTCCGCCTTGCTCAACCCGTAAAGCGTTTCTGCGCTTGCCGCTGAAATATAGCCACGCGCAAGATCCCTTTTTACCAAAGCACTCGGGCGGTCTTTCGGGTCGCCATAGCCACCACCGCCCGGAAATGCCATCAATACGCGCCGGTCATGGGCCACAAATTGCTTGCCTTTTCCCTTCATCACAGCACCGTCATCCTGAGCAATGCTGGTTTTTGCACCCGCTGCAGCCCCCCGTCTGCCCAATGCAGGGTGGTTTACCCGGTCCAGCATGGCCTGAAGGTCAAACTCATACCCGTCGCGCGCGCCCACCTCCATATATTGCCCCAAACCACCGCGGTGTTTACCTGCTCCGCCGGAATCGGGTCGCAGCTCTTTACGCCAAATGATCACTGGGCCCGCGTGTTCTGTGGCCTCAACGGGCATCGTCATCACACCAGAGGGAAAGGCCGTGGCATTTAATCCATCATGATCGGGCCTCGCGCCTGAGCCACCCGAATTGAACGTCAGAACCTCAAACCGCGCCCTGCCGAATTCAGCGTCTTGATCGCTGCGCGCGCGCAATGACATCTGAAAATTGCACAAACACCCTGCCCCTTCAGCTGGCACCACGCCCGGCACAATCTGATCGAAGGCATTAAACACAGCATCGGGCACAAAATGACCAATAATATGGCGCAAGGCTACGGGCGCTGGATGCGCGGCATGCACGATCGAGTTTTCAGTTGCCCGCACTTCAAACGGCGCAAGCGATGCCGCATTATTCGGAATCTCGGGCGCAATCGCGACTTTCAGCGCATAACAAGCATAGGCTTTTGTATAAACGAGGGGGCAATTGATGCCTTTTTTATCGACCGGCGAGCTCCCCGCAAAATCGGTGACAATGCGATCTTCGTGAATGGTAATTTTGGCTTGGATCGTTATCGGCGTATCAAAGCCATCGATCGTTAGGGCCCCCTGCGCCGTTTGACGCGGTAGCGCCGCAATGGCCTCAAGCGTTGCGCGGCGCGAGTGATCAAGGATAAATTGTGCAATAGCCGTCAGATCCGCAAGATCAAATTCCTGCATCATATCGATCAAGCGGCGATGCCCAATCTCATTACAGCTTGCCAAAGCATAGATATCACCAATCAACTGATCCGGTTGCCGTACATTTCCACGAATAATACGTATCAACGTTTGATCAACAACGCGTCGCTCAGCAAATTTCAGTATCGGCAGATAGAGGCCTTCTTCGTAAACGCTGGAGGCGTCTGCGCCGAAGCCACGCCCACCAATATCAACCACATGGGCTGTACAGGCGAAAAAACCCACCAAATTTCCGTTAAAAAAGGAAGGCGATACCATGGTTATATCATGCAGATGGCCCGTGCCCTCCCATGGGTCATTGGTGATGTAAATATCGCCTTCAAAAATATTATCCGGCCCGATACGCCGTATAAAATGCGCCACAGCATCTGCCATTGCATTGACATGCCCCGGCGTGCCCGTCACCGCTTGGGCAAGCATACGCCCTTGCTGATCATAGACCCCGGCCGACAAATCCCCCGCTTCGCGCACAGAGGTTGAAAAAGCGGTGCGTATAAGCGCTTGCGCTTGCTCTTCAACGACCGAAATCAAACGGTTCCACATAATTTGATAGGCCACATCAGAATTAAGCATCGCTTGCTCCTTTTAAACGCAGATCGATACAACCATCNGCCAAGCATGTGGCAACGCGGCTTGAGGGCACAATAATCGTTGTTTCATCCTCGGTTATTGCGGCGGGCCCCGCAATCACATCTTCGCAGCGCAAGTGATCGCGCGGTATTTCCGCCGCCTCCACAAANGCTTCCACCGCAGGTTCAAAAAGAGTNCGGTTTGCAGGGGCTAACGCGTGCACGCGCGCGGCACTTTCCGGTACCCGCGCCACCGCATCAGGCGTTGTGGCGGCNTTCACCGACCAAACCGTCACTTCAATATCCAGCCCCGCGACTGGGCGCCCGAATAATTTGGCATATTGATCAGTAAAGCGGCTCTCAAAAACGGCTGCGTCAGGCGTCTTAGCGCAATCTGCGTCTAAACCAATNGGAATTTCCCAACCNTGGCCTGCGTAGCGCATATAGGCTTTAAACTCCAAAACGATCGGGCTGTTAGAGGTGCAGCGGGCGACAAATCCAACCGCCTCCATTTGCAAGTCATGCAACAGCGATTTGATTCTTTGCGGATCAAACTGCGTAAGCTTCATATAGACAGAGCGCGTTGCTTCAAAGCTGAACGGCGCGCGTAAAAACCCAATTGCCGAGCCAACCCCTGCACCCGGCGGCACCAAGGCCCGACGAATGCCAAGCTTTTCGCACAGACGGCCCGCGTGCAAGGGTGCAGCCCCGCCAAATGCGATCATCGTATAACCAGAGAGATCTTCGCCAGTTTCCACCGCGTGTACCCGCGCCGCATTCGCCATATTTTCATCAACCACTTCGGCCAACCCAAACGCCGCAGTGATCGCGGGCATATTTAAAGGTGCCCCCAAAACCCTACCCAGTACCTTTTGCGCCTCTGCGCCATCAAGAGGTAAAGATCCGCCAGCAAAGCGTTCTGGATCCAATTTGCCCAAAAGCAGGTCCGCATCGGTAACGGCCGGCTTTTCTCCCCCTTTGCCAAAACAGGCCGGCCCCGGCTCAGAGCCGGCGCTTTGCGGCCCAACCCGGATTTGACGCAGCGCATCAACATGCGCGAGCGATCCCCCCCCAGCACCGATTTCAACCATATCAATGACCGGTATCGAAATCGGCATGCCCGAGCCTTTTTTAAATCGGTAGCTTCTCGCAACTTCAAAAACACGGCTGGTTTTGGGCGTTTGGTCTTTGATCAAACAAATTTTGGCGGTGGTGCCCCCCATATCGAAAGATATAACATTTTTTAACCCATGGCGCGCCGCGATATGGGCCGCAAAAACCGCGCCCCCTGCAGGGCCCGATTCCACCAGACGCACAGGAAATTCAGCAGCGCTTTCAAGCGAGATAATACCGCCCCCAGAATGCATAAGAAAAACGTCACATTCCACCATTTCAGACCGCAACCGATTCCTTAAGCGATCTAAATATGATTTCATCAAAGGTTTGATATAGGCATTCGCAACCACAGTGTTGAACCGCTCATATTCGCGCATCTGTGGAGACACTTCACAGGACAGTGAAACCATCACATGCGGCAACCGCTCTGATAACAGCTCAGCCACCATTTTTTCATGGCGATCGTTCAAATAAGAATGGATCAATCCCACCGCAACGCTTTCATACCCTGCCGCCGCAATTTGAGCGATAACCGGTTCTATATCGGCGCGGCTGAGAGCCATAATTTCAGCCCCATTGGCATCCATCCGACCCGGAACCGTGTAGCGCCTTTGGCGCGGCAAAAGCGGCTCGGGCAAGATCAGATTTAAATCATATTGCTCAAACCGCGATTCCGTGCGCATTTCAATCACGTCTCGAAACCCTTCGCTCGTAATCAAAGCCGTTTTCGCGCCCCGCCGCTCAATCAACGCATTTGTTGCCAACGTCGTGCCGTGAATGACCTGCTCAATTTGGAAAGGCGCAACGCCGGCTTTGTCACAAACTTGCTGAAGGCCTGCGATAATTGCCTCTTCAGGTGCTGTGTAGGTGGTTAAAACCTTGGCGGAAAAAACTGCGGTGCCAACCTCCAGCACCACATCTGTAAAAGTTCCGCCAATATCTACGCCCAAACGAACTGAGTGCTGCGCCAAGAAAAAAGACCTCCAATTTAGTCTGTTAAAACTAGGGGTTGTCGGGGCCGATTTACAAGTTGTTTTATCGATCATACAAAACCGCGCTAAATGCGTCGGCCCATACCAAAGGCACTAGGCATCCGAAGTATTCTTTAACCACAAGTCGTTTAGTCGCAAAAGTTTGAGCGCCTATTAAAACTGCAAAGCGCGGCCGCCAAAAGCATCACTCAATATAAGCAGCGCCCTGTGAGAACCCTTTCCTGCAAACTTGAATTTTAGAACGTGAAGACAATCAATTGTACCGACGGGTCCACAGATCGCCAAATCTACCGTAAGACGCTGGTGCAGAGTAGGAGAGGCAAAATAATTTCCCGAAATATTCGCGTAAAGCTGGCACAGTTTGAGCTGAAACCACATCTTAAACCCCAAATCATTTAAGGGATATCCCAACACCGATTTCTAAGCGCACGGACTATCCACAGCGTACTGGCTGTTTCCCCCTGAACCAGCTTTAGGGCGCCACAGCGGCAAGCGTATCTCGGAACACAAGTTTGGTCTTTAACGGTATGGATTTCAGAGCAGTTCCCTCTTTGATTAAATTCGCCAGCGCTTTCGCCGCGAATACTCCCATTTCACGATGCGGAACATGCACTGTGGTCAGCGCCGGATAGGCAACTTGCGCCAATTCGATATCGTCAAACCCAATGATAGATACATCCTTGGGAACGTTTAGGTTTAGNTCGCGCGCGCTTCTCAACGCCCCCACGGCCAAAACATCATTACCGCAAAACACAGCGGTTGCCCCCGTATTTGCAGCCATAACCTGCTTGAAAGCTTGCGCGCCCTCCTCGATACCATAGGTGGTTTCAAGCAAATAAAGATCATTTGGATCCAATCCGTTTTCCGCCATCGCATCCAAAATACCAGAATGACGGGCTTGTGCACGGTCATTGGTTGCTCTTTGCGCAGAAATCAGCGCCAGTTTTCGATGGCCCATCTCTATCACTTTGACCGCCATCTCACGCATCGCAGCACGGTTGTCAAACCCCACAGAGGGTCGTTCAGCTTGGCTGTTATAAGCCCAAGCGGTCAACGCCGCGACTCCTTGGTTTTCTAGAAATCGATAGATTTCGGGATCACGCTCATGCCCAATCAAAAGCAACGCATCCGCCCCGCGGGCTACCAGCGCTCTGATTTGCTCTTGTTCTATTTCAGGCCGGTATGACGTACTGGCAACCAAAAGCGTGAAACCGTGCAACAATAACTCTTCTTGAAAGGCTTGGAGGCCACGCGCGAAAATTGCGTTTTCCATCGTGGGAATAATCGCGCCGATCGTATTGGTGCGATTAGTGGCCATGACTTTGGCACCAAAGTTTGGCAAATAACCCAACTCGCTGATCGCGGCAGACACTTTTTGGCGCGTTGCAGCCGACACTTTATCGGGAAAATTTAGACATCGCGAGACGGTTGCCGTCGACACATTGGCCGCAAAAGCAACATCATGAAGCGTTGGAGTGCCATTTTTAATGCGCATTCAAGGTCAACCCACTTTGATCAGAACTGCAACTATATGGCATTATTAAAGAAATTAAAATATTCGATGTAAAGGCTTGCATTTTAGTAATGTAAACGCTTACATTGTACGAGAATCGGCTTAACATCTGGGAGGATAGGTTAAATGCCGCTTATCGGAGCGATCATCTTATTCGTGATTTTCACTTTAAATGTGGCCCTTGGGTCATTCTATAACGCTTCGTTTATTGGCGATGTCGGCGAAATGCTCATGTTAAGTGGCGTCGCCATCCTGTTTGTCATCACGATTCTGACGAAAGAAGCTGAGGCTAAAAAGTAGCCNCGGTACATATCACTTAGGGAGTACATGAAATTGAGTAACGAGAACAAAAACCTGAAATCGGCAACACGCCGAAATTTCCTGAAGCTAGCGGGCTCAGGCAGCTTCACAGCCGCAATGGTTGCAGGCGCAGCGGGAACGCTTTGGTCAACTGAGGCTGCAGCTCAGACGGCCAGCGAAGAAAGAGATCGCGAAAAAGCCGCGGATCACGTGATGACAATCGCAACAGCCTATGTGCTGGGCGCGACGCGCAGCTACCCAATCATGCAATTGGACCTTAAAGAAAACATCCAAAACGCAACAAGCGGCAAAGTCTATGTCAAATTGGCCCCCGGCGGACAGTTGGGCGCAGGTGGCGCGTTGGCACAGAAGGTACAATCAGGGACCATCCAAGCTGCGCAGCATTCTTTGTCAAACTTTGCCCCTTTCGCGTCAACTGTTGACTTGATCAACATGCCGTACCTTTGTGGTTCAAACCAGCGCTTCACAAACCTGGTACATTCTGACACTTGGGCAAAAGCGGTAAA
>JGI26246J51724_1000628_pt1 | contig 17105 bp, 16 predicted proteins | sample SaaInlLV_10m_DNA_FD_51724 | JGI IMG/M metagenome (IMG submission 51724) | reverse complement strand
GGCCCGGCTTATCATGATGGTTAAGACGTAAGAGGCGCACGCTTCTTGGGCGGCACATCCGGCATCGATCCTCCACTTGGCAAGGCCCATCCGGGGCTTTGATTATGCAAGCTCGGATGAGGCGGCCCATAGGTTCAGGTCTCGATCAGTGGCATAGGCATTGATGCGCCGAAGTTCATCTTCGCTAAACTCTAAGTTCTGGATCGCACCGGCACAATCCACCACTTGCTCGGGCTTTGACGCCCCAATCAGCGCTGAGGTTACGCGCCCTTCGCGCAGCACCCACGCCAGTGCCATTTGGGCCAGGGTTTGACCGCGTGCCTCTGCAATAGCATTTAAACCGCGCAAGGCCTCGACCAGCGCATCGGCGATCCGGCCGCGATCAAGGCTTTTCTCTTGCATGGCGCGGCTATCGCTGGGAATTCCGTTAAGATACTTGTTTGTGAGAAGCCCCTGGGCCAAAGGCGTGAAGGCGATTGACCCCATGCCAAGGCTGTCCAAGCTGTCAAGCAGACCATCGGTTTCGACCCAACGATTGAACATATTATANCTTGGCTGATGGATCAGACAGGGGGTACCCAGCGCCTTCAAAATTGCCACGGCTTCTTGCGTGCGCTTGCTGTTATAGCTTGAAATGCCTACATAAAGTGCCCGTCCAGAGCGGACGATATGATCCAGAGCGCCCATCGTTTCTTCTAAAGGNGTATTTGGATCGAATCGGTGTGAATAGAAAATATCTACATAGTCCAAGCCCATCCGCCGAAGCGATTGATCACAAGAGGCAATCAGGTATTTGCGGCTGCCCCATTCTCCGTAGGGGCCATCCCACATATTATACCCGGCCTTTGAGCTTATCAATAATTCGTCTCGATAGCCGGCGAAATCTTGGCGCAAAATATCACCAAAGGCTGCTTCCGCACTGCCGGGCGGTGGTCCATAATTATTGGCCAGATCAAAATGTGTGATGCCATGATCAAACGCTGTTTGGCAGATTTTTCGTTTGGTTTGATGTGGAAAATCATGGCCGAAATTATGCCAAAGGCCCAAAGATACTGCGGGCAGTTTTAAACCGGATTGACCGCACCGGCGGTAAACCATTGCGTCATAGCGTGAAGATGCGGGCGTATAGGTCATTTTATATCCAAATTTGTAGGGCAGATGCCATGCGTTTTAATAGGCGCTTTAAACAGGGGCGCTCAATCTGTTTATCTGACGCATCATCTCTCTGGCAAATGGTTTCAGATCTTAAGTCGTTAAATTTTAAACCCAAGTTACTGGGCAAACTCAATAGGTGTCTGAGGCCATTTGCTCGCTTTGAACAAATCACGCATGGGGCCAACGCGCCGCCCAATTGGACTGCGTTGCGCCCTGCAATCAATCGTTATGCGCTGGGCCGGATCTTTTTTATCAAAGAGCCCCCCCCGCTTAAAAGTTTCTTTGTGGGGACTTATTAAGCAGTTGCGCTGAAACTCTAGGCGTGAAGGGCTAGAGCGTATTCACAACGAGCCTTGAGCCGCTGAAAACCAAGCTTCGGCTGTGCAGGCGCGGTCTCTGATGACACCCGTAATGCGCAAACCTTAATTCCTCCCGAATTTTGTGCATCATTGAACGCGATCCTCCCAGACGTTTCAATGTTACTTTGGCCCCCTTTTTTGGGGGGGCCTTTTTTTGTTTCTACTCGCGAAAACCAAGCTAAAACCTAGAACCTCAGCTGCGTAAGTGGGGATGGTCAATCCAGAGGCTTTGCAGCCCACTTTGAGAGAGAGGTGCGCGATTAAGATCCAAATTGTACAATCACGTGGTTTATGCAATCGTGCCGGACACTCAGCCGGAACGCGCTGGTGCGCGCAAGGCTTTTGAAAAAAGCCGTGCGTTTTACCTGTGCTCCAGCTTTTAAAACGGGAGAGATCAATGATTGAATCGTGGCGTTGGTTCGGGCCGCTTGATAAGATTTCTTTGGATCATATTGCCCAATCCGGCGCGGGGGTATTGGTTTCTGCATTGCATGAAATTCCATATGGAGACGTATGGGATGAGGAGGCGATCAAAACGCGGCAAGCGCTTATTGCGCAGGCCGCTCGGCCCTTATCTTGGCAAGTGGTGGAAAGTCTGCCGCTGCATGAAAATATCAAAAAAGGCGAAGGCGATTTGCCGCGTATTTTTGCAAATTATCGACAATCAATGGCCAATCTTGCGGCCTGCGGCATTAAAACGATTTGTTACAATTTTATGCCTGTTCTGGATTGGACCAGAACAACGCTGGATTGGCAGATGCCATCGGGCGGCCATGCGCTGCGCTATTCTGCGGTTGAGATGGCAGCTTTTGATATGTTCATCTTGCAACGCCCCGGCGCGGAAGACGATCACGCCGAACAGGTGATTTCGCAAGCTCAGCTATGGTTCGAAAAGGCGGATATGGAAGATAAAGACCGTTTGTTGTCTTCGATTATGACGGGCTTGCCGGGGGCTTATGATAGGTATGATGTGGCTGGCTTGCGCGCTGCTTTACAGGCATATGAGGGGCTGACACACAAAGATTTAAGGGCGAATTTGAAGCGGTTTCTGCAGGAAATCATTCCCACGGCGCAAGAGCTTGGCGTAAATATGTGCATTCATCCAGATGATCCTCCTTGGGATATTCTGGGCTTGCCGCGTATTGTCTCAACGCAATCTGATATCGCTTGGATTTTAGAGGCAGTAGAGGCGGATGAGAATGGGGTCACGTTTTGCACGGGTGGTTTCGGGGCGCATCCTAAGAATGATTTGATCGCAATGGCGCGCGCTTTTGCGCAACGTGTGCATTTCGCGCATTTGCGCAATGTCACAAAATCACCCGATGGATCTTTCCATGAATCAGATCATCTGGGCGGGGATGTCGATCTGGTAAAGGTGATGGAAATTCTACAGGCTGAAACGCATCGTCGGCATGCGGAACAACAGGGTCGCCCGATTTATTTTCGGCCAGATCACGGCCATGCTTTGGCGGGCGATAAGGGGGCTGGCACGCATCCGGGATATCCTTATATCGGGCGCTTGAAGGGTTTGGCTGAACTGCGCGGTGTATTGGCGGCGCTGAACGCGGCCTCTGTTTGAAACAAAATCGGTCATTTCCAGCTTCTAACCGCGAATGAAACAGGTTAGAGGGCAGGCAAATGGGAGATGGCATGACTGATATCGAGAATATAACCACATTAAGTGTTGCGGATGCGGTTCGCTTCGTAAGCCGGGCTTTTGTACAGCTGGGGTTTCTGAGGCCAATGCAGCTACGGTTGCTGCAGCTTTGGTTGCCGCAGAAATTGATGGACAAAAAGGCCATGGGTTATCGCGGGTGAAAAGCTATGCGTTGCAGGCGCGGTCGGGCAAAGTGAATGGAACCGCGGTTCCGCAGCTTGAAATCTGCAGCGCTGGGCTGATACGAGTTGATGCGCAAAACGGGTTTGCTTTTCCCGCGATCGCTTTGGCAATTTCGGAATTGCTGACGCGCCTGCCAGAAACAGGCATAGCGGCTGCGGGGATCATAAGATCACATCATGCCGGTCAAATGGGCGCGCATGTCGAGGCCTTGGCAGAGCAAGGCATGATTGCCCTCATGTTTGCCAATACGCCCAAAGCGATGGCGCCCTGGGGGGGAAGCCAACCGGTGTTTGGCACCAACCCGATTGCGTTTGCCAGCCCTCGAGCCGATGCGGCGCCTTTGGTAATTGATCTTTCGCTATCCAAAGTCGCCAGAGGTAAAGTGATGGCGGCTGATAAAGCCGGCGACTCGATCCCCGAAGGATGGGCTTTGGATCGAAATGGCCAAGCGACGANTGATCCCAAAGCGGCTTTGGCCGGTTCAATGGTGCCCCTTGGCGATGCCAAAGGTGCCGCCTTAAGTCTCATGGTTGAAATTCTATCTGCCAGTTTGATCGGTGCNAATCATAGCTTTGAGGCCACATCCTTTTTTGACGCAGAAGGCGCGCCCCCTGGCGTGGGGCAAATGATCATAGCGATTGACCCAAAAAAATTCGGTGGCCAGGCATTCGAAACCCGCCTCAGCGCTTTATGTTCGGCCATCTTGGAGCAAAGCGGTACGCGCCTGCCCGGCGCAAGCCGTGGTCAAAAGCGTCAAGACGCCCGCCAAAACGGGGTCAATATTCCGTCACATTTGCGCAAAGAAGTTGAAGATCTGATTGCGGATGCTTAGCGCGCCGCAGGGCGAAACTTGTCATTCCGCGCTATTCTTAATGGCATGACGCTGTCTTGAATATTTTTCCGGGCGTTTTGCTTTTCTCATTTTGGTTTAATGTTGGTTCGAGTGCTTGGGCATATTTTCAAGTTGCTCAAGCCGTTGCGGGCGCAGCTGCTGAGGCTTGACATTANAGCGCTCAGTGTAAAGCCTGTGAACGAACCGATTACCCTGTTATTTTAGGAGAAAAGAAATGCTCAACATAGCGGTTTTGGGATGTGGACGGATAGGGCGCATGCATGCAGATAATATCGCGCGCCACGCAGATGCTGAATTGGCTATGGTCTATGATGTCCACGTGCCAAGCGCCTCTGCCGTGGCCGAACAGCACGGTGTACCGGCAGCATCTAGCCCGCAAGACATATTTTCCTCGGGTCATGTGGATGCTGTATTGGTCGCCACCACAACTGAAACCCATGCGGATTTTATTGAAATGGCGGTGGCTGCGGGCAAGCCGGTGCTGTGTGAAAAACCCATTGATCTCAGCCTCGCACGCGTCAATGCCTGCGCAGAAAGNATTTCGGGCAGCGATGTGTTGATCCAACTGGGCTTTAACCGCCGTTTCGATCCGGGCCATCGGGCCGCGCGCCAAGGTTTATTGAACGGAGATATTGGTGATTTGCATCAAGTGATTATAACCTCGCGCGACCCTGAAATGCCGCCCAGATCCTATTATGAAAGCGCCGGTGGATTGCTGCGCGATATGACCATCCATGATTTTGATTTGGCCCGCTTTATTCTGGGCGAAACCCCGACAGAGGTTATGGCGATGGGGGGGCGTTTGATCGATCCTGCGTTGATGGAGGAGCTAGACGATCTTGACAGCGCGATGATCGTCATGCGGACCGCGGATGGCAAACAATGCCAGATTAATAATTCGCGAACGGCGGTTTATGGCTATGACCAGCGATTGGAATTGCTAGGTTCAACGGGCATGTTGATCAGCGATAATCGCAAGCCGTATGAGTTGCGCCGCTACTCGGCGCAGGAAAGCGAAACAAGCCAGCCCTATTTGCATTTCTTTTTAGAGCGCTATCACGAAGCCTTTATGGCAGAGATCGCTGCTTTTGTTGAGGCCGTGAAAAACCATAAACCCGCAGAGGTTGGCTTTGAAGATGGGCGTCAGGCCCTGCTTCTTGCTGAAGCTGCGTATCTTTCTATCTCTGAAAAACGGCTGGTGCAGGTCGAAGAGGTTTTCGAGCGTTTGGCGCAATGACCTTGCCGACATTCCGATTTTAATGTTCCGCGCTTCAGCTAAACGATTTGATAAGAAAGCCGTATTATAAGATGTGAAGTTGGTTTTTGTCTTCATTTCCTCCCTTAAAAGACTGGTGGGCCTCGTGCCCACCTTTTTTATGGATTCGGCAACTTCTTTTTACGCCTTGCCAAGGGCGACTATGATTTCAAGCTGTCCGTTCTCTCGGCCGAAAGCTTGATACTTATCACTCAATCACAATAATTTTACCCAAATTTTGACGCCGGGGGATAGCCAAGGCTTTGGATCAACCCTGCTGCGTTTCATCTAGGTTTTTTGAACGTTTTTGATTGAAAATCATAGTTTGTGTGGCATCGGGCATTGTTACTCTGTCTGGTGCAAGCAAAATCTACATTTTGCAGCGGGTGTTTTATGTGCGGATTTTTGCCGGTAGGTGTCAGTTGGCTATTTAAATCAGTTGGTTTCTACGGCATGATATTTGTATATTTATATCGACGGGCGCTGGCGCTGACGTAACAGGAGAATGCTATGAGAAAACGCGTGATAATATCGGTTCTTATGATCGCTTTGGCGGGCTGCCAAACTGCCGGCGGCGGTGTTTCTCAAGCACCGGGCGAGCCAGGCCGTAAAGAAACAATTGGCACGCTGAGCGGTGCGGTTGTGGGGGGCGCCTTAGCCAATCAGATGGCCGAGGGGTCTGATAATCAGCAATTTGCGACATTTTTGGGCGCTGTGGCCGGTATGGTAATCGGGGCAGATATTGGGGCCTCTCTGGATGAGTTGGATCGCCGGATGTTGAATAATAATTATCAAACCGCGCTTGAAACCTCGCCCACGAATACAGCCGTTGCGTGGAAGAACCCCGATAGCGGCAATAGTGGCAGCGTAAAGCCAACGCGCACGTTTTATCGCGCTGACACGGTGTGCCGCGAATATACGCAAGAAATCATCGTTGGTGGGCGTAAAGAGCAAGGCTATGGCCAGGCCTGTCGCAGCGCGGATGGAGATTGGCAAATCGTTAAATAAGCAAACGTGATGGTTTTAGAGCGCCGCTAATCGCGCAATTCGTTTGGGTAAACACCCCAAAGCGCGTCTTTTGGCAGCCATCCTTTAAATTGACCGGATCTTGCGCGGCACCAATCCAAGGTGCATTCGTCGATGCTGACGATGACATTATGTTCAATCCGTGCGCGCAAGGCACTGCTGCGATCAGGGCGTGAAAGCAAGGGGTGCATGTCGGTCGTTACAATCGCACTGCGGACACCAGAGAGCATCGAATAATGAACCCAGCCTCCGGCGCCGTCGATATCTCGCACCCGCCGCCAGTTTTCATATTCGGCATAAATTTCCAAAGGCATGTTTTTGCGTGTAAACACCCAATCAATCCGGTGCGATAAGGAAGGCCCGCGGCGGGCATGGGCTTTGCTGGCTTTCAAAGACACGTAGCGCGGCATGGGCAGGTTGGTCACTGGGCCGCGCTCTTGTGNGCAAAGGCTGCTGGCCAATAAAAAGCTGAGAACGATTGGGGCTATAATGCGCAGCATGTTTGACGCTCGAAATCCTGTTTCAATTTTTTATCTAGAGGTTCTTGTGCCNTGATGCAACTTACGTCACTTTATGCGGGTAACAGCTGTGTCAGTAAAGAGGCTCATATGCCATCAGATAAACTTCGCGTAGCCGTGACGCGCCGTCTTCCTGAAGCGGTCGAAACGCGTATGAAAGAGCTGTTTGATGTTCATCTGCGCGACCAAGATACTCCGATGGAGCGGGCCGAGCTGGGCGCTTTGATGAAGACAATCGATGTTTTGGTGCCGACCGTCACCGATGATATTGATGCGGCTTTATTGGCGCAAGCTGGCCCAGATCTAAAGTTGATCGCTAATTTTGGGGCGGGTGTTGATCATATTGATGTGAAAACTGCCAATCAACGTGGCATTCTGGTTTCGAACACCTCTGGCGTGGTGACTGAGGATACGGCGGATATGGCGATGGCGCTGATGCTCGGAGTGACGCGCCGGATTCCTGAAGGTTTAAGCATGATGCAATCGGGCCAATGGTCGGGTTGGTCACCGACCGGGTTTTTGGGGGGGCGCTTGGGAGGCCGCCGCCTGGGTATCCTTGGGATGGGCCGCATTGGTCAAGCGGTTGCGCAGCGCGCGCGCGCCTTTGGCGTTCAAATTCATTATCACAATCGCAAACGCCTGCATTCAGAAACTGAAAGCCAGTTTGAGGCCACNTATTGGGAAAGTCTGGATCAAATGGTGGCGAGAATGGATATTCTATCGATTAATTGCCCCCATACGCCGTCGACGTTTCATTTGATGAACGCGCGGCGCTTGAAGCTTATGAAACCCAGCGCGGTGATCATAAATACTTCCCGTGGTGAGGTGATCGATGAAAATGCNCTAACGCGGATGCTGTCAGCCGGCGAGCTGGCCGGTGCAGGATTGGATGTGTACGAGCATGGCACGGATGTGAACGTTGATTTGCGCCGTTTGGCAAACGTGGTTTTATTGCCGCATATGGGATCTGCCACGATAGAGGGGCGCATTGAAATGGGCGAAAAGGTCATCATCAATATCAAGACATTTGCGGATGGCCATAGACCCCCTGATCAGGTTTTTCCGGCGATGCTTTAGGCCGGAAATAGCGCCAGGCAACGCGTCATTCGATGGCCATGCGCGTTGGCCTGGCATAATCGAATATGTCGCAGCTTTGGCATTCAATCGGTTTACCCCATGTTAGGCGACGGGCTTTTGCGACGCTGTTGAGGGTTATTTTTTAAACATCTGCAATTATTGGGGTATGTTTCAGTTCGGATTTAGCTCTATACGCCCCAGACCATTTTGCACCACCAAAGCTTACAGCTTACAGCTTTTGTAAAATCGCATTTCGCCGATGAAGAAAGGTCATTTACCCATGCCCCTGCTTTTTATTATAAGTGGCGGATGGAAAGCCCTGTTTGATCTCGTTAAAAAACGCCGCGCCATAGCTGCAGATCAAAGAGGTTCTGTAAGGGCGAGCGCGTCGCGCGGCAGAGGTGGCTATCCAGGTATCGCCCGCAGATTTTTTGCAACAGCCTGTGCTGCCATGGCCTCCCCCGACCGTGTTAGGGAAACGCTCACATATTTTGGGCAGCGTTTTGCGCACATAGCGCTGCCCAAACCATAATTGTAAAGTAAGCAGATGCCTTGGCTTAAGCCAAATATTGCGCGCCATTGGCGTTTAAAGTTGCGCCATTGATAAAGCCAGAGCCATCAGCGGCCAAAAAGACCGCGCAGCGTGCAATTTCCTCTGCTTGACCAAGGCGCCCCGCTGGAATTTGCGCCACGATGCCGTCGATCACTTTTTCAGACAGGTCTTTAACCATATCTGTTTCGATATATCCCGGGCAGATTGCATTTGCGGTGATCCCATATCGTGCGCCTTCTTGGGCAAGGGTTTTTGTCATCCCCAAATCACCAGCCTTAGAGGCCGCATAATTGGCTTGAGCAAATTGGCCTTTTTGACCATTGATCGAGCTGATTGTAATCACTCTGCCAAATTTGCGCTCGCGCATGCCGGGCCAAAGCGGGTGCGTCATATTAAAGACGCCAGAGAGGTTGGTATCAATAACCTCGCTCCATTGCGCGCGCGTCATTCTGTGAAAAGGTGCATCGCGCGTGATACCGGCATTGTTGACCAGCACGTCGACGGGCCCCAGCGCGGCCTCAACCTCGGCGATGCCGGCAACGCAAGCATCATAATCGGCAACGCTCCATTTGAATGTTTTTATGCCATGCTCTGCCGTGAACGCCGCAGCTGCGGCGTCATTTCCGGCATAAGTTGCCGCGACCTGATAGCCGGCGGTTTTCATTGCGATCGAAATAGCGGCGCCTATTCCGCGGGTTCCGCCTGTAACCAGCGCGACTCTTGACATTATCTTCTCCTATTTTTGCATTCGAAATATTATTACAAATATTGTATATATTTAGCAATAACATTTCTTAGTGGTTTGTGATTTGTTCAGGGGCGCTCTAGGCACATGGCCACACCCATACCGCCGCCAATGCATAAAGTTGCCAACCCTTTTTTCGCATCACGACGCTGCATTTCGAAAAGCAATGTATTCAAAACCCGCGCGCCTGAGGCACCAATAGGATGCCCGATGGCAATGGCGCCACCATTGACGTTGACGATATCAGGATCCCAGCCCATATCTTTGTTGACAGCACAGGCCTGCGCGGCGAACGCTTCGTTGGCTTCAACCAAATCTAAATCGTCCACAGACCATCCGGCTTTTTCAAGCGCTTTGCGGCTGGCATAAACCGGCCCAACGCCCATGATAGAAGGGTCAAGTCCGACCGTTGCATAAGAGGCAATCCGCGCCAAAGGTGTGATCCCGCGTTTTTCGGCCTCATCGGCGCTCATCAGCAAGGCACCCGCTGCGCCGTCATTCAAACCTGATGCGTTCGCGGCTGTGACGCTGCCCTCTTTCGCGAAAGCTGGGCGCAGCTTTTGCATCGCGTCCATCGTTGCACCATGGCGGATATATTCATCCCTATCCACGACAATTTCGCCTTTGCGCGTTTTGATCACAACCGGCACGATCTCATCAACAAATTTACCCGCATTCTGGGCTGCTTCTGCCTTATTCTGAGAATTCACGGCAAAACGGTCTTGTATCTCGCGGCTAATTTGCCATTTTTCTGCCACGTTTTCTGCGGTTTGACCCATATGATAGCCATTGAAAGCATCCCAGAGACCATCTCGGATCATGCTGTCAATATAACTGACATCGCCCATTTTGTGACCGGCGCGCAAATGCGCGACATGCGGAGAGAGCGACATATTTTCTTGTCCACCCGCGGCAACAATCTGCGCATCTCCCAGTTGGATATGTTGAGCGGCCAAGGCAACGGCGCGCAAGCCCGATCCGCAGACTTGGTTGATGCCCCATGCCGCGCTTTCAATCGGCAAGCCTGCATTGATATGGGCTTGACGCGCTGGGTTTTGGCCTTGGCCTGCGCTTAACACTTGCCCGAGAATTGTTTCAGAGACCTCCGCTTTCTCGATACCGGCGCGCGCGACCAGGGCTTCAAGCACTGTTTTGCCAAGATCATGGGCGGGCGTCGTTGCAAGGGATCCGTTAAAGCTGCCAACCGCTGTTCGGGCTGCAGAGGCGATTACGACATTGGTCATGGTGGTCTCCAAGTTTGCATTGATAAAACAATTGAACGTGCTTGCGCGGGTGTTTAAAGCAAATGCTGCATCGCAGCAACACAAGATTGCTTTCTGCAGATATCGAGCGCGCTGACGCCACGTTAAGCGTTATAGGGGCGAACATACAATATGCCCCATCACCGCGATTTATAAAGATGTGCAAAGGAGCTGGGAGGCGCGCGCGCTACGCGATCTCGGCTCCTGGCCAGTCAAGCCTCAGCGTTGGGCGTCCGAAAAAATACCCTTGCTGGCATATTACGCCGCTCTTGTTCAGCCAAGCGCTTGTTGCGGATGTTTCAACCGCCTCGGCTATTGTATACATGCCAAAATGGCGTGCGATGGATAATAAGGCGTGCACCAAAACCTGATGATCCGCATTATGCTCGACATCTTTGATGAATTGCCCGTCAATTTTTAAAAAATCGAACTGAAAATCTTTTAAATATCGAAACGACGTGGCCCCAGACCCGAAATCATCCAAGGCAAAACCAACTCCGCGTTGCGATAAATCGCGCATGAACGGGATCACAATTTCTGGAAGCCGCATCGCAGAACCTTCGGTGATTTCCAAAATAAGCCGTTTGCCGATAGAGGGGGTGCGTTGCAGTGCCTTTGATAAAATGTCAGTCCATTTGTGATATCCAATCGAGCGCGCTGACATATTAATCGAAAGATATAGGTTCGGGTGATCGCGCAGACGCCTCAAACCAAGAGCAAGGGCATGGCAATCGATGGTACGCGCGATCTCTAATTCTTCGATCAGCGGCATGAATTTCGATGCGGGTATAATCTGGCCTGANGCTTCGCGGATCCGAACCAGCGCTTCAAAGCAGAAAACTAAATTGGGCTCGGCGCTTTTGACGATCGGCTGGAAGGCAAGCAGGGTGTCGTTTTGGTCTACAGCCCGGACNACCCTGCGCAGAATGTTTTTTTCATTTTGGGCGTTTGCAAAAGCCAAAGGAGACGTGTCTTCGCTGGATATATCCAGAGGATTGCCGATTTGCATGATTTACTCCATTCTGGATCCGAGGAAAGCTTGCAAAAAATTAGATAACAAACCTCTANCAAAGCAAAAAAGGTGAATGAATAAAATGGAAGATCGGTCGCGCTGTGGGTGGCATGGGCAAGATCCGGTATATCGTGCCTATCACGATACGGAATGGGGCGTTCCAGAAACCGATAGCCGTGCGCTTTGGGAAAAACTGATTTTGGATGGGTTCCAAGCCGGGTTAAGCTGGATCACAATATTGAAAAAAAGGGATAATTTTCGCGAAGCCTTTGCTGGGTTTGATCCCAATATACTGGCAAGCTGGTCCGAAAAAGACGTTGCACGATTGCTGCAAAACCCCGGGATTATTCGACATCGAGGTAAAATTGAGGCAACCCTCTCGAACGCAAGGGTGTGGCAGAAAATCGAACAGCGCGTCGGGTTTGCAAATTTTTTATGGGCCTATGTGAAGTTTGCGCCTTTGATAAACCATTGGAAAAGTTTAGACGAGGTGCCCAATTACACGCCCTTATCCACGCAAATTTCAAAAGATTTAAAGGCTGAGGGGTTTAAGTTTTGTGGCCCGACAATCGTCTATGCGTTTATGCAAGCAACGGGCATGGTGAATGATCATTTGGTGGGGTGTTTTCGCCATTCACAGGTGGCGTTACAGCCGGCTTCCGGCATCGAAACTTCGCCCAATAAAAATAGAGGTGCAGGATTGACTCTGCCTTCTGGGCCTATATAAGCGCGGCTTCATTGGTGTTGGTGGCCCCCGCAAGGGGATGCCTGTCGGAAGCAATTCAGAGGACAACGCCCTTCGACAATTAACAGAAGGAGATCAGCCGTGACCAAACGCACGTCTGCCAAGCATAAAATTGATCGCCGCATGGGCGAAAATATCTGGGGTCGCCCCAAATCCCCCGTAAATCGCCGCGAATATGGCCCAGGTCAACATGGCCAGCGTCGCAAAGCTAAATTAAGTGATTTCGGTTTGCAGCTGCGCGCAAAGCAAAAGCTAAAAGGGTATTACGGCGATCTCACCGAGAAGCAGTTTCGTCGTATTTATGCCGAAGCCGAGCGTATCAAAGGCGATACAGGCGAGAACCTTGTAGGCTTGCTGGAACGTCGCTTGGACGCGGTAGTGTATCGCGCAAAATTCGTGGCAACGATGTTTGCAGCGCGTCAATTCGTGAATCANGGTCACGTGACCGTGAACGGACGCCGCGTTAATATTGCGTCATATCGCGTGAAAGAAGGCGATGTTGTCCAAGTGCGTGAAAAATCACGTCAGATCGCGGTTTTGATCGAGGCTACGCAATTGGCCGAGCGCGACGTGCCAGATTATGTGGACGCAGATCATTCTAAAATGTCTGCCACATTCGTGCGNACGCCAAGCTTTGGNGATGTNCCATATCCGGTGATGATGGAACCAAACCTCGTGATCGAATATTACGCGCAGAATTAATCANAGCGCATTCCTGTTTGGGGCCGTGGCAGGAAACTGCTGCGGCCTTTTGCGTTTTGGCGCTGGTGTTGGTTTCAGGGCATCGTTAAGAAGAAAGAGAGACGGAGGATGAGCATGGCAAAAATTTTACCGCAGCCTGGGATCAGCCAAATCGAGCTTTACCAGGGTGGTTCCTCTCATATTGAGGGTNTGAGCAACGTGGTTAAACTGAGCTCAAATGAAAATCCATTCGGCCCCTCTGACGCTGCAATCGAAGCCTTTCGNCGCACCTCTTTTGAGTTGCATCGATACCCCTCGACAGATCATGCGGGCTTACGCGCGGCGATCTCCGCAGAATATNATCTNGATTCCGAGCGCATNATTTGCGGCGTGGGCAGCGATGAAATTATTACATTGCTCTGCCAAGCATTTGCTGGGCCCGGCGATGAAGTGATCCATACCGAACATGGGTTTGCGATGTATCGCATTTCTGCCTTGGCGGCTGGNGCCACGCCAGTTGAGGTGCCCGAGCGCGATCGTCACACGGATGTTGACGCAATATTGGCCGCCTGCAGCGAGCGTACGCGCTTGGTNTTTCTGGCCAACCCCAATAATCCAACCGGCACCATGGTGGCGGATCGCGAAATACAGCGTCTGGTAGAGGGGCTGCCGGCGCATGTGCTTTGCGTGCTGGATGGCGCCTATGTCGAATATGTTGAGGGGTTTGATGGCGGCGCAAAGCTCGTTGAGGCGCATGAAAATGTGTTTATGACGCGGACCTTTTCTAAGCTCTACGGGCTTGGTGGGCTGCGCGTGGGATGGGGATATGGTGCCAATTTTGTGATTGACACCCTGTCGCGCATCCGCGGCCCTTTCAACTTATCCGCGCCTGCATTGGCAGCGGCTGAAGCCGCGGTCAAAGATCAAGCCTATGTTCAAAAATGCCGCGATGAAAACAACCGTTTGCGCGCCTGGTTGGCGCAGGCTTTGGAGGCGCATGGCGTTTCTTCTGATCGCTCCTTAGCCAATTTTATTCTGGCGCAGTTTCAGTCGCAGTCAGAGGCGGAAGAGTGCGACCGCTATTTAAAATCGCAAGGCCTGATTGTGCGCGGCGTGGCGGGATATAAACTGCCCAATTGTTTGCGGATTTCAATTGGTGATGAAACCGCTTGTCAGCGCGTTGCAGAGGCAGTTGGTCAATTTAAAGGGGCCGCGTCATGAGCCAAATCTATCAGCGCGTGGCTTTGATCGGCTTGGGGTTGATCGCTTCTTCGATGTATTGGTCGATAAAGCGCAGCGGCGTTGTCGGTGAGGTTGTGGGCTATGCCCGCTCTGCAAAAACCCGCGAGACAGCGCGCCGGATCGGCCTGTGCGATCGCGTCTATGACAGCGCCAGTGAGGCGGTTGAAACTGCAGATTTGGTGGTGCTGTGCGTGCCCGTTGGCGTCATGGGCGATTTGGTTGCCGAAATTGCACCTTCGTTAAAGCCGGGGGCCACATTAAGCGATGTGGGGTCGGTAAAGCGGGCGGTGATCGATGCGGTGATGCCGCATGTGCCGGATGGGGTTGAGTTTGTGCCTGCGCATCCTTTGGCCGGCACCGAACATTCGGGCCCTGAAAGTGGATTTGCCAATTTGTTTGACAATCGCTGGTGTTTAATCGTGCCCACTGAGAATAGCAGCAAACAGGCTGTTGATGCGCTGCATCGCTTATGGCTTGCGATGGGGTCTAACGTTGATTTTATGGATGCCGATCATCACGATCGCGTTCTGGCCGTTACCAGCCATACGCCGCATCTTATCGCCTATACGATGGTCGGTGTGGCGGATGATTTGGGCCGCGTCACCGATAGCGAGGTAATTAAATATTCAGCCGCGGGATTTCGCGATTTCACGCGCATTGCAGCCTCTGATCCAACGATGTGGCGGGATGTGTTTTTAACCAATAAAGAGGCGACGCTTGAGATCCTGGGCCGCTTCACAGAAGAGCTATTTGCGCTTCAAAGGGCTATTCGAACCGAAGATGGCGATCATTTACACGCGTATTTTACCCGAACCCGAGAAATTCGACGCGGTATTATCGAAGCCGGCCAAGATACAGATGCGCCGAATTTTGGGCGCGGTGATACTTCATAATGCGCAAGACCTAATGGATTATAAAATCCCTACTCTACTAGGGGTTTGTGGCGCCATACTCGTCTTCGTGTGAATCAGTACTTTAAAGTAAGCGGCAATCTTTTTAAAATCCAAAGCCGAACTTTTATCTCAACAGCGTTGAAAGGCTGAAAACGGCAATACAGCATGTAAATTGGGCTAACCTGGGGAAGCCTCTGGCAGCTCTAGTCTTTCTTATTCCACGCATCCATCATGGATGTGAGATATTCGCCGGTTTTATTGAGCTGCGTGACCATGGCCTCCATCGAGCCGAATTTGGTGTTATAATCATTGGTCAATGCTTCGATTTTTGCGTCTAGATCGCTTTGATCATCCGCAAAGGTTGATATGTCTTCATTCAGCGCGTTGGTGCGGGTTTTAATATCACCCGAAGAGGCNGTGAGNGATGTGACATAATCCTGCAGCGTGTCGATCAAGCTGCGTCCGTAATATACTGTTCCGCTTGTTGCGGTATCGGTNACCAGCGTGACGCTGAGATTATCCGCATCGCCAGCGGTGCCGGTGAACACTTTTTGGCTATCGCCATTCGTAACCGCGGTTAAAGTTTCCCCGTTTAACGTGGCCGTGCTGCCGCTTGAATAGGCAAAACTATAGGCCCCTGCCTCAGGTGGGTAAGCGCTGATCCCGCTGGCTGTCAGATTTGCAATGCTCGAAGAATATTTTGAAGAAAACACCACATCCAAGATGTCTGGATTGGCGGTGATCGCGGCTTCAAACGCATCTTCATCTAAAGAGAGGCTGCCATCCCTTTCGGTTTGCACACCCAAATTTGCCAGATAATAATCCGTGCCGCCAAACCCTGTGATTGCCGTTGTGGTCAATGAGGATAATTTACGCAGGATGGATTGGGCCGTTACATCGCCGGCCAACACCCCCGGCTCTGCGCCGTTTAAGCCACGTTTTGTTTCTTCGGTGAGGAATGATTTAATCGTGTTCAGGCTGTCTAGAAAGCTTTGCATCCGCGTGCTGGCATCGTCTGTTTCTAACGATGAGGCAATCGTTACCGCATCTGATGTCACGGCCGTCAGGTCCAGCTGATATCCGCCAAACAAATCGGTGACTGAATTTGACGAGCGCGTCATAGATAATCCATCCACCGTGAAGGCGGCATCCGCGGCTGTTTGGGTCAGTGTTATTGGGCTTGAACTCGCATCGGACCCTGATGTGTTGAACTCTTGTAACCCATCTGAGCTGCTCAATGAAAANGCGTTCGCTGTTCCCGTGTCTGAGCGTAAGATCAGGGCCAACCCGCCGCTGCCGGTTTGATCNACCAATGTGGCTTGCATGCCAGTGATTGCGTTAATTTCATCCACCAAATCTTGCAGGGTATTATTGGATGAGCCGATGGTAATATTTGTACTGCTTCCGTTGATTGTAAGACTGATTGTGCCAGTGTCGATTGTGCTAGAGGCGCTAAGCGATCCCGAATTGAGCAAGGACGCATGCGTCAAGTCAAAGGTTGTGACTTGACCGGCTGCAAGTGCTGAGACTTCAATTTCAGAATACACATCGTTTGCGATCGTTTCATCTNTGACAGATAGGATAACGGCNGTATTTGAACTGGCGACTGAGCGCGCTGTATTGCTTTTCAGCGTGGTCANGTCGGTGTTCAAGGTGTCGAGCTTTGATGTCAATGTTCCAAAGGCCGAGATTGCAAGGTTCGTGTTTTCAACCTTTTTGGTAATCTGCGATTGCGCAACGGAAGTTTCCGCATTGACCAACCCCGTGACCAAGCTTTTTAGATTAATGCCCGAACCAGATTGGTTGACACTGGATATGATCTCACTGCCAGTGGTGGTCGTACCGGATGTCGAGCTGCCTGTGCTTGCCACTTGATCTTCCCTCGCTTT
>JGI26246J51724_1000609_pt1 | contig 17285 bp, 15 predicted proteins | sample SaaInlLV_10m_DNA_FD_51724 | JGI IMG/M metagenome (IMG submission 51724) | reverse complement strand
ATTGCCGAAGGCAATAAGTCGATAATTGGGGTGATGCTCGAGAGTAATCTCGAGGCGGGCAATCAGCCGATACCTGATGATCTGACCGACTTAAAACCGGGCGTATCGATTACCGATGCGTGTATCGATTGGGTGACGACTGAGTCGCTGCTCAGAGAGTTTGCGGCAAGCGTTGCACCGGCGCTTAAAACGCGGAAGTAATCGCGCGAGGCGAAGCGATTGCACAGGCCTTTTTTAATGACCTGTGCAATCAATGTCGAACTAGGCTTTAATTACAGCTGCGAGGCTGTCGGCTAGGTATTCAACATTGGCGTCGTTTATTCCAGCGACATTGATGCGGCTCGAGTCGACAAGATAGATGCTGTAGTCGCGCACGAGCGTCTGTACTTGCTCGACATTGACTCCTAAGAAAGAAAACATCCCCTTCTCGTTCTGAATAAAACCAAAGTCGCGGTCGATGCCGGCCTTGCGCGTTTGTTCTACCAGCTTTGCGCGTAAACCATTGATGCGATCGCGCATTCCTGTGAGCTCAGCATCCCACTCGCTGCGAAGGGCAGGGTTGTTGAGAATAAGCTGCACGACTTCGGCGCCGTGATCGGGTGGCATCGAGTACATGGCGCGCGCTGAGGCGGCGATTAAGGTTGTTGCAGTCGCTGTCTGCGTGTCGGTTTCGCAAATCAACGTCATGGCGCCCGTACGCTCGCGGTAGAGACCAAAGTTCTTTGAGCACGAACTTACCAAGACGAGTTCTGGCAAGGACTCAGCCATGAGGCGTGTGCCGACCATGTCCTCTTCGAGGCCATCGCCGAGGCCCTGATAGGCGAGGTCAATAAAGACAGTGAAGCCCTGTACGAGGGCTACGTCGCGCACCGCCTGCCACTGAGCAAGAGTGAGGTCGGCGCCGCAGGGGTTATGACAGCAGCCGTGGAGCAGAACGATGTCACCCTTAGGCACAGTTTTGAGGCAGTCGAGCATTTCATCGAAACGGACGCTGTGCGTGGTGTAGTCGTAGTAAGGGTATTTGCTAATTTTGAGGCCGGCGGTGGTCATTAGCGGAATATGGTTTGCCCACGTCGGATCACTCACCCACACGGTAGCATTGGCGTTCGCCTGCTTTAAAAATTCCGCGGCTAGTCTCAGTCCGCCGCACCCTCCGGGCGCCTGCACGGTGACTCGGCGCTTACCAAGGCTTGTGTTTAATGTTTTTCCGAAAAGAAGTTCGGCGACCGCCTCGTTGTATTCGGGAGAACCAGTTGGTCCTACGTATTTCTTACTCATCTGTGTTGTGAGTATGTGCTGCTCAGCTTTTTTTACCGCGGTCATGACAGGTGTATCGCCATTCTCGTCTTTGTAAATGCCGATGCCTAAATCGATTTTGTTTGGGTTCGTGTCTGCGCGATATTCGGCGACTAGGCGGAGAATAGGATCTGCGGGTAGGGCACTGAGAGACTGAAACATGATTATTTCTCTGAAAGTGATGTATCGGTTAGCTATCTGGGTTCGGTTTAGCGGGCTTGATGCGCCTTTAATGTGTTTTGCAATAGCGACGCGCGCGTCATCGGGCCGACGCCTCCTGTCACGTAGGTTATATACGAACACTTGTCTTTTACCTTGTCGAAGTCGACATCGCCAACATTTCTAAAGCCGTTCTTCTTAGTGGCATCGGGCACACGAGTTTGGCCTACGTCGATCACAACTGCGCCTTGTTTCACCATGTCGGCAGTGACAAATTCGGTTTTGCCGATCGCAACAATGAGAATGTCGGCGCTGAGGCAGAGCTCTTTTAGATTTTTGGTTCGACTATGAGCGATGGTCACCGTTGCGTTGCCTGGATTAGTATTGCGCGACATGAGCACGGCCATCGGTGTGCCAACAATATTGCTGCGGCCTAACACCACACAGTGTTTACCTTCTGTTTCGATTTTATAGCGCGCCAGTAATTCCATAATGCCGTTTGGCGTTGCCGAGATGTAGGTCGGTAGCCCAAGGTTTAGCTTGCCGACGCTGACCGGACTAAAGCCATCGACGTCTTTCTTAGCATCGATAGCAAGGATAATTTTGTTCTCGTCTATGTGTTTCGGTAGGGGCAACTGAACAATAAATCCGTCTATGCCGTCGTCTGCATTGAGTTCGGCGACCTTGGCGAGCAGGTCTTCTTCGGACACCGTATCGGGTAGCCTAATAGTCGTCGACTCGAAGCCTACCTGGGCGCAGTCTTTCACCTTAAAGGCGACGTAATTTTCTGAGGCGCCGTCGTTGCCGACGAGCACTGCGGCGAGGTGTGGCGCCCGCTGACCATCGGCCTTTAGTGCGTCAACCTTCTGCGTAATTTCTTGGCGAATTTGTTCAGAGCAAAGATTGCCGTCGAGTAGCTGCATGAGGGTTGTCCGTAGTGTTCAGTTTTTTAGAGGGCGAGAGTTGGCGCCATGTGGCCCAACGCTTGGGCGCCCTATGATAAACGAGGCGCGTATTTGTCTCAATAAGCGCGGCCAACTTAGGCAGCAACGCGCAGAGGCTAGCGAGTTGGCGTGCCACTGCGTATCATGAGCGTATTAGAGCAAATGAAAAACGTGTGATTCGGACTCGAAGGCCGCTTCGCTAGTGAAACTCAGAGGGGCAGGCAGGGATGGAACTCGCACTCGCAGCAGTGGTTATCGTTATTGGGTCCTATGTGCAGAGCAGCATTGGCTTCGGGCTCGCTATTATATCCGCGCCATTGCTATTTATTATCGATCCGCTCTATGTGCCTGGTCCTGTGACTGTGTGTGCACTCACGCTGTCCCTCGCCAATACCTACCACCACCGCAAAGCGGTCTCTCTTAAAGGCCTTCAATACGCGATTATAGGGCGTATTCCGGGGACGATCGCCGGTGGTTTTTTGCTGCTATGGATCTCCCATGACGCGCTCGCGCTGTGGCTCGGCCTCTCGGTTTTGGTCGCTGTGGGGTTAAGTTTAAGTAGTATCGTGATTCGTCCGAGTAATCCAGCAATGGTGACCGCAGGCTTTCTCTCTGGGTTTATGGGCACCAGCTCTGCCATTGGCGGGCCGCCTATGGCGCTAGTTATGCAGCATGAGGGCAACGACTTTATCAGGGCCAATCTTGCCGCGTTCTTCATTGTGAGCTGCATCATGTCGCTTCTGATGCTCGCCTCTATAGATCGGTTTGGCAGCGCCGAAGCCTTGGTGTCCTTGCCTCTGCTGCCGGCTACCTTGGTGGGCTATTGGCTGGCCAAGAAAACAATGCACAGGATATCGCATCGCAAGCTCAGGCTTTTTAGCCTTACTCTGTGCGCATTAGCGGGCACCGGCTCGATTCTGTCGGTTTGGCTCTAGGGGCTTTTTTAGGGGTTTTAGAGCTCGTAACAGCACCCAAGGCTCTTATTGAGGCGCTTTCTTCAAGGAAAAGAAGGCCAGATAGGATTCGAGCGGACGGCTGTTTCGCCGTCACGGTCTATCAGTTAGACTCGACATTCCTAGGCAGTTAACTAGGTTTCGCTCACGGGCATAGATTTGCTCGTTGCCGATATACGTTTGCAACGTCTAATTATTCAGAGGAAATCTCAATGTCATACTCAATTTCGAAGAAAATCACTCAAACAGTGGCGAGTCTTTCGCTTGTTGCGTTTTTCGCCTCGGTTTCACAAGTCGCGCTTGCCGACGATTCTGCCGCTGTAAAAACCATTGCGGGCGTACTCGTTGGCCTCAACCATTTCCCTTCAGCTGATGATAAGGCTGCACTCGCCGCGATCGCAGCTGACGATGCGCATGGAATGGCCGTTAGAGCGCTTGCCAATGCTGTAGCGAATATACAGCACGCAGCGACCGCAGAAGACAAGGCAGCAATGGAGCAGATAGTCGCGAGCGACATGGCCGATATGCAGTCAAAATCACTGGCGCAGATCGTACTCGGCATTAACCATATGCCAAGCGCCGAAGCGAAAGCGTCACTGCAGGCAATGCTCTAAGCGAACGATCGTTTGTGAATAGTCTTTCAGCTCAAGCCGAAACGCGGTCTATCGAGGTGCCCTGCTGGCCGCAGGCACTTACGATGGAGGCGTTTCGCGCTGCCTGGCCCTTCGAGGGAGAGGCGTTTTGGCAAACTGTTTTTGAGATGCATAGCGATAAAATGCAGATCAAAAATCCCCGCGTTGCCATTGTCAATCTTGAGAAAATCTTTACCGCTACCTTTGCCCTCACCACCGAGAAGGGCTTTCAGGCGATGAGCCTTCGCGATCTCAGTAGCGAAGCCCAAATAAGCATGGGTGGCCTGTATTCCTATATTGGCAGCAAAGAGGATTTGGCGTCGGTTATTGAGGGAGTGCTTCGCTCGTGCATCGATAAAGTGGTCGCTGGCCTTAACAGTGCGAACCTTGAACCGGTTGATTTTCTGCGCACCCTAATTTTTAGCGAAATCTACATGGTCGAGTTATTGAGGCCGTGGTATCAGTTTTGTTTTATGGAAGTGAAAGGCCTGCCGCGTGAGCAGCAGCAGCAGACTCTCGAACTCGAACTGCGCTTTGAAGAGTCGCTTGTTGAGGTGTTTGAAAAAGGCACGGCGAGTGGCGTTTTTCAGTGTAAAACGCCGAAGCTTTTGGCTTCTCAGGTGACGGCTCAACTTGAGCAATGGCACTTGAAGCAGTGGAAATTTAAACTACGCGGCGTGAGCAATGATGACTACGCGCAGTTCATTTTCGACAATTTAATGCGCTGTCTGCACTGCGCTAGCGCGTGACGTAAGCGGTGCGTGGATAGTAGGTTAAGAGTTCGCCGGTACGAGTCCTTTTTTGTCTGCATAAAACTCGCGTATTTTGATCAGATCGGCCTCCATGTCACCGGTAGGCTGAAAGAAGTCAGCAAGTCCTGCCTGNTTGTTTTCNCCATCGACATACCCCATTAAAATCGGCACATTAGCGTTGCGCGCTATGTGATAAAAACCGGTCTTCCAGGCTTTGACCTTGCTGCGTGTGCCTTCTGGCGGAACCAACACAACCACCTCGGGGTTTTCGCGATAAAGACGGACCGTGTCGTTCACAACGTTATGCGATTTGCTGCGATTGATCGGAATGCCGCCCAGGTATTTCATTAGCCACCCTGCGCCGAAAGGGAATAGGGTGTGTTTCCCCATCCAATAGACTCGCAAGCGAAGTTTAAGAACCACCATAAGCATCAAAGGAAAGTCCCAGTTGCTTGTGTGTGGCGCCCCTATCAGCACAAACCTCCCATTTTTTTGTTCGTCTCCAACGGCCTCCCAGCCTATTAATTTAAGGCCAACTATCGAGATCAGTCGGAGGAGTGGTGTGAGGAGAGGTGTTGAGAATACTGTCATACGCATAGCGGGTTTATTCCTAAATGAGGTGCTCGATTTTCACAGAAATGGCTGTTGCAACGCTTAATCGAGGCCCCACGTCGTAAGGTGATCTTCAGAGGTGTGTGCTACCAAACCCTTCAAAGGGCCGCAGGGGGTGCCGAGATAAAGAAAACCGACAATTTTCTCATGTGCAGCGACTCCCAAACCCGCTCTAACGGTTTCATGGTAAGCCTTTGAACCGGTTCTCCACATAGAGCCGAGCCCCTGCGCATACGCGGCAAGCGACATACACTGCACTGCCGCTGCAGTCGAATACTCTTGCTCGATACTCGGTACTTTTGGGTGGTCTTGAAGTGTGGCTATCGCGACTATTATTGTCGGCGCACGCAGAGGTTTGTTAAGAATTTTTTCTCGTTGTTCGGGGCTTAAGTCGACCCCGTCGGCAAGTTCAGCTGTAACAAAAAGCTGGCCTAACTTGGTTAACGATTGCTCCTGCAATAATAGAAATCTTGACGGGCGTAGCAGGGCATGATCGGCGGCACGTAATGCCGATTGGATGATCGCATCGAGCTGTTCCGAAGAGGGTGCGGGTGTCGTGAGCCGAGGACTNGAGCGCCGAGTGGTCAGGGCTTCGAGTGCGTCCATAAGTGGGTTCCTAAAACTTTTTCTGATGNGTTGCAGCTTACTGGATTTGATCGACTTCGCGTACCCCTTAGCACGAATCATTTTTGCGCCATTGGCGAATAGCCACAAAATTTGCAGGGAATAACGCGTGATAAAACAATGAATTGTCAGTATAGAGTGGTTCAAATGCCGTGATACTGTCACATTTTTGATGGTATACTTTTCTGGCAAAGTGACGACACAGTGCAGTAAGCAATTGTGACTTCCCTCACTCGGCACGCGGCCGCTTTAGGCGATCATAAGCAATGCAGGTTAGCCACTGGTCTCACTCGCATTTTCCAGCGTAGGATCGGGCATTGGGCGCTAATAAAGTGATTGCTTTTAACGAGGCAAAGCTGCGAAATTTTCTCAAAAAATAGGATTGCTCTAGTTATGAATTCGAAGGCAGACGTCATCGCAATAAGCACCGAACGTGCGCCATACCCGCAAGCCAAATCTCGATGGTTTGGTAGCGTGAAGCGTGAGCGATTACGTTTAGTGTTTGCTTTCTACTCGCCGGATGGCAATGAGATCGCAATGCCTATCGCGAGTATGTCTGCCTATCTCAAGCGCGACTTTCCTTGGGTCGATGTGATCAACGAGCCGATCTTGATTCTCCGCGATGAAGAAAAATACTCGCCAACCAATTACGCCAAAATGATAGAAGCGCACGACGCTGACGTTATCGCCTTCTCGGTAATGAGCCCGCACTGGTATCCGATGGAGCCTTACTTCGAAGAGCTCAAAAACCTTCTGCCTAACCTCCCTGTTGTCATCGGTGGTTATCAGGCGATGCTGTCTCAGCAGCAGACGATCGAAAACCCTAATGTTGACTACATTTGCACTGGCGATGGCGAATACGCGATAGGTAACGTGGTCCAGCACTTGAAAGGCACAAAAGACGGTCACGCCGATGGCATGTGGGAAAAGCTACTCGACGGTGAGGTTTATGAATCAGAGCCGCATCAAATAGGCGATCTCGCGTCGCTGCCATTCCCAGACTACGAAGTATTTGCAAAGGAAGACGGCTTTAAAGATGTGAATTCATCCATCTTCGGCCCGAAGGGCAAGCTAGTGCTGCCAGTTATGACCGGCCGTGGCTGCCCTTATCGCTGCACATACTGCTGCAACACGCCAATTCTCGAGGGCTGGAAAACTAAGAAAACCTTCCTACGAAAATATGACCCACAGGACATGGTCGACGAATTAGTTCGCCTCCGGGATAAATTTAACGTTGGCTATTTCGAGTTCTGGGATGAGCTGTTCTTGTCGAACCTGAAATTTGTGCGAGCCTTCTTTGCGCTCTACAAAGAACAGCTTGGGTTGCCGTTCTCTATCAACTCACGCGTTGAGGTGATGAACGAGGAGTTTTGTAAGACAGCTGCCGAGGCTGGATGCCATACGATTTGGTTTGGGATCGAAAGTGGCGACGAAGAGTTCCGCGCAAAAATGTTAGGCCGCAAGATGACGAATGAGCAGGTCATCGCAGCCGCTGAGAATTGCAAAAAAGCGGGAATAAACCGCCTGACATTTAATATCGTTGGCGCGCCATTAGAGACCGCGGAAAATATGCGGCAGACCCTCGAGTTAAATCGAATCATCGCCCCCGAGCACTTTTTCTTCTTTCCATATATTCCACTACGTGGAACGCCGCTTTACAACATAGCCAAAGAAGAAGGCCTGCTGTTGGAGAATAAGCGCAATCTGCATTACTTATCAGCTGCGAATGACAGGCAGTTCACGCTCAATATGAAAGAGCGCCCTGAGTTACTGACAGCCGAGGATTACGATCAGATCTGCAAAGAGATGCTTGCCTTCCAAGAGGCGAACAATCGCCTAAGCTATTCGGATGAAGAGACCGGCGAGACTTCGCCGATGACGGTCGAGGACAAGAGTTTCTCGCTCGTGGAAGATCCTGCGCCTCAGGTTAACGCTGAGCCTAACGTTGACTTAGCGCCTGTCGCAGACGACTCTGTGCAACAATTTACGCCTCCTGCGTCGCAGATTCCGGCCGCAGAAAAGGCGTCATTGCTAGACAGCGTGAAGGGCTTTTTCCGCAGCTAGCGCGCGCTTGACCGTTATCCAGCTGATTATCGCCATGAGGCTGTTGGCAAAGACGGCGCCGCCGAAAAAGCCTGGCACGCCGAAAAACCTGCTGCCTAGATAAGCGCACGGAACGTAGAGCACAAAGAACCGAGCGACGCTTAGATAGAGCGCCGTCATCGGGCGATGCATGGCATTGAGTGACGAGTTACTCAGAATAATAATGCCCTGCATGCCGTATCCAATCGGTAGAATCCAAATAAAGAGGCGCAGTGTCTCGAGTACTTCTGGGTCTGATGTGAATACCCTCGCTATCCACGGTGCAGCTAGCACTAGCAAGAGATAGACGGCAAGTTGCCAGATCACGATGAAGCGAAGGCTCATGCTATAGGCTTCTTTAATCCTGTCTAAACGACCCGCGCCATAATTTTGGCTAATAAGCGGCGGCAAAGTCGACGACATCGCAAGTATTAGCAATGTCGCTATAGGCTCGAGCCTTGCACCTACCCCAAAGGCTGCGACGACACTAGTTCCAAATCCTGCTGCAATCGCTGTCATCGTGCCCATTGCGAGTGGCGTCATCATGTTGGCGCCCGCCGCTGGCAGTCCTATCCTTAGCATCTCACGTGATGAGCTTATCAATATTTGCCGACTCGGAAGGCGAGTGCTAATCAGCCGGTGTTTAATAGCAAGGTGATAAAAGAGATAGCCATAGCCAACTGTCCAGGCGACAAGGGTTGCGATTGCTGCGCCTTTAATACCCATTGCAGGGACAGGTCCGTAACCGAAGATGAACAGAGGGTCGAGGAGGGCGTTAATGAGTCCAGACCCTGCCATGAGAATGCTCGGCGTTTTCGAATCGCCATGGGCGCGGAGGATGCTGTTCGCGGTCATTAAGCCAACCAGTAACACGCTGCCTGGAAACCAAATGCTCATATAGTCGTGGATAAGCGCAATGAGACCTGCGTCAGCGCCCATCAGGGCAAAAAGGGGCTCCATGAAAAACCAGCAGGCTGCTATGAGCACCGCAGCGAAAAGCAGCGCAACGTAGTTGATGACCGTCGAGCTTTCTTTCGCGCGCTCGAGATCTTCGCGGCCAATGTATTTGGCCACAACAGCAGAGGCTCCAATGCCGAGGCCGATCGCGAGGCTCATGATGGTGAAGGTGACGGGGAAGGTGAAGCTGATAGCCGTGAGCTCGGCGGTGCCAAGCAGGCTAACGAAGAATGTGTCTACAAGGCTAAACGTAAACATCATGAACATGCCGACAATCATCGGCAAAGTCATACGGATTAATGAGGCCTTGATCGAGCCTTCANCGAGACTGTGTTTTTTTTGCTGGGTAGGCGTCTCAGTGTGCTGGCTAGTATTCGATGACTCGTTTGACATAGCGCGCCTACCCTGTGTGATTGCTATTGAAAGCGGTTATTTCTTAGCCTGACGTAGCTTAACCATCTGCTTAAGAATTTTAGGGTTGGCAAATAAGAGTTCTTGAGCGCTAGAGTAGTCTGGGCTTGCAAGCTCAGAGCCGATTAAGCCGCCTGCCTCTTTAAGTATTAAAGCGGCTGCNTCGATTGAGTGACCAGCTTCCGCATCGTTGGGCGCCCAGCCGCCCTGAAGTCGATCTGCGGCGGTACTCACGATGTCTAAGGCTGTACAGCCTGAGATCCGCACGCGAGCGCCAGCAGCAACGACAGCGCGCTGCAAATCGAGCAGCGTCTCAATATCGTCTGCCTCGCCGTTTAGCCCAACGAGCGCGCCAGCGACAAGCTCTGTCTCACGGCCCACGCGGAGTCGTCGTGAATTGAGCTGTGCGCCACCGCCACGAGAGGCGACAAATTCTTCGTTTGTCATNGGGCAGATAACAGCTGCGTGTTGAATTACGCCGTCTACNTTGCAGGCAAGCGACACAGCAAATTGAGTGTAGCCGCGCGCGAAATTACGATTACCAATGAGGGGGTCTATAAGCCAGACGATGTCTTTACGCGCGCCGGCACGGAGGCCAGTTGCGCGCGAATCGATGCTGTGATCGGGGTAGGCTTTGAGTAGGTGGTATTGCAGCGTCTTGTCGGAATCGAGGTCCATCGACGTTAGAAACGAATCGGGCTCGTCGTTAATCACTTTAATTCGATCGAGTCTATCGCTGCTGTGGGCTATCGCCTCGGCGGCATCACGCGCTGCTTTCAGCGCAATATTTATCATTGGGTGCATTAAACCGATCCTATCAACGTGGTTCTACCAAGGTGATCCCTGCGTGCGCAGTTTTTCGCGCCAATTGACGAGAAATAAACTCGATGGATTGGCGCGCGAGGCGAAGGCAGAAAAAGTAAAGAGCGAGAGAGCCGCCGAATCTAGACTGCGATAAGAGGTCTCCAATGGCGCGATGATAACAGAAGAGTGGTGATGCGATGAATTTGTTTATCGATATCCCCGCGTTATTTGGCTAGTCGATCACAGCGTGCATACTGCTATAATACGAAATTACTGTATTTTCCCGAGGAATCCTCCACTTGAACATTGAGAAAAAGCCCTCTGCTGCCGAATGGATGCCAGCATTAGATCCAAGCCAAATAGCGGTGGTGCTCGTTAATACCTCGCATCCTGGCAACATTGGCGCTACTGCTCGGGCTATGAAAAACATGGGGCTTACACAGTTAATCCTCGTCGATCCCGAGGATTTTCCTAGCGGTGCGGCTACCGCACGAGCTGTCTCTGCGGTCGATATACTCGAGAATGCGCGTGTTGTCAGCACGCTCGAAGAGGCGGTTGCCGATTGCGGTCTCATTATTGGCACCAGTGCTCGATCGAGAAAGCTGCCCTGGCCTATGCTCGACGGCGAAAGCTGCGCCGATAAGGTCTTTCTAGAACACAAGACCAACAAAGTTGCCCTGGTATTTGGTCGCGAGGATTCGGGCCTGAATAACGAGGAGCTACAACTCTGTCAGTACCACGTTCAGATACCAAGCTCGCCCGAATGCAGTTCGCTTAATTTGTCGGCGGCGGTGATGGTTATTACGTATGAGCTAGCAAAGCGGGCACGTCACCGAGAAGACGCGGTGAAATTACCTGAAGATGATTTTTGGGATCAAGAGCGAGCTACCGCAGACGAAAACGAGCGTTTCTTCGCACATCTCGAGAAGGTGATGATCGCGATTAGGTTTCACGACCCAGACAATCCCCGCCAACTCATGCAGAGAATGCGCCGGCTCTTCGGGCGCATCCGCATCGATGTGATGGAGATGAATATTCTGCGCGGAATATTAAGTAATATCGAGTGGCATATCAAAACGCGCGAAGAACGCAAAGACCCTCCTCGAGGCGCAACGATTGAGCAACTCGAAGAGGAAATGTCTAAAGAGTAGGATTAGCGCCGAGCGCGAGCCGATTGGCCTGCGCTCTTGCCACGGCCACCTCGGGCCGGCTTGCCTCCACCCATAGGTCTGCCTTTGGTTTGTTCATGCGGCACCAAATGCTTCTCTTCATTGCCAATCAGGTCCGTGCGCCCAAGTTTGGTGAGAGCTGTTCGTAGCATGGGCCAATTTTTCTCGTCGTGATAGCGCAAGAATGCTTTCTGCAAACGACGCTGTTCTAGGTTTTTTGACACCTTCACTTTGTCGCTTTTATAGCGCACTTTTTCGAGCGGATTGCGTTCGGAATAGTACATTGCCGTCGCCAGAGCCATCGGCGAAGGGTAGAAGGTTTGTACTTGGTCTGGCTTAAACTTCCTCTCCTTCAACCACAGGCTAAGATTGAGCATGTCTTCGTCGTCGCTGCCTGGATGTGCCGCGATGAAATAAGGAATCAGATACTGTTCTTTGCCGGCTTTCTTGGAGAACTTATCGAACAGTCTCTTGAATTCATCATACGCTGAGATGCTCGGCTTCATCATCTTAGCGAGTGTCTTGTCTTCGCTGTGCTCGGGCGCAATTTTTAAGTAACCGCCAACGTGATGAGAGACGAGTTCTTCGATGTACTCGGGATCTTTCAATGCGAGGTCGTAACGTAATCCGCTTGCTATCGCTACGCGCTTAACGCCCGGAATTGCGCGNGCTTTTCGATAGAGTTGGGTTGTCGGCTTGTGGTCGGTTTCGAGGTGTTTGCAAATACTTGGATAAACACACGACAGCCGCTTACAGGTTTTCTGAATAGCAGGCGATTTACAGTTGAGCTTATACATATTGGCGGTAGGCCCGCCGAGGTCCGAAATAGTGCCTGTGAAACCGGGCACCATGTCGCGAATTTTCTCGATTTCGCTGAGGATCGATTCTTCAGATCGGCTTTGAATAATGCGGCCTTCGTGTTCGGTAATCGAACAGAACGTGCAGCCACCGAAACAGCCACGCATGATATTGACCGACGTTTTAATCATGTCATAGGCGGGAATTCGTGCGTCGCCATACGAAGGGTGAGGGCGGCGCTTGTAGTCGAAGCTAAATACCCAGTCCATTTCTTCTGTTTCGAGAGGAATGGGCGGCGGGTTAACCCATACCTCGAGCGTATCGTGACGCTGCACAAGAGTCTTGGCATTATAGGGATTCGCTTCTTGATGCAGCACGCGCGAGGCATGCGCGTAGAGCGCAGGATCGTTAACCACTTTGCTAAACGAGGGCAGGCGAATGTAGGTTGTCTTAGCGTCGTATTTTTCTTTGCGCTGCAGAGGCATCGGAATTATTTTTATCGCCTGGGCTGTGTCCGGCGCATCGATCGTCTCTTTTTCGGCCTTCGTAGCAGCGTCGGCGTCTGGCTCGCGGTCGTGAAAGTCATACGGGTTTGGGATGCTTTCGATTTTTGAAGGCCAATCGATGCGCGTCGAGTCTATTTCTGTCCAACCTTCTGGCAAGTCTTTGAGTACCACGGCTGCGCCGCGCATCTGCCAAAGTTCTTTCACTTCTTTGCCATTAGCGATTTCGTGTGCGACCTCGACGAGTGCGCGCTCGGAATTACCGTAAAGCAGGATGTCGGCGTTCGAGTCGATAAGCACAGAGCGGCGCACGGCGTCGGTCCAATAATCGTATTGGGCGATGCGCCTGAGGCTTGCCTCGATGCCACCAATAACGATCGGTGTATCGTAATAGGCTTCGCGGCAGCGCTGACTGTAGACGATTACCGAACGGTCGGGGCGTTTGCCTGCCTCGGCATGCGGTGTGTAGGCGTCGTCGTTACGGAGCCTGAGATCCGCAGTATAGCGATTGATCAGCGAGTCCATGTTGCCGCCGGTGACGCCNAAGAATAGATTCGGCTTGCCCAGCTGCTTNAAGGGTTCGGCACTGTCCCATTCTGGCTGCGCGATAATACCTACGCGAAANCCCTGTGCTTCGAGCAAGCGCCCGACAACNGCCATGCCGAAGCTCGGATGGTCTACATACGCATCGGCGGTGACNATAATAATGTCGCAGCTGTCCCAGCCGAGTTCATCCATTTCGGCGCGCGACATGGGCAGATATGGCGCAGTATCGAAACACTCTGCCCAGTATTTTGGGTAGGAGAACAGCTTGCGCGGCTTGAATTCATCTACCGGTTCGTTCGAATGTTTTTGCGCCATGATGTGCTCTTTTCCCAGTCTCGCTGCACCGTCGGCTCGCTCTGTAGAGACAAGCGGCAGAAGGCTAGGTGAATGTATGAATTAAAAATGAAGTAAAAGCGACGCTATCGAAGCTATGCACTTGAAATAGCTGGGTAGTATATCGCGTCTGCGCAAAGGTTTCGTGATTAGTTTTTGTAATGAGGGTGATAGCCTAGCGCAGGTTTCTATTGCTGCGAACCGACNGGTTGGATTCGATAAGCNCAGCGTCTCGCACCGTCTAATAAATAGTCACTTCGCTCGATTGTAGCGTGACCTTCGAGCAGTTTTTCNAAAAGAGAGAATTCGGCTGCGCAAAGGGCAGAGCAACTGCTCGCTGCGGCGAAAATAGGGCAGTGATTCTCGATGAGCAACCAGCCGGTTGGGGTCAGCCTCAGCTCGGCCAGAAAGCCCTCGGCTGTGCGTTTCGCGCAAAGCGCCTCTAAGGTGTCACTCAGGCTTAGCTGGGGATCAGGAATTTCGGCTCGGTAGCTTGCAAGCATTGAAGCGTTGTCATTATCGATGAGTTGGCGCAGGCCGGCGTCGCCGAAGGTCTTTGCAGCTACGGTTATGAGCGCGACGGCGATGCGTGCGTGCCCGTCGGTAAACAAGCTGTGTCCCTGTTCGGTCAGCTTCCACAGCGTAACCGGGCGTCCTCGGGTCTGNTGNCTGAGTTGAGCGTGTTTAACAAAGCCTTTTNCCTGTAGCTGCGTGAGATGCTGGCGCACACCCATCGTTGTCAGCTCGAGCTGCCCGGCGAGTATTTTGATCGACTGCGGCCCACGGCTTTTCAGTCGGCTCACCAGCTGCGCTTGAGTCTTAGGTAAGAGTGCCAGGTCAGTCATAAGGTTTTCCATGGGCGGTTGAATACGCTTTCGGCGCAATTAACAAATAGTTTACTTTATAAAATACTGGAGGTAACGGGAAGAACTTCTGTGGGTGCTGTCTGTGGGTGCTGTTTGTGAGTACTTTCTGTGGGTATATAGGGAAGGCTGGTTGGAACTTGGGTGAGGGAGCATGTTAGTGTCTTCCTCTCGAAAGCGGCTTCTTGGTAAAGCACCGCGTGCAGAGTCGCGACGAATAAATAGATTAATCAGAAAAAAGGGATAAATTATCGATTCTTTGCCTACAGCAGCACAGGCTTCGACTAGCCAGTGGCCGCTTTTAGTGACGTTTNTCGTCTATTTGCTTGGCATTTTGTTACTAGGCATTCGTGCCTATCGCCAGACACATGATCTCGGGGACTATCTACTCGGTGGCCGCAAGTTAGGCGCTGCGGTCACCGCGCTTTCTGTAGGCGCGTCTGACATGAGCGGGTGGCTTCTCCTTGGACTGCCCGGCGCTGTTTATTTATCTGGTTTGCAGGAAAGTTGGATTGGCATCGGCCTGGTCGTTGGCGCCTACCTGAACTGGATGCTCGTTGCTCGCAGACTCCGGGTGTTTAGTTTTCACGCTAATAATTCCCTCACGCTTCCCGACTATCTCGAGAACCGTTTCAAAGACGACAGCAGGCTGTTGAGGATTCTATCGGCGGCAGTCATCTTACTATTTTTTACTTTCTACGCGGCATCAGGGCTAGTCAGCGGGGCAATTCTGTTTGAAAGCAGCTTCGGTCTCGATTATGGGGTTGCATTGATTATTGGCGCTGTAGTCATCGTGTCTTATACCTTTGTAGGCGGCTTTTTAGCAGTTGCTTGGACCGACGCAATTCAAGCGTGTCTCATGGCCGCTGCACTGGTAATGACGCCAATTGCTGTATTCTCGGCAGTAGGCGGCACGCGCGAAGTACTGGATCAGGTAGCCCTGATTAATCCAACTGGCCTCGATCTTTTCGGCGATGTTGGCGCGCTTGGATTATTGAGTCTGATAGCTTGGGGGCTTGGCTACGCCGGCCAGCCGCATATTCTCACGCGATTCATGGCTATCGAAGACCCCGCCCAATTAACCTCAGCGCGCCGCCTCGCAATGAGTTGGATGGTGATCATGCTCGCAGGTTCCGTCGCTACGGGCTTCGCCGGTATGGCCTATTTCGCGGCTGCGCCGCTTACGAATCCCGAAACCGTTTTTATTAGCCTGAGTCAGGCACTGTTTAATCCATGGATGGCAGGCGTGATCACCGCCGCAATCTTGTCGGCAATAATGTCGACTATCGATTCGCAGCTGCTTGTATGTTCGTCGGTTATTAGCGAAGACTTTTACAGAACATTCCTCCGCCCGCACGCGAGCAGCAGCGAACTTGTGATGGTGAGCCGCCTTGCGGTTGTGGGCGTGGCACTCATCTCGTTAGTGATCGCGATGGATCGAGAAAGCCGCGTGCTCGATTTAGTGAGTTATGCGTGGGCAGGCTTTGGTGCTGCGTTTGGGCCAGTTATTTTATTGTCACTCTTTATGCGCAGCATGACGGCTCAAGGCGCAATCGCAGGCATGCTGGCCGGCGCCATTACAGTCGTGGTGTGGTCTAACCTCGTCGGCGGAATTTTCGATCTTTACGAGATTGTTCCAGGTTTTGCTGTATCACTCATTTGCGTGCTTGCCGTGAGCTTGCGTTGGCCTGAGCGCCGCGAGGCAGTATTGGGGCAGTTTGATGAGGCAAGGGCGCTGTCTCAGGCCTTCGAACAAGCANCGAACGGTGGAGTATCAGCCGAGTCACTCGATCGCTAGTGCGGCAGGCAAGTGACGTTGCTNTTTATCAGTTCGCGCTATCGTTTCGCGGCACGTGTCATCTGAATATGCGGGATTCCGTCTTCTTGGTAGGGCGTCGAAGTCGTCTCGAAGCCGAACGCTTCATAAAATCTTTCGAGATGTTGTTGCGCTGAAATGGTTATCGCTTTACCCGAAAAGAGGGCGCTACAGGCGTCGATGGCAGCCCTCACTAACTCCTTACCTTGGCCCGAACCTCGAAGCGAAGGGCTTGTCACGATGCGTCCGATCGAGGCGCCGTCATATTTCACGCCAGGTGCGACGATTCGAGCGCAGCAAACCACCTCTCGCTCTGCATTGATCGCAATAACGTGATGGGCCTTCTGATCGATGTTGTCGAGGTCAAGGTAGACGCAGTCTTGCTCAACCACAAACACTTCGCTACGCAGCCTCAGCATGGAGTAAAGCTCTGAGTTGCTGAGCGCGTCGAAAGGTTTGGTGTGCCAAGTGAGAGTCATGGGTGCCTGCTAGCGGGTGGTTTAAGCGCGAAATTTCGCTGCGCGTCAGAGTCTAACACCGTGGCTTTTAGTGGCAAACCTAGGGCTACTATTTAGGCTAATTTTTAGGCCGCTAGATCGGCGACTAAACTCAAGAGTGGCTTTTGCTCGAGCAAGAAACCCCGCGAAAATCTCACAAAGACTGTGATAAACTCCGATCCTCGGTTAAGCACCACACTCTAAGATACGCCCCTTGGCGCGCCCTTGATGCTGAGTTATAAAGGTAAAGGGAATTTTCGAGGCATTTTTTCTACACTTCACCGATCAAGCCCCGGTGGCACAGCTGGATAGCGCGGCCCCCTCCTAAGGGGCAGGTCAGAGGTTCGAATCCTCTCCGGGGCACCATCTCCTATGTTTAAATGCTTGTTATATAAGACTTATTGTCATATAACAGACCCACGGTTACGTAAATCGTTACGGAAACGGGTTGAAAAGCATGCCAAACAATTATCCACGCTACGTTAGATCACTCAAAAATAGCCTTTTCTACGAACGCTCTTGGCCTTCTCGTCT
>JGI26246J51724_1000603_pt1 | contig 17373 bp, 19 predicted proteins | sample SaaInlLV_10m_DNA_FD_51724 | JGI IMG/M metagenome (IMG submission 51724) | reverse complement strand
CGTAGGTTCAAATCCTACTCCCGCAACCAAGCCTTTGACTTAATTATACTTTTGGCCACATTTTCAAGGAATGTAGCCGAAAGTATTTGCTTCCCTAGTAACTGGATCTTAATTACCTTAATTTTTAGTTCTTTTGATTTTTTGAAAATTTTAACTATTGGCAAGCGAGTTTTGCAGCTTCAGAAAATTTAGCCAAAAATGTTGAGTCTATAGTACCACTCTCATAAGCTAAAAGACTATCTAAATTAAAACTAGCGCTTTGCATTTTAGCTTGGGTACAGACACTTTTTGCTTTTTCTTTGTTACCTTTAAGCATATGCACTACCGCTAAATCCATCAAAACATTGCCAATTTGGCCTTCCCTTGCGACTCTCGGCAGCGTTGCTTCTAAGATGGCTTTAGCTTCGTCATATTCACCCAGTGCAGTTAGTGTGAAGCCTAATTCTAGAAGCACATACAATGGCGGACTTGGGTTTGACGTTTATCTTGTCGGGAAGATAAAAATACCGGCGCTGATTGCTGAAAACAAGGCGCTATATCCTAGTTTTGTATCCATTCACTTGGCCTCTTCGGTCCTGCTGCTCACCCTATCGCTGATACATATGGGTGCGGGGCTCTATCATGGTTATGTGATTAAGGATCGCTATAACGTATGGAGGCGCATGGCGCTGCGCGTTCACCGCGATTAACCGTAGATAAATTTCGTGCGTTCTTTTGTTTTTTGGCGCTCATTGCTTCGGTAAGCGGCGGATTGGCGTTGATCGGCGCTGGCCGCATTTTGAAGTGAAATTGGGGTGGCGGCTTTGTAGGGTAAATTTGGGGCTGCTGGACGTGGCACTGGGCAGGGAGTATTTTTCAACAAGGGCGCATTGGCTGCGCGCCCTGCAAGAAGAATTGGCCAGGATATGGTTTTTTCGGGCCAGTGCCGCCTTTTTTCCAGATCTATTCGAAATAAACCATGTTCAGGCGGCGATATTTTCGCCTAAGATATGGGGCAATATTCGAAAGCCGTTAACTATGACATCATTTGAAACTTTGGAGCTTACATCGGTTGATGCGCATGTCTTGCTGGTTCGGTTGAACCGGCCAGAGGCGGCAAATGCGTTTAACACGCAAATGGCGTGGGATTTGATCAATCTGTTTGAGGGTTTGGCGCTCCAGCCTGAAAACACCCGCGTTGTGGTTATAACCGGTGCGGGTGAAAAAGCCTTTTGCGCCGGCGGTGATCTCAAAGAGCGCAACGGCATGTCCGATGCAGCGTGGCAGGCGCAGCATCTGATTTATGAGCGGATGGTGCGCGCGGTGATTGCCTGCCCGCTTCCAACGATTGGCGCGATCAACGGGGCTGCCTTTGGCGGTGGGTGTGAATTGGCGGCGGCGTTTGATTTTATCTATGCTTCTGACAGCGCGCGCTTTGCGCAAACCGAAGTGCGCATCGGCATCATACCCGGTGCGGGGGGCACGCAAACGCTGGCGCGCGCCATTGGCGAGCGGCGCGCCAAAGAATTGATCCTATCGGGGCGGGTGTTTTCGGCCCAAGAGGCCTATGATTGGGGTCTTGCGAACGCGGTTTGCAGCGCGCAAAGCCTGTTGGAGACAGCGCTTGAGATGGCCAAAACCATCGCTGGAAATGCACCTATTGCGGTGCGTCAAGCCAAGCAAGCGATCCATAAAGGGCTGCAAATGGGCTTGATGGATGGTCTGGCTTTTGAGATTGAGGCCTATAACCGGACGATCCCGACGCAGGATCGCCGCGAAGGGGTTTTGGCTTTTAACGAGCGGCGCAGCCCGGTTTTCAAAGGCAAATAGCGCCCCGGGCCCGCCGTCTTCAGGGGCGCCGGTTTTGCGCCCTCTGCAAGGTTGATATGGGTCGGCTGTGACTGATCGGGTTTAGGCCTTTGTAATGGTGTTAAAGCCTTACGGGTTATAGGCCCGCCAGATCCAACAAGTGTTTTTCAATCGGCTGCACGCCTTGATCATGTTTAATTTGAGCAAAGAAAAACGGCTTCTCCTGACGCTGCGCGGAGGCATCGCGACGCATCACCTCTAAATCGGCGCCAACATAGGGCGCCAGATCGGTTTTGTTGATCACCAAAACATCCGATTTTGTCACGGCAGGGCCGCCTTTACGTGGAATTTCTTCTCCCGCGGCCACATCAATCACATAAACCGTTAGATCCGCCAATTCTGGGCTGAACGTTGCCGATAGATTATCTCCACCGCTTTCGATCATCACGATTTCAATTTCGGGATGGCGAGCTTCTAATTCGGCGATGGCAGAGAGGTTGATCGAAGCATCCTCGCGAATTGCGGTATGCGGGCAGCCCCCTGTTTCAACGCCGATCACCCGATCTTCGGGTAGGATCTGTAACCGCATCAAGGCTTCTGCATCCTCGCGGGTATAAATATCATTGGTAATCACCCCAATCGAATACCGCTCTGACAGGCGCCGCGCCAACGCGGCTGTGAGCGAGGTTTTACCTGCCCCAACGGGGCCTCCGATCCCAATGCGAACGGGTCCATTCATTTTATTCATGTTTTAAAAATCCGTGTGTGAAGCGTTTCATGCCGCATTGAGGCGACATCAGAGAGAAAGGTTGTGCTGCTCAGATCGTCTTCATCGGCGTCGCTTGCCTCTGCTGCGCAGGCATTGATTTCAGAAGTGAGCGCCAATAAGATGTGTTGGCCTTGTGTTTGGCCTAAGGGCACAAGCCGTATGGCCGCTGAGATTAAATTGGCGCTGAATGCGTGTAAATACGCGGCAATTATGTCTTCTTTGATCAGGTTTTCGCGCCGCGCCGCCGCCCCTAGCGCTACGGGATAGCATAAATCCGTGCAGTCCTGCCCCCACACGTCGCGGATCGTTTTGCCAAATGCCTGCCCTTGCAAAAGCGTTTCACTGCGCCGCTCGGCACTGGCTGATAAAGCCAAGGCAAGCTGGTTCAAATAGATCAATTCTTCCTTGCTTTCCGATTTAAAGGCCAGGGCCAGTAAAATGGCATCGCTGCGCGCAGATCCAAGCCCAAGCAGGTCTTGCAGCCAGTTTTGCAGGCTGATTTGATCCGTCACATGGCGCTTTTCGATGGCCCATTCCAAGCCATGCGAATAGGCAAAGCCACCGATTGGAAACGCAGGCGATAGCCATTGAAGCGCCGTGAGAAAGGTTTTGTTAGTGCTCATGCTCATGCTCATGCTCATGATGATGGTGGCTATGATCCCCGTGCACATGGTGATGCATATGCTCAATATTGCCGTGATCATGGCTATGCGTACGCCCCATCCCATAAGCGCCGCCGGCGGGGGTGAAGGCCTCTCGCACAACCGTGGTTGTTCCGCCAAGCCTTGCGATCATATCCTCAATCACATGGTCATGGCNGATTAATAACCGTTCGGCTTCGATCTGGCAGGGCGTATGACGGTTCCCGATATGCCAAGCCAAATGCAGCAGATTGGGCCCGGTGATGGCGATCAGCTTTTCTTGCTTGGCAAGAATTTCAACGGTTTCTTCATTCGACAGCAGCAGGTGGTCGCCCTGCTTTAGATCGGTGGTTTTGGGCAGATCCACCACAAAGTTTTTGCCACAATCCGTGCTGAGTTTGCGGCGCCGCAAAAACCGTTCCTCATAGGTCAGAGAACAGGTGTAATCTGCGGCCCCGGTTGGCGGATCTATTTGCAATGATTGAGCGATTGGCAACATGAGCGGCCTCAATATAAGAAATAGCGCTGCGCCATGGGCACGGTCTCAGCCGGCTGGCAGGTCAATAACTCGCCATCAGCGCGCACTTCATAGGTTTCAGGGTTTACCTCAACCTGCGGCGTGGCTGTGTTGAGCTTTAAATCGGATTTGCCAATTTGCCGCGTATTTTGCACCGCCAGCGTTTGTTTGGCCAACCCGTATTTTTCGCGCACATTCTCTGCCTGTGCAGCTTGCGAGACGAAGGACACCGCGCTGTGCTCAACGGCGCGGCCAAAGGCACCAAACATTTGCCGGCTGTAAACTGGTTGCGGAGTTGGGATCGACGCGTTTGGATCGCCCATCTGCGCGCAGACGATGCTGCCACCCATCACGACCATGTCGGGTTTTACGCCGAAGAAGGCCGGTGACCAAAGCACCAAATCGGCGCGCTTGCCAAGTTCTATCGAACCGATTTCATGTGAAATCCCATGCGCAATGGCAGGGTTGATGGTGTATTTTGCCACGTAGCGGCGGGCCCTTAGGTTATCATTATCGCCCGCTTCTTCGGCCAAGGCGCCGCGCTGGCGTTTCATTTTATCCGCGGTTTGCCACGTGCGCAGGATCACTTCGCCAACGCGCCCCATCGCCTGACTGTCTGAGGCAATAATGCTAAAGGCGCCCATATCATGCAATATATCTTCCGCTGCGATGGTTTCGCGGCGGATGCGGCTTTCTGCAAAAGCGATATCTTCGGGAATCGATTTATCCAAATGATGGCAGACCATCAGCATATCAAGATGTTCTTCGACCGTGTTGACGGTAAAGGGGCGGGTTGGGTTGGTGGAGGAGGGCAGCACATAGTCTTCCCCGCAAATCCGGATAATATCGGGGGCATGACCGCCGCCAGCGCCTTCGGTGTGGAAGGCATGGATGGTGCGCCCTTTCATGGCGGCAAGCGTATGCTCGACAAATCCTGACTCGTTTAACGTGTCGGTATGGATCATCACCTGCACATCCATTGCATCGGCCACGCTGAGGCAGGTATCAATAGCCGCTGGTGTGGTGCCCCAATCCTCATGCAGTTTCAGCGCGCAGGCGCCCGCGAGCACTTGTTCTTCAAGCGCCGCTGGCAAGGAGGCATTGCCTTTGCCCGCAAAGGCCAAATTCATCGGTAGAGCGTCGGCGGCTTGCAGCATCCGTGCGATATGCCAAGGCCCCGGCGTACAGGTGGTGGCCAAGGTGCCATGCGCGGGGCCGGTGCCTCCGCCCAGCATGGTGGTGATGCCGGAATGCAAGGCATCATCGATTTGTTGCGGACAGATAAAGTGAATATGGCTGTCAAACCCGCCCGCTGTGAGGATCTTCCCCTCGCCGGCAATCACCTCGGTGCCCGGTCCTATGATAATATCGACATTGGGCTGCGTATCGGGATTGCCGGCCTTGCCGATCGCGGCAATGCGACCATCGCGCAGCGCGATATCGGCTTTGTAAATGCCCGTATAATCCAAAATCAGCGCATTGGTGATCACCGTATCAGCAGCGCCGGCGGCGCGCGTGGCTTGCGACTGCCCCATACCGTCACGGATCACTTTGCCGCCGCCAAATTTAACCTCTTCGCCATAGCTCGTCAGGTCTTTTTCAACTTCGATGAAAATCTCCGTATCGGCCAAACGCAGCTTATCGCCCGTGGTTGGCCCATACATCCCCGCATAATCTCGGCGGCTAATATTGACTGCCATGTCCTACAGATCCCCCATGATTTTTCCGTTAAATCCAAACACCCGCCTGTCGCCCGCTATTTTGATAAGGCTGACCGCGCGTTTTTGCCCGGGTTCAAAGCGCACAGCGGTTCCTGCAGCGATATTCAAACGCTGCCCATGCGCCGCGCTGCGGTCAAATTCAAGTGCGGGATTGGTTTCGGCAAAATGGTAATGGCTGCCCACTTGAACGGGCCGGTCGCCCGTATTTGCGACCAGCAATTCGATCGCCTCACGGCCCTCATTCAAGATAATATCGCCCGCGGCGCAGATCAGTTCGCCCGGTTTCATAGGTCGGCCTTTCGGGTCCGCTTTATAAGCACCACGCTAGCGAAAATAAGAACGATCCCCGCCAAAACGGGGGCTGCCAGTTCAGGCAATGTGCCGCTCTGCGCGCCATGGGGTAAAATATGCGGATGCGCGAAGGCGGGGGCCGCACTAAAAGTGCAGAGTAAACGGAGCGTTGTTTTCATTTTAATATCCTATCGAATTGGGTTGTGAACGGTCACAAGCTTGGTGCCATCTGGAAACGTTGCTTCCACTTGTACTTCGGGGATCATATCGGGCACGCCCTCCATACAATCGCTGCGGGCAATGATGGTGGCGCCAAATTGCATCATATCTGAAACGCTGCGCCCGTCGCGCGCGCCCTCGACAACGGCATCGCAAATCAGCGCTATCGCTTCGGGATGGTTGAGCTTTACCCCACGTAACAGGCGCTTGCGCGCAACTTCTGCCGCCATCGCGATCAGCAGCTTATCTTTTTCCCTTGGGGTTAATTGCATTTATAATCTCCAACATTTTGGCAGGGTGTTTTGCGTTAGGCGATCCAAGATCGGCAGTATGATTTGGCGCAGCGCATAGCCGTCATGCGCCAAAACCCGCAGCGCGCAAAGATCAGGAGCGATGAGGCTGCATCCTGAAGTGTCGTTGAGCTGGGTTTGGATTGCGCGGCAAAGGCGCGCTGCATCGGGCGCACGGTAGAGTATGTTGGCCATGGCACCGAGACCGGCGGCAACCGCGGGGCGGGCAAGTTTCGCTGTAATATCACCAGATAGCAGCGCCACATCGCGATAAACCAAGGCTTCATCAACCCAAAGCTCGACCTGATCGCGCAAAAACCCAGAAATCTGCGTTTCGCCCATCGCATGACGGCCGAAGATAACCGGCTCAACCATCAACAGNTTCGCGCTGTGATGCATGCGGATGGTTAAGCGGCGGCTCAACCCCCCCTTATCATAAAAAAGAGTTTCTTGAGGCACCCAGTTTAATGAGGCTTCTGGGGCAATGCTAAGCGTGGTTTCAACGCGCCCTATGCTATCGGGTTGAGCTTTATAAATCCGCTCGCAGGCTTGGGTTGTCAGCGTGAGATGCGCCTGTGGTTCGGCTTTTGCGTTAAAGGATAAATGATCGCCGCCCGTTATGCCGCCCGATGTATTGATCAAAACCGCTTCCAGATGTTCCGGTTGGTTGGGAAACAAAGCTTTCAGGCAGCCGTTTTGATACAGATCTTTCAAACGGCTTGACCCATCCACNGCTTGCGCCGTGACAGCGAGGCTGCCGATTGCGCGCGGGGTATTGATAACAGAGTTGTCCAATAGGTCTTTCATCGCGATCCTCAATTGCGCAGGCGCCATGTCTTTGCACCTGCGCTTTCTTGCGGGTTTGACGCAGAAAATCCAAACATATGCAGAAGGTTTCAAGGAATTCGGTTAGTTTTCGATTATTTATTAATCATTTAAGNGGGCGATGATTAATTTATAGTCGAAAACTTTTGTTTTTTGTTTTTTTTGCCCGCGTGCCTTGAGCTTTCCACCTGCGCTCGGCACGACTTTATCACCGGCTTGGCACAGAGCGGCCATGTGACGGTAACGGCGTGTGACGACCGATCGAATTGCAGCTCGGAACGATCGCCACACAAATTGCAACATTAGTTGCAGGCGAAACTCTAGGTGGTGGCCTCCCACAATACAAGCCACTCTGCGGTTTTGTCTGCGAGGAGACTTAAATGAAAAATTTAAAAAATTCTTTGGCTGGCGGCGTTCTTTTTAGCGCGCTGCTTAGCTCTGCTGTGGTCGCTGATACGATTAAAGTGGGTGTTCTACATTCCTTATCGGGCACGATGGCAATTTCAGAAACAACGTTGAAAGACACGATGTTGATGCTGATCGAGGAGCAAAATGCCAAGGGTGGTGTACTGGGCAAGCAATTGGAGGCAGTTGTGGTTGATCCTGCCTCAGATTGGCCCTTATTCGCTGAAAAAGCGCGGGAATTGCTGACTGTGCATGAGGTAGATGTGATGTTTGGCAATTGGACAAGCGTGTCGCGCAAATCCGTTTTGCCGGTGATTGAAGAGTTGAACGGCTTGCTGTTCTATCCGGTTCAATATGAGGGCGAAGAAAGCTCGAAAAACGTCTTTTACACTGGCGCGGCGCCCAANCAACAAGCCATACCAGCAACGGATTACTTCCTCGAAGAGCTGGGCGTTGAAAAATTCGCCTTGTTGGGCACTGATTATGTATATCCGCGCACAACCAATAATATTTTGGAAAGTTATCTGATCTCAAAAGATATCGCGGCAGAGGATATCTTTGTAAATTACACGCCCTTTGGCCATTCTGATTGGTCCAAAATCGTGGCTGACGTAGTGGCTTTAGGCGCCGATGGCAAAAAAGTTGGGGTGATTTCCACGATTAATGGCGATGCAAATATTGGCTTTTACAAGGAATTAGCAGCCGCAGGTATTTCGGCAGATGACATTCCGGTGGTTGCATTTTCGGTGGGGGAAGAAGAACTTTCTGGATTAGACACAAGCAATCTTGTGGGTCATCTGGCTGCGTGGAATTATTTCCAGTCAGCGGATGTAGGGGCTAATACCGAGTGGGTTGCCGCTTGGAAAGCACGTATGGGCGATGAGCGGGTAACGAATGACCCCATGGAAGCGCATTATATCGGGTTTAATATGTGGGTGAACGCGGTTGAAGCTGCGGGCAGTTCAGAGGTTGATGCGGTGCGCGCCAAAATGTACGGCCAAACATTTCCCAACTTGACCGGCGGAATGGCTGAAATGCTGCCCAACCATCATTTGTCAAAGCCGGTATTGATCGGTGAAATCCAAGCGGATGGTCAGTTTGATATCATCAGCCAAACCAGCGAAGTTCCCGGCGATGCTTGGACAGATTTTCTGCCTGAATCCGCTGTTTTGGTGTCTGACTGGCCAGGCCTAGAATGCGGAATGTACAACACGCAAACCAAATCCTGCGTTCAAATCGGTTCAAATTATTAATCCGTTTGATGGAAATTGTTGGAGGGCAGTCTTGCCCTTCAACCCGTACAAGGCGTGAAAAGTATGAGAGTTTTAGCGGCTGCGCTTTTTGCGTGTTGGGTGATCTGCTCCGAGGCCACGTTGAGCGCCCAAAGCTTGTCAGAGATTGTCAGCACCCATAGCCAAGCGATAGCAAAAAGCTCGCGTAAAACGATCCAGCCAGCGATCGATGCGCTTGTCGCAAGCAAATTACCAAATGTAGAATTTATGCTGGTGCAATGGCGCGCCAAAGCCTTATGGCTGAATAAAAGCACCAATGCGATCATCGCCGTTCAAGATAAACGGATGATTGATCTTGATACGCAATCCGATCTTGGGCCGTTTGAAAAGGCCGGGTTTAAGCAGATCAAACCCAATAGCGGCGTGCGCAATTTAATCTCCGGGGCTTTGGTGGCGTTTCAATTGAATGCGCCGGATATTGCTATGCGCAAAGCCGCCTTAGCGTCTATACGCAGAAATGAAGATCCGGCCTATTTACCCTTGCTCGAACAATCGCTGGAGCTAGAAACAGATCCCGCCCTAGTGGCAGAAAAGCAGCAGTTGGTGCATTTGTTAACGCTGAAATACGGCCAATCTGTTGAGGTGCGGCTTACGGCAATTGCGGCAATTGGCGGCTCGTTGGATGTTGAGGTACGCGGTGCGCTTAACCCTCTATTAGCGACCCGGCGCACCTATGCAACTGCGCTGCCGGATGACGCTAATATCGCAAAAGTTTTGGTGCCGGGTCAGAATGGTTTCTCAACCCAAAAGGCCTATCAATTGCTGGTGGCGGGCGGTGAGGCTGCCGCGCAGCCTTCTTTAGAGCAAATCAAGCAAGCGTTGATTGACAATATTGACGGGGGTCGTATTGGCGGCGTTCCAATCGCTCAATTAGACGATCCAGCCGCCCGCATGAAGGCCTATGGGGCTTTGGCGCAAGCTGGCTTGGTGCCGGCGCAAATCAGTCAAAGCGCGATTGATGCGACCGTGTCAAATTTTAGCTTCTTTGATCAATATCTTGAGCCTGATCCGCAAATCACTGCAGCGGCGCAAGCGGCGCTGAAAGCCATTTCATATCGGGTGAGTTTGTCGAACATGATTGATATCCTTCTAGACGCGATCTCGCTGGCTTCGATTTATTTTTTGGCAGCGATAGGATTGGCGATCACCTTTGGTGTGATGGGCGTTATCAATATGGCGCATGGCGAATTTATCATGATGGGCGCTTATACGGGCTATGTATTGCAACAAATCGTGCCAGATGAAACTTTGTCAATTTTACTGGCGGTTCCAACCGCTTTTGCNGTGACTTTTTGTGCCGGTGTTGTCATGGAGCGCTTGGTTATCCGGTGGTTGTATAACCGCCCCCTTGAAACGCTTTTGGCGACCTTTGGAATTTCGATTGCCCTCCAACAAATGGCCAAAAATATATTTGGNACGCAAGCACGCCCGCTGACCTCACCCGATTGGCTGGGGGGGGCCTGGATGATCAATGATGTGGTGTCCATCAGCTTTATTCGCATTGCCATTTTCGTTCTGGCACTGATTTTTCTGGCGTTGTTCCTGTTTATTATGAAACGCACCCGCCTAGGGTTGGAAACCCGCGCGGTGACGCAGAATTCGCAAATGGCCGCTTTGATGGGGATTAATCCAGATCGGGTGAATATGTTAACCTTCGGGTTAGGCTCTGGGATTGCAGGCATTGCCGGTGTGGCGATCGGCCTTTACGCCAAAGTCACCTCTGAGATGGGCAATGATTACATCGTGCAAAGCTTTATGACCGTGGTTGTAGGCGGCGTTGGGAATATTTGGGGCAGCCTTGCAGGCGCGGCGATGGTGGGCTTTTTGCAAAAGGGCATTGAATGGTTCAACCCGTCCAATACATTGGCGGCGCAGACCTACATGATCCTATTTATTATCATTTTTATCCAGTTCCGTCCGCGGGGTATCATCGCGCTTAAAGGGCGCGCAGCAGGAGATTGAGGTAGGTATATGACCAGTTTTAAAATCCCGCCTTCGGCGTTGATCTTCCTATCAGGCTTGGCCATTTTTACGATTATCGTTTCCGTTTTATCTGAGGGAATGGGGGGGGGCGTAATTTCGACCTCCTTCATCAAAACCATCGGCAAAACATTGTGTTTGTGCCTTGCGGCTATCGCGATGGATTTGGTTTGGGGGTATTGTGGCATATTATCCTTGGGGCATTTCGCCTTTTTTGGGTTGGGTGGCTATATGATTGGCATGTGGCTGATGTATGCGCGCACCGAAACCATTGTGGCCACATCGATGGCGCAAGCGGAAATTCCGCCCACCCCGCAAGAGGTGATTGAGGGGGTCGGCACGCAAATTTTTGGGGTGGTGGGCAGCAGCGAATTTCCGATGATTTGGGCCGTTGCGGATAGCCTTTTTTTGCAGCTCATCTTGGTGGTGGCCCTGCCTGGCGCTTTGGCCTTTTTGTTTGGATGGTTGGCGTTCCGGTCCCGGGTAACGGGCGTTTATCTGTCAATTTTGACTCAAGCTTTCACTTTGGCGCTNTCATTATACCTGTTTCAAAATGAAAGCGGCTTGCGCGGCAATAACGGCTTATCGGGTTTGCAAAACCTGCCTTATGTGAGCGCAGGCCAAGATCAGGTGGCNTTGTGGTTTCTCTGGGGCTCGGCGGCAGCGCTTGGGGGGGGCTATCTTCTTATCAGCTTCATTGTGGGTGGAAAATTTGGATCGGTTATTCGGGCCATTCGCGATAATGAGGCGCGCGTGCGGTTTCTCGGTTATCAAGTTGAACATTATAAACTTGCTATTTTCACCGTAACGGCCTGCATCGCGGGCATTGCTGGGGCGCTGTATTATCCGCAAGCCGGTATCGTAAACCCGGCAGAAATGGCCCCGATTGCTTCAATTTATCTGGCCGTTTGGGTGGCGATTGGCGGACGCGGGCGCATTTATGGTGCGGTAATCGGGGCGGCGTTTGTCAGCCTGTTATCCACATGGTTTACCGGTGGGCAGGCCCCGGATCTATCGCTTGGGTTTGGTGTGATCAAATGGGTGGATTGGTGGCAAGTTTTGCTGGGTGTGTCTTTTGTGCTGGTAACGCTATTCGCGCCAAAGGGGATCGGTGGCCTGTTCGATTTAAACTTTATGAAAAGGCGCTGAGGATGAGCTCGCTTTTAGAAGTGTCTGGCGTTTCGGTCAGCTTTGATGGTTTCAAAGCCATTAACAACCTGTCTTTTCAGATCGGAGCGGCAGAGTTGCGGGCAATTATTGGCCCCAATGGAGCTGGCAAAACCACCTTTATGGATATTGTCACGGGCAAGACGCGCCCCGATACGGGGGTTGTGAAATGGGGCGATAAAAGCATTGATTTATTGTCTTTGGATGAAGCACAGATTGCGCAAGCAGGGGTGGGGCGTAAATTTCAGAAACCTACCGTGTTTGAAGATCAAACAGTCTTTGAAAACCTATTATTGGCGTTGAAAAACCACCGCAATGTGTTCCGCGTGTTGTTCTATAAGCGCCGTAAGTCTGATCACCAAAAAGTGGAGGATTTGGCGCGTGATATCTCGCTTGATAACGCATTGCACCGTTTGGCAGGCGAGCTGAGCCATGGCCAGAAACAATGGCTCGAGATTGGCATGTTACTGGCGCAGGATCCAAAACTGTTGCTGGTGGATGAACCGGCGGCCGGTATGACTGCTACCGAGCGCGAAAAGACAACGGCGATGCTGGTCAATGCCGCAAAAACCCGCGCTGTGGTGGTTGTGGAGCATGATATGGAATTTGTCAGGCGGCTTGAATGCAAAGTGACGGTTTTACATGAAGGCGCGGTGCTGGCGGAGGGGCGGTTAGATCACGTGACCGCCAATCAAGACGTGCTGGATGTATATTTAGGAAGGTAAGCGATGCTTGAGACCTCAAAAATCAATCTGTTTTATGGGAAGTCGCAAATCCTTTATGATATCGATTTGGAGGCTCAAAAAGGCCAGGTAACCTGCGTTTTGGGTACAAATGGTGTGGGCAAAACCAGTTTGATGCGGGCCATATCGGGCGCGCATGCGGTGGCGGCTGGCCATATTCAATTGGATGGGCAGGATTTAACCCGTTTGACCCCCTTTAAACGCGCCCAATCTGGGGTGGCCTATGTGCCACAGGGCCGCGATATTTTTCCATTGCTGAGCGTCGANGAAAACCTACAGACCGGTTATTCTTGTTTGCCGCCCAAAGATCAACAAATCCCCGATCATATTTACGAAATGTTTCCAGTTTTAAAGAAAATGAAAGCGCGCAAGGGGGGCGATCTATCGGGCGGCCAGCAACAGCAATTGGCGATTGCCCGCGCGTTGATTACCCGTCCCAAATTGCTGATTTTAGATGAACCGACCGAAGGCATACAGCCCAATATTATCAGCCAAATCGGTGAGGTGATTGAACTGCTGAAACAGCAGGGAGATATGGCGATCATTTTGGTGGAGCAATATTTTGATTTTGCCTTCAGTCTTGCAGACCGATTTTATACGTTAAAACGCGGCCGGGTGACCATGGCGGCTAAAAAATCTGAGGTCACGCGCAAGGATGTGTTGGCAAATGTCACCGTGTAATGCCAGCTGGGCTAAGCCTTGCTTTGCTTAAAGCGCTTGAGGGCTTGAACAAGGAACCGGATTGGCCAAATACGCCGGGGGCGGTTTATCTGCGAATGCCCAAGCCAGCCCCCTGCGCGGCTTATAAAGCCTCTGCCCGCGCTGCGTAAAAACCCAGCGGACATTTCTACAACTTACTTGGGCTGAAAAGCACCCTATGAGCGTGGTCGAACACCGCCAAGCAGGGCGCCTTAATGCAAGCTTCGTAATTTTTCCCCCAATTTCTTTGTTAATCGTGGCATCGCTTTTCTCGGCACGCCTGAAAAGCCTAACACCAGCGCCGATCTTTGGATTGGCTCGCTGCAATAAACCGATAATGGAAGCGAATCGATACCATGCGCAAGCAGGGCTTTATGGGCTGTTTGATCTTCGATCCCATGTTTTAAATCTGCTAAAATATGCATTCCTGCATCGCTTTGCTGCGGGATCAGGCTGTCCGAGCAGTTTTCAAGAAGGCAATTTAGTAACATGTCTCGACGGTCGCGATAGAGCCGGCGCATCTTGCGAATATGTTCGGCAAACCGGCCTTCATTTATAAATTGTGAAAGTGCCTGTTCGGTTAATGGCGAAGAACTTTGGCCCAAAATGTTTCGTGTGTGCGCGAAGGTTTCTCGCAACCAATGGGGGATCACCACATAGCCCAGGCGCACGGCTGAACAGAGTGATTTTGAAAATGTGCCGACATATAAAACCCGGCCATTTTTATCCAAAGCGCTCAGCGCTGGTAGCGGGCGGCCCCGATAGCGAAATTCGCTGTCATAATCATCTTCAATGATCCAAGCATTATTGTCGACGGCGTATTTCAGCAGCGCTAAACGCCGCCGCAATGACATCGTAATACCCAAAGGTTGCTGATGTGAGGGCGTGGTGAAAATAAGCGCAGGTTTTGCNTAGCGGGCAATGGCATGGCTTAAATCCAACCCCTCTTTATCGATTGGAATCGGTGCAATAGTCGCCCCGACCAAAGACATGATATCGCGTCCCGCTATATGACCGGGGTTTTCATACCAAACCGTGTCACTTACTTTTAACAAGATAAGCGAAATCAACACAAAGGCCTGTTGGGCGCCAGATGTGATGATGATCTGTTCATGATCCACTTGCATGCCGCGCGAATCTGCAAGATGCGAGGCGATAGATTTCCTAAGACTTTCAGATCCATAAAATTCGCCATAACTTAAATTGCGCCGGTCCTCTTGGCTCAGCGCCGCAGCCATATATTTGTTCCAGCGCTTTATCGGAAATTTATCCAAGGCGGGCACGCCGGGCCGAAACGCGAGGGTTGAGCCAAACCGGGCACTGGCTTTGGATTCATTTATCTTTTCGGCAATTTCAGAAAACTGTTGCGCTTGTAGCGCTGGGCCGGTTTTCTCATACTGCTGCGACAGTGGCTTTTCAGGGATCAAGCCTTCGGAAACAAACGTGCCGGCACCCGTTTTAGCTTCTGCATAGCCTTCCGAAATCAATTGTTCGTAAACGGTTTTTACGGTGATGCGCGAAACGCCCAGTTCTTCGGCCAATTCGCGGGTGGATGGAAGTTTTTGTTTGGAAGGCAAGCTGCCCTCTAAGATCAGACGCCTGAGAAAGTTTTCGAGCTGTCGATAGATCGGCGTTGTCGACCCTTTGTCGATTTGCAGCGTTGCCAATAACGCCCCTTTTGCTGATTTTACCATATTTCTTTCCTATTGGGTATATAAATTCCTCTAAATTGGGTCTGTTCGCAAGTCCCAATTTCTGCATAAATGGCGGAAAAAATAAAGTGCCGGCGCGTTTTCAAGCCCAGCACGCAAAGCAGGCGGATTAATGTTAACCCCAGAAAGGCAGGTTTAACCTGATGATAAGTGCTAGGCTTTTTCGGCGAACAAAAGAACTTGAGTCGCAGGTAGATAAGTTTTTTGATCAATTGTCGGAAGCTGCTGTCATCTATCGGCTGGCCGTCCGCGGGTATTTACGCGCTGGTGTTTCAGAAGAATTTACCGCGCGTCTAGAGCATGTTTGCGCGAAAGAAACAGAGGCAGATAGTTTAAGGCGGCAGATCGAACATGCGCTTTATACGAACTTGCTGATACCAGATTCGCGCGGTGACGTTTTGGGGTTGATCGAAACCGCCGATGAAATCCTTTCGCTGTTCAAAAGTTCTCTTTGGGCTTTTGAAGTGGAAACTCCAGAGATTCATAAAGATTTAAATGCCGGGTATAGACGGTTAACGAATATGGTGGTGAAATCGGTTGATGAGTTGGCCGCCGGGTGCCGGGTATTCTTTCGATCACCGCATTTGGTGTCGAGCTATAATGCTAAGGTTACGCTGTATGAAAAAGAAGCCGATAAAATTAGTTATGCTTTGAAAAAACAAATTTTTTCTTCAGAGTCAGGGCTTGCTGAGAAAATACACTTAAGAGAATTTGTGGATCACATTGATGCAATCGCGGATCAGGCCGAGGATGTGGCAGACCGGTTGACGATTTACGCGGTTAAAAGACAAAGCTGATGCTGTTTGACCCTCTTGTTCTTTTGTTTCTATCAAGCGGTTTGTTTTTGGGCTGGGCGCTTGGTGCAAATGATGCAGCAAATGTGTTTGGCACAGCGGTTGGCACCAAAATGCTCAGCTGGCGGTCTGCGGCGATCATTTGCTCATTATTTGTTGTCCTTGGTGCGGTAATTTCCGGGGCGGGCACAACCCATACGCTCGGGAAATTAGGCGCTATTTCTGCTTTGCCCGGCGCCTTCATGACGGCGTTATCAGCGGCACTTGCGGTGTTTTCGATGACCCGTGCCGGTTTGCCCGTTTCCACATCCCAGGCCATTGTGGGCGCTATTATAGGGTGGAATTTCTTTTCGAATAATCCCACCGATAGCGTGGTTTTAACAAAAATCCTAAGCACTTGGATCATTTGCCCGATTTTATCGGGGGTAATTGCGATCATTCTCATAAAAGCGTTTAAATTCTGCGCAAAACGCCTGTCNGTTCATATGGTTTTTGCGGATGCGTATAAGCGCATTGCNTTGATCCTTGCCGGCGCATTGGGNGCCTATTCTTTGGGTGCGAATAATATCGCAAATGTGGTTGGAGTGTTCATNCCCGTNCAACCGATACCCCCTTTGACGATTGGTACATTTGTNTTCAGCTCGGGGCAGCAGCTTTTGCTTTTAGGGGGATTGGCGATCGCGCTTGGCGTGTTTACCTATTCTAAAAAAGTTATGATGACGGTTGGAGACCAGCTTGGCAATCTGTCTGCGACAGCCGCGCTGATCGCGGTGATTTCGCATTCGGTTGTACTGTTTATATTTGCATCACGCGGCCTAGAAGCTTGGCTGTCCAATATGGGGTTACCAACAATTCCCTTGGTGCCGGTTTCAAGCTCTCAGGCGCTGGTGGGGGCGGTGGTTGGTATTTCGATTCTGCAGGGTTTATCCGCCATTCGATGGATGGTTCTTGGAAAGATTGTTTTTGGCTGGATCGTAACGCCCATTCTAGCTTGCTTCGTTTGTTTCATGGGTCTTTTCTTTCTTCAAAACGTTTTCGGTCTTACTGTTTTATAACAAAAATCTCCTAATATTGGATCTATTGAATTATTTATAATGGGTCTATTTGATGTGTCCACTCTTATGCTTACTAAGGTGAAGTTAAGCCGCAGCCGCGGCTTGCAATATAGGTTGACCGGATCTTAAGCAGGCGGAGAAATGTAATGGATTTAGACGCATATTTTTATCCGCAGGGGCTGACGCTTTTGCAGCGATGGCAGGCTGGGGAAGCAGCGGCGAAGACAGAAATTAAAGATGTGTTTGACGCTGCAATCGCGGGAGAGTTTGATCAAAATTTTTCAATCCTCGCTCCCGCGGATGAGGTGCACGCTACCGCGTCGGTGCATATGCTCGCATTGGCGATTTTGCATGATATCTATGGGGTCACGGCTGACGAGTATTACAAAACGGATCCCTATCGTTATGTCCGCGCCAATTTAACCGTTTCACGGCTGTTAGGCGTTAATAAATTATATATTACAT
>JGI26246J51724_1000597_pt1 | contig 17416 bp, 18 predicted proteins | sample SaaInlLV_10m_DNA_FD_51724 | JGI IMG/M metagenome (IMG submission 51724) | reverse complement strand
TGATTTAAGTATAGTTCTAATATTCTTTCTTTTGAAAGAGCTCTTTCTATTCTAAAGGCAAGAATTGCCTCTTTAATTTTTCTATTTAAACTTACTTCGTTCGTTAATAAAAAATTTTTTGCTACTTGTTGAGTTATCGTTGATGCGCCCTCTAATCTTCTTGATGCAACTACATTGGAAATGTTATTAATTATTGCTCTTAACACTCCTTTGGCATCTACTCCTGGATGCGAATAGAAATTTTTATCTTCTGCAGATAAGAAAGCATTAATCACTTTTTCTGGTATTGATTTATAGGGTACAAATATTCGTTTTTCTGATGAAAAATCATTCACCAACTCACCATCCCCTGAGTAAACTTTACTAGAAACTGATGGTTTATAATTTTTGAGGAATTTATAATCTGGCAAATTGTTAGAAAAAGCCCACAAAACAGCTAATACAGAAAATGCAGATAACAAACCAACACTTAAAACTACTATAAATATATTTTTAATTATTCGATGCATTTTAGTTTAATATATATAAGAATTTGTTAAAGTTAAGGCATCAGAATTCAAACAAAATTTAAAATTATTTAAATATAAAATGAAACAATTAATCAAAAATATATGGAAAAAAATTTATACATTGATGCTTCGCATCCAAATGAAACAAGAGTTGTACTTAAGTCAGGTGAAAACATTGAAGACTACGAGTACGAAGGCTTAAAAAACAATTTAATAAAAAATAATATCTACCTTGGCAAGGTAAGCCGAGTAGAGCCATCTTTACAAGCTGCATTTATTGATTTTGGAAGAGATAGACACGGTTTTCTATCCTTTAACGATATTCAATCTGACTATTATCAAATACCTCAGAGTGATTTAGCAAAAATAAAAGAAGAAGAAGAAAAAGCCAGAGAAGAACTATTAAAAAAAAGTGAGCTAGAAGAACAAAAAAATATTAACGAGGGTAATCTTGATATTAATGATCCAGTTGAAGTAAAACTTGAGTCTGAATTTGAAACAAATGATCAGATAACAGAAGGGAGTGATACTCCAATTACAGATACCACTCAAGTAGATGAAGATAAAGAGCAACCTTCGCCTGTATTACACGGTAGAAAACCTGAAACAAGATTTAGATCTAAAAGATATAAGATTCAAGAAGTTATAAAACCTAACCAAGTAATTTTAATACAAGTTTTAAAAGATGAAAGAGGACAAAAAGGTGCTGCGTTGAGTACTTTTATTTCTATAGCAGGTAAATATATTGTCCTAATGCCCAATACACCAAAAGGTGGTGGCATATCTCGTAAAATATTTAACCCAGGAGAAAGAAAAAAAATTAGAACTATTTTAAACGATATAGTTATTCCAAAAGAAATGGGGCTTATTGTAAGAACTGCAGGATCAAACAAAACAAAAAATGATATTGATCATGATCTTCAAACTTTGATTAAAACTTGGAATGAAATTAAAGAAAATGCATTAAACTCTATAGCTCCATCATTAATCCATCAAGAAAGTGATATTATAAAAAGAACTTTGAGAGATATGTATGATGAAAGCACAAATAGTATCGTCATTGAAGGTAATGAAGGTTACAAAAAAGCCCAAAACTTTATGAAGTTAATGATGCCCTCTCATGTAAAAAAAATAAAAAAATATAGAGAAAAAGTTCCTTTATTTTTTAAAGAGAACATTGAAGAAAAATTAAATCAAATTTATGACTCAGAAATAAAACTAAAATCAGGAGGTTACCTAGTTATAAATCCAACTGAAGCACTAGTTTCAATTGATATAAATTCAGGAAGCTCTATTAAACAAAAAAATGTAGAAAGTACTGCTTTAGACACTAATCTTGAGGCAGCAGAAGAGATATCTCGACAAATAAAAATAAGAGATCTGTCTGGTCTAATTATTATTGATTTTATTGATATGTTGAGTTTTGGAAATAGAAGGTTGGTTGAGAGAAAACTTAAAGAACAATGCAGAACTGATAGGGCAAGAATTCAAATTGGAAGAATTAGTACATTTGGACTTTTAGAAATGTCTAGACAAAGATTAAGGGAAAGTGCTGTAAAATGGAAAGTTACACTTACAGATGAGTCTTTTGCGATGAAGATTCTTAAATTAGTCGAGGTTAAAGCTGTTTTAACAAAAGCAAAATTTGTAGAACTTAAGATTTGCGAAAAGATATCGGACTTTATGAAAGAAAACTTTATTGAAGATTTAAAGTATTTTGAAGAAAAAAACTTAATTAAGATCGATATAATTGCAGATAACAGTCTTATTATTCCTGAATACATAATTGATCTTCAAAACAAAACTAAAAAAACAATAGAAATAGTTCAACATATAGAAAAGTTAAAAAACCTAGAAGAGCAAAAAAAAGAAGTTAAATCTTTTGAAAGTCCTATTAAAAAAAAGCCTTATAAAAAAAACCTTTTTTTAAAAAGAAATTTTTTAAAAAACCAGTAGCCTAGATAATTCCAGTTTTTGGAGAAGATGCGCTTCCATATATAGATTTTTCTATACGACCTGCTAAATAAGATTGTCTTCCTGCAATTACTCCATTTTTAAATGCCAATGCCATTTGAAATGGTTTTTTAGCTTTAGCAATTGCAGTATTAGCCAACACTCCATCACAACCTAACTCCATGGCAATAGCTGCGTCTGACGCTTGTCCTAAGCCAGCATCAATTATCAAAGGAAGCTTTGTTTGGCTTCTTATTATTTTTATGTTTGTTGTATTTTGAATCCCAAGTCCAGATCCTATGGGTGCTGCGAGAGGCATAATTGCACAAGCTCCTACATTCTCTAATCTTTTAGCCATTAAAGGATCATCATTACAGTAAACCATTACTCTAAATCCTTCTCTAGTTAAAACTTCTGTAGATTTTAATGTTTCAATCATATCTGGAAATAAATTTTTTTTATCTCCTAAGACCTCAAGTTTTACCAGTTTCCATCCACCAATTTCTCTTGCTAAACGTAATGTTCTAAGAGCCTCTTCAGAATTAAAGCAGCCAGCAGTGTTTGGTAAGTAAGTTATTTTTTTTGGATCAATGTAGTCCATCAATAAAGGTTTTTTTTTATCAGAAATGTTTACTCTTCTCACAGCAACAGTAACAATTTCTGCTCCAGATAATTTAATAGCTTTTGCACATTCTGCCATACTTTTATATTTTCCAGTTCCAACTATTAATCTGGAATTAAATTTTTTTTTATCAATTATTAATTTATCGTTAACCAATTTTATCCACCTCCAATAAAATGAACAATTTCTATTTTGTCATTATTTTTTAGTTTTATAGTTTTTAAATTATTTTTATCTATTATTTCTTGATTTAATTCAATTGCTACTTTTTTAAGAGGTATTTTTAGTTCTTTTAAAAAAATTAAGAGGCTTAAATTTTCATTTATTGTTGAAAATTTACCATTTAATTTAATTTTTATTTTTTTTATTTTTTTCATAATGTATAAGAATTTGATGAGTAATAATATTATAATTATTAATGGTCCTAATCTTAATCTATTAGGTGAAAGAGAACAATCACAATATGGATCAATAACGTTTGATAAGTTAAAAGAAAATTGTTTAGATAAAGCTAAAGATTTAAATATTAATTTAGAATTTTCCCAGTCAAATATAGAAGGCGAAATAGTTACAACCATCCAAGAGGCTAAAAGTAAATTTGATGGTATAATTATTAATGCTGCAGGTTTTACACATACATCTGTAGCTATCAGGGATGCTTTAGATATTTATAAAAAACCAATTATTGAACTTCACATATCAAATATATATAAAAGAGAAGAATTTAGACACAAATCTTTAATCAGCGATATTGCTACTGGTGGAATTTTTGGTTTAGGTGATAATGGTTATATTTTAGCCATAATTGCAATGCAAAACATGTTACAGAAATGAAAATAGATAAAAATATCATTAAAGAATTAACAGACTACTTAAATGAATTCAATTTAACTGAAATTGAATACACTGATAAAGATACTAAAATAAAAGTATCAAAATCGAATCCAGCTAGTTCAAATCAAACTGTAAGTGTTTCTGCTTCAACACCAGCCCTTGATACAGTTAAGTCAACTGTTGTGTCTGGAACTGAAGTTAAATCTCCTATTATTGGTACAGCTTATCTTGCTGCAGAACCTGGTGGTAAAAAGTTTGTAGAAGTTGGTAAAAAAATTAAAAAAGGTGAAACGGTTATGATAGTTGAGGCTATGAAAACTATGAACCACGTTCCATCAACAGCAGATGGAATTATAAAAGAAATCTGTGTAGAAGATGGCCAACCTGTTGAATACGGCCAAACTATTATCATCGTAGAGTAATGTTTAAAAAAATTCTAATTGCAAACCGAGGGGAAATTGCAGTCAGAGTTATAAGAGCTTGCAAAGAATGGGGTATAGCAACTGTCGCTGTTCATTCTGATGTTGATAAAGATAGTATGCATGTAAGACTGGCNGATGAAAGTGTATGCATTGGCTCACACCAACCTGCAAATAGTTATTTAAATATCCCAGCTTTGATGTCAGCAATAGAACTTACAAAAGCAGAAGCGGTTCACCCTGGATATGGTTTTTTATCTGAAAATGCAAATTTTGCTAAAGTACTAGAGGAAAATAATATTAAATTTATTGGTGCTTCTTCTAAACTCATAGAGATGATGGGAGATAAAATTCAAGCAAAAAAAATTGCAAAAGAACATGGTCTACCTGTTATTGAAGGTTCTGAAGGCGGAATAACAGACATAAAGGCAGCCAAAGAACTTTGTAAAAAAATAGGCTTTCCAGTTCTGATTAAAGCATCCGCAGGTGGTGGTGGCAAGGGAATGAAAATCGTTCGTAAAGAAGAAGAATTTGAAACATTATTTTCAACAGCAAAGTCTGAAGCACAAAAATATTTTGGTAATGATGAAATTTATATTGAGAAATTTTTCCAAGATCCAAGACATATTGAAGTTCAGGTATTATCTGGAAAAAATAGAACAGTACATTTACATGAAAGAGACTGCTCAGTTCAAAGAAGACATCAAAAATTAATAGAAGAAACTCCTAGTCCAGTTTTAACAGATCAGATCAGAAAAGATCTTTTTGAAAGAACTGTAAATATGGTTAGTAAAATTGGTTATGAGGGGGCTGGAACTGTTGAATTTATATATGAAGATGGAAAATTTTATTTTCTAGAAATGAATACCCGAGTTCAAGTGGAGCATCCTGTAACTGAAATGGTAACTGGTATTGATATTATTAAAGAGCAAATTTGGATAGCATACACTGGTGAAACAGCTTTAAAACAAAGTGACATTAATCCTAGGGGGCATGCAATAGAATGTAGAATTAATGCAGAGGATGCGAGTAAAAATTTTCAACCTTCACCTGGAACTATAGGAATGTGTCACCAACCATCAGGTTTTAGAACAAGAGTAGATGGTGCAATTTTTCAAGGTTATAAAGTTACACCATTTTACGATAGTATGATTTGTAAAGTCATCACTCATGGCAGAAATAGAACTGAAGCAATACAAAGAATGAATCGATCTTTAGATGAATTTGTCATTGAAGGAATAACAACAACAATTCCTCTTCATAAAATTTTACTAAATCATAAAAAATTTATTGAGTCAGACTTTAATGTTAGCTGGCTAGATAATGAAAAAGTATTCTAATAACATCTTGTTAACCAAATATCATATACTGGGTGATCAAAAGGATTTACTGCAGGACTAGATGAAAAAGTCCACCCATTAAATATAAACACTTCGTTGTTATCATTTTTAATCGTGTCTTTAACTTGAATATAAGCTGTAATTTCTGGGTTGTCATCAAATTCAGAGTTTTTGCATTTGAGACTTTTTATTAATAAACTTTTAAATCTTAGCTCCTCTCCTATCTTTAATTTTAAAAGATCGGTCTTTGAACTTACTTTATCTAAAATTTTTATTTCAACAAATTTTCCTTCGTTATTTTCATTAGCTATTAGGGGTGATGATAAGCTTGTTAAAAAAAAATAAATTAAAAGAAATAAGAAACTAACTTTTCCAGATTGTATATTTTTTTTTAATAGGATCATTATTTTTATTAGGATGATAGGCATTCTCAGTACCCGTTTGATTTGATTGATGCGGTTTTTGCCAATCATATTTTTTCAATTCATGATTGTTTTCAATTCTATTATTAGTGAAATGCATCCAAGAGNACCATTCATTAGGGATTTTCGATGCATCAATTTCATCATTGTAAATCACCCATCGTTTTCCAGATTTACTTTCNTAATATTTGTTGCCACTAGAATCTTTTCCAGCAAGTTTTCCGTAAAAAATAGTTTTTAATTTTGTACCTAGTGTTTCTTGGTTCCACCAAATGAAAATTTTTTTTAAAAGTGTCAACATATTATTTTATTAATTCTTCAATCCTAAATTGTATTATTTAAATTAGACTAAAGTAAGGATTTGTATATAAATTAATTATCTTACGATTCAAAATAAAAAATTAATTAAAGGAAAAATGGCAAAATATTTAGTAGAAACTTATTATACTTGTAGCTTTAAAGTTAATCATTATCTAGATGATATTAATGAAACAGAGTTGGCAAATCTTGAAAAACGGGACGATGGAAAATTTGAAGTTTTAGACGTTAAACTTGATACAAGAAAAACAAAAAGTTTAGATGCAAATAATAAAGTAACCGAAACTAAAAAAATAGATATTATTACTGAGCAAAGCAAACCTAAGGTCATTTCAAAAGAAAATAATACTAATTTTGTTAAAAAAATTAACGAGGGTGTCAGTAAAAGATTTAGTATGCCTGATAGAAGAAAAGGTTACATCCAAAAAGCGACAATTGGTGACCATAAAGTTTATCTCCATACTGGTGAATATGAAGATGGTAAAATTGGAGAAATTTTCATAGACACAAGTAAAGAGGGTGAACTGGTAAAAGCTTTGATGAACAATTTTGCAATAGCAATTTCACTTGGTCTTCAATATGGCGTTCCTTTAGATGAGTTCATCAGTGCTTATGTTGATACTAAATTTGAACCATCTGGAAAAGTACACGGTAATGACAGAATAATGAGTGCTTCTTCAATACTTGATTATATTTTTAGAGAATTAGCAATTTCATATCAAAATAGAGAAGATCTTGCTCACACTCCATCAATTGGTGGATCAGATAGATCTTTACCTGAGGAAGAAAATACTGAGGATCAAAATCAATTACTTAAAATTATAAAAGATGTTACTAGCAAAGGTTTTGTTAGAAATAACTACAAAAAAAATCTTGTTGATTTATCTGACGTTAAGATAAGCTTAAAAGGTAAAAAGTAATATTATTTTTTCAGTTTTAAAGCTAAACCAAGCTCTTTAAGTTGCTCTTCGTTAACGTTTGATGGAGCGTTCATCATTAAGTCTTGAGCATTTTGATTCATTGGAAACATTGTAACTTCTCTAATATTCTTTTCATTTGCTAATAACATTACAATTCTATCGATACCAGGTGCTATACCACCATGAGGTGGGGCTCCATAACTTAAAGCATTGATCATTCCACTAAATTTTTCATCAACTTGTTCTTTTTGATATCCAGCAATCGAGAAAAGTTTATACATCAATTCAGGCACGTGATTTCTAATTGCACCAGAAGATAGCTCTATCCCATTGCAAACAATATCGTACTGGTAGGCTTTAATATTAAGAGGATTATCAAAATCAATATCTTTTAAGTCTCCTTGAGGCATTGAAAATGGATTGTGACTAAATTCGATTTTATTAGTTACTTCATTTTTTTCAAACATTGGATAATCAACAACCCAACAAAATGCGAAAGTATTTTCATCAATTAATTTTAAATCTTTAGCAATTTTATCTCTAGCTAAAGAGGTTATTTTTTCAACATCATTTATTTTTCCACAAGCAAAAAATATACTATCCCCTATTTCAGCTCCAGTGATTTTCATAATTTCCTCTAGGGCTTCTTTAGAAAAAAATTTTCCCACCGGTCCTTTTGCTGAAATATTTTCTTCTTTTTCAATTGTAAAATAAGCAAGACCAGACGCCCCTTGTTCTTTTGCCCACTTATCAATATTATCAAAAAAACTTCTAGGTTTATCTTTTGTATTTTTTGTTACTATACATCTCACTTTAGAACCAGATTTTACAAGCTTTTTAAATATCTCAAACGTAACATCATCACGTGTAAAAATGTTTGATAAATCTGAAATTATTAATGGGTTTCTTAAATCTGGCTTATCTGATCCATACTTAAGCATAGATTCCTCATAAGGTATTCTTGGAAATTTTTCATACATCAATTTTTTTTCAGAAAATTTCTTAAAAACATTGACTATTAGTTTTTCAACAACTTGAAAGACATCTTCTTGTTCAACAAAAGACATTTCTAAATCAAGCTGATAAAATTCACCTGGACTTCTATCTGCCCTTGCATCTTCATCTCTAAAGCATGGAGCTATTTGAAAATATTTATCAAAACCAGAAACCATTATAAGTTGTTTAAATTGTTGTGGCGCTTGTGGCAGTGCATAAAATTTTCCAGGATTTAGTCTACTTGGTACTAAAAAATCTCTTGCACCTTCAGGGCTAGAGGATGTTAATATTGGTGTTTGGAATTCCAAAAACCCAAGTTTAGACATCTCGCTTCTAATAAAAGAGATAACTTTTGACCTTAAGATAATATTGTCATGAATTTTTTTTCTTCTTAGATCTAAGAATCTATACTTGAGTCTAATTTCTTCAGCATACTCTTGATCACTAAAAACTGGCATTGGTAACTCCTTGCAAGTACCCAACACTTCAAATGAATTTATATTAACTTCAATCTCTCCAGTTTGAAGATCGGTGTTAATAGTTTCTTTTGTTCTCTCTACAACCTTACCATTTATCTTAATTACGCTTTCTAATTGAATTTTTTCTAATGAATTAAAATTTTCGTTACTTTTATCTATGATGCATTGAGTCATTCCATAATTGTCTCTTAAATCTATGAATAGTAAATTTCCATGATCTCTTTTTTTGTTTATCCAGCCTGATAAAACAACATCTTTACCACTACTATCTATTGTTAACTCACTACATGTATGTGTTCTATATTTATTCACTTATTCCTCAAGAGCTTCATTAATAATTTTAAAATCGATAGATTTCTTTTTTTTTAAACTAATCTTGTCAATTTTATATATGAATTCAAATATTTTGCCATACGATCTCTCAATTCTTTTAATAATAAAGTTAATCAGCTTTTTATCTAAAGTAATTTGTCTATCTGATAAATTTTTTAATATTAATGCAAACATTAGCTCATCGTCAGGGTTTTGAATATTTGCAAAAAGACAGTTCTTTGTTCTAGATCGAAGATCTTCAAGTTTAAAATTGATCTCAGATATTGGTTTCATTGATGTGACTATCAAAAACTTATTATCTTGATCTATTATATTAAAAAGTGAATAAATCAGCTTCTCATTTATATTTAAATTTAAATCCTCTAAAATAATATTTTGGTAAGGTTTAATGGATTTAATATTTTCGTCATTTAATGAATTAACATCAATCCTAATGCCATTAAATTTTTTCAAAAAAATATTAACCAGGTGACTTTTTCCTGAAAATTTTTCACCATTAATGTTTAAAAAATTTTTTTCCCACTTTGGCCATTTGTTAATCATTTCAAAAGCATAAAAATTACTCTTTCCAACATAAAAATCATCATCTTTAAAGTTTTGTTCATAATTAAAATCTAATAATAATTGATTTAAATTTTTCATTTTAATATCCACATATTATTCTTCATTTCTAATTCAAGGTTCTTTTCTTTCATGTCATTTAAAAATATATTAGGTGTGCCATTATAAGTAATTTTATATTGAATAATCTCACTATTAAAATTCAAAATACTAAAGTCAGAAACTAGATCTAAACTATAAAGCACCTGTTCCAACTCTATAATTTTTTTAGTTTTTTTGGAATTAATAGATATTGTTATAGGAAGTTTTATGGAAGTATTAATTTCATTATTTTTTTTCCATTGATCTTCATAAAGCTGTTTTAAATTTTCAACAATATTAGAAAAGTCATTATTATTCAAAATATCTAATTTGGGATAGTTCTTATTTTGAATTTTCAAGCTGTTATTTAAATTAATTTTTGAAAGTGTTCTTATTCTGTTGCTTTCTTTATATATTATTAAAATTATATTATCTTTAATATCATATTTATTAATTAGATTTGAAAAATCATAAGTTTCAATATCTTTTGAGATTTTTTGTAACTCTATCAAATCTTCAATATCTTCACTTGGTAATAAATAATCTAACAAATCATAAGAGTTTTTTTGTTCATTCCATTTATCGTAAAAAATATTGTTATTAAAAAGATATATATTGTTATTTTTAGTTTCTATAAGGATAGGAAATAATAGGACCTTATTTCTTTGGGGTATGGATGGAAAAATATTTTTATTTTCTAAAAATTTAAGAATTTTTTTTTTATTAAATGTTGTTTCTAAATTTGCAAAATACTCATTATTTATAAATTTTTCATCACTAATGGTGAAAGAATCAATCATGCCCTTAATTTCTTTTATAGAAACATTTTTAATCTTTTTTCTATCACCAGAGGTTGTAATCATTGAAATCAAATCAGAAAAGGAAGTTTGAAATCCTTTGTCAATAACGTTATTTTTTTCAAAATTTAATTCAAATGGAGAGGATATTTCAATTTTAGATACCCTAAATGCATTTGCATTTGAATAAGTTGTGGAAAAAAATACTATTAATAGAGAGAATAAAATAAAATAAATATATACATTCAGTAATTTATAAAATTTATTAATTATTTGCATATACTATACTAATGAAAAAAGAAAAATTTACCTATGAAAAAAGTGGTGTAAACATAAATGCTGCTGATAATTTTGTTAAATTTATATCGTCAATATCATCAAACAAAAAAGGCCAAAAAAAGTTTAATAATATTGGTGGCTTCGGCTCTATAACTAATATTCCAAAAAATCTTAAAAATCCTAAAATTGTAGCTTGCACTGATGGTGTTGGTACAAAAGTAGAGATTGCCAATTTACTCAATAAATATGACACAATTGGCATTGATTTAGTTGCTATGAGTGTAAACGACCTAATTGTTCAAGGAGCAAGACCACTTTTATTTTTAGATTATATTTCTATTAATAAAATTGATTTAAATAAATTAAAATTGATCCTCAAAGGAATAGTAAGAGGCTGTAAAATTTCAAACTGTGAATTGGTTGGTGGCGAAACAGCAGAAATGCCAGGTACCTATGAAAAAGGTAAATTCGATATAGCAGGTTTTGCAGTAGGTTTGGTTGATGAAAAGAAAATACTATCAAAGAAGAATATAAAAAAAAATGACTTAGTGCTGGCTATACCATCTAGTGGTGTTCACTCAAATGGTTATTCTTTAGTTAGNCATGTGCTTAATAAAAAAAAGATTAATTTAAAAAANAATTCATTTTTAAAAAAAGAATTACTAAGACCTACAAAAATTTATGTCAAAGAAGTTCTAAATTTAATTAATAACAATCTTTTAAATGGNTGTGCAAANATTACTGGAGGTGGNCTAGCAGATAATATTAAGAGAGTTATTCCAGATAAATTAGTCGCTGATNTAGATTTAAATAAAGTTAGAACTAAAAAAATTTTTAAATGGTTGAAGCAAAATAACATTGATGANGANGAAATGTTAAAAACATTNAACTGTGGAGTTGGTTTTTGTTTAATAGTTAATCCTAAAAANTTAAATAAAATTACTAAATTTTTTACAAAGGAATTTAAACCCTATGTTATTGGAAAAATAACTGCAGGAAAATATAAAGTTAAACTTAATGGTAAAATTGACTGGTCCTAAAAAGATTAAAACAGCAGTATTTATATCTGGAACTGGAAGTAATTTAAAAAATTTAATAAAATTTTCTAAAATAAAAAATTCACCTATATCTATAGATTTAATTGTTTCAAATACTTCAAAAGCCAAAGGTTTAAAATTTTCAAATCAATTTAATATAAAAAAATATGTATCAAGCTTTAAAAACTATAAAATAGCTGAAACAAAAATATTAAATTTATTAAAAAAAGAAAATATAAAGTTTATTTGCCTTGCAGGCTTTATGAAGATTTTATCTAAAAGTTTTATTAAAAAATTTAATGGAAAAATAGTTAATATACATCCTTCTTTACTGCCAAAATATAAAGGGCTTGATACTCATTTTAAAGCAATACAAAATAAAGATAAGGTAGCTGGTTGTACTGTTCATTTTGTAACAGCGAAACTTGATTCAGGAAAAATAATTCTGCAAAAGAAAGTTAAAATTTCAAAAAAAGATACTTCTATTTCTTTAGCTAAAAAAGTTTTAAAACAAGAGCACAAGCTCTATCCAGCGGCTATAAAAAAATTATTTAATTAATCTTTAAAGAAAAAATTAATTTCAATTTTAGCGTTTTCAACACTATCAGAACCATGTACAGAGTTTTTATCAATAGAAATTCCATATTTTTTTCTTATAGTTCCTTCTGCAGCATCCTCTGGTTTAGTTGCACCCATCAATTCTCTGTTTCCTAAAACTGCATTTTCTTTTTCAAGTATCATCACGACAATTGGGCCTGAAGACAAATAAGCACATAAATCATTATAAAAAGGTTTAGTTTCATGAACTTTATAAAATTGTTCTGCTTCTGCTTTTGTTATCTGAATTTTTTTATCTTTGATAATTTTAAAACCTTTATCCGTAAACATTTCTTTGATTTCATTATCTAAATTTCTTTCAACAGCATCAGGTTTAATGATTGATAGTGTTTGTTCTATATTACTCATAATTATCCTCTATTAGTTGGTTTAATAATCTTACTCCATAGCTAGTTGCACCACCTGAATTTAAAGCACCACCATATTTTGAAAATGCCATACCAGCTATATCTAAGTGAGCCCAAGGTGTTTTATTTAAAATAAATCTTTGTAAAAATTGTGCTGCAGTTGTGGATCCTGCGCCACCTACATAATTTATATTTTGCATATCTGCATTTTTTGAGTCTATAAGTTTGTCAAAGTTTTTATGCAATGGCATTCTCCATAATTTTTCTTCAACTTTATCACCCGCTTCTAATAATTGTTTTGACAATTTATCATCATTTGAAAATAGACCTGCATATTCAGAGCCTAATGAAACTATAATAGCACCTGTTAAAGTTGCTAGATCAACCATAAACTTAGGTTTAAATTTTTTCTCAGTAAAAGTTAAAGCATCAGCCAAAACTAATCTACCTTCAGCATCTGTATTTAATACCTCTATTGTTTTACCACTATAAGATTTTACAATGTCTCCAGGTCTTTGTGCGTTTCCACTAACCATATTCTCAACAAGCCCTACAACACCAACAGCATTTATTTTTGCTTTTCTTATTGCTAAATTTTTCATTAAACCCACCACAGTAGCTGAGCCTGCCATATCATAAGTCATATCTTCCATAAACTTTGCTGGTTTTAAAGAGTAACCTCCAGTGTCAAAACAAACACCTTTTCCAACAAAAGCTAAAGGATTAGAATTATTTTTTGCTCCATTCCATTCCATTGTTACAAGATATGATCCTCTAATACTACCTTGCCCTACACCAAGTAACGCATTCATTCCAAGTTTTTTTAATTTTTTTTCATCATAGATATTTATTTTCAATCCAAATTTTTTAAGTGTATTTATTCTTTTTGCATATTCATCAGGGTGTAAAACATTNCCTGGTTCAGACACAAGGTCTCTTGCAAAAAAACTTCCTTCTTCTAGAGCTTTAAATCTTAAATGATCTTGAGTAGATATTTTATTTTTGTTTCCTATAACATTTATGAGAACAGTTTCTTTGTTTTTTTTAGATTTATAAATATTAAATTCATATGATTTTAATTTAAGTCCATGCAGAAAGTAACCAACAAAATTTTTAATTTTATTATTAATTGTATCTGAATTTACAAAGTATTCTTTTTTCTTATCATTATTAATATAACTATGAAATTTAGCTCCTAAATTTTCTATATCTGATATTTTTATATCTTTCTTAATGGATACTAAAAATACTGTCTTTTTTGAATTAACTTCAAAAGAAAGTAAATCTTTTTTCAAATCACTATTTTTTAATAAATCAGATATGTAAGAAAATTCTAAATTTGATAGATATTTTTTTAAATTGTTAATATTGAATTTTTCATCAACAAATAAGACAAGGTTGGCTAAGTCTTTTTTTGAACTTATTTTTTTGTAATTAATTTGAATAGTCATAAATTTTAAATACACTCTATGCGAGTTGAGTGGTATATAAGAGCTAATTTACTGTATTTCAATGAAAAAAATTGTTTATAAAAAATTATCTAAAGATTGTGTAAATTTTTTCTTATTAGTTGTATTTACCATCAGTATAATTATTTGGGTATTGCAGGCAGTTAATTATCTCGATTTTGTTATAGAGGACGGTCATGGTTTTCTTGTATATTTTAAATATACATTACTTAGCTTTCCTAAAATAATTAGTAGAATTTTTCCCTTTGCTATATTTTTGGCATTTTCATACATATTATTAAAGTATGAGAATAAAAATGAGCTAGTTATATTTTGGAATTTTGGAATTAAAAAAATTAATTTTATAAATTTTTTTATAAAATTTTCTCTCTGGTTCGTACTTATTAGTTTATTATTGAATGCTGTAATAACTCCTTTTGCTCAAGATAAAGCAAGATCCTTTATAAGATCATCTAACTTAGATTTTTTTGAAAGTGTTCTCAANCCTAAAAAGTTTATAGATATTATTGGAAATTTGACAATTTACTTTGATGAAAAAAATAAAAAAGGTGAATTAATAAATATATTCTTAAATGAAAAAACAGATATTAATAACTCACAAACTACTTTTGCTAAAACTGCAATAGTAAATATAGACAATAATAAAAAGATATTAACATTATATGATGGTAAATCTATCAATGTCATAAATGGGAAAATTTCAGAATTTGAATTCTCAAAAANTGATTATAATATTTCAAAATTTAATTCTAACACAACTACCTACCAAAAGACACAAGAANCAAAAACAATAAATTTAATTAAATGCTCTTTATTTTTTAATGGTTCAATAATTAATTCTACAAATATAGAAATAGAAAATATTAAAAACTGTAGATTAGATAATTTAGAGAATGTCTATAAAGAGCTATACTCAAGATTGGTAAAACCTTTATATATAACTTTTCTAATTTCAATTTCACTTTTATTTATATTAAAATCTAAAAGTGACCATTCATTTAATATTAATAAATTTAAGATTTATTTATTTGCTTTTCTTTTTATTATTTTTTTAGAATCATCTTCAAAATTAATAAGTACGAATTTAATGCAGAACATATTTCTTTCAATTTTTCCATTAATCTTAACATTAATTATCTATCTCTATTTTGTAATAAAATTAAAAATTAATAAAGTATGAAAACCTATATTAAATTTTTAATTAACCTTTTTAACATCTCATTATTAAAAATTTTTATTACTTTTTTTATTATCATTTTAATTACAAATATCCTTGAACAAATTGAATTTTTTAAAAATATAGATTTAAGTTTTTTTTATCTTTTCTTTTTGTCTNTATTAAATACACCTTCGGTCTTATTTGAAATACTTCCTTTTATTTTTTTGTTGGGCACTCAAGTATTTTTTATTCATCTTATTGACAAAAATGAACTACAGGTCTTTAAGTACTCTGGTTTAAATAATATAAAAATCATAAAAATTTTAGGTTTATATTCATTCATTCTTGGCATTATTATGGTTATTTTTTTTTATAACGGATCATCTATTTTAAAAAACTCATATCTATTAATTAAAAATAACTATTCAGATGATAATAAGTATTTAGCTGTTATCACTGAAAATGGTCTTTGGATCAAAGATGAAATAAATGACAATATAAACATAATTAATGCCCGCCAAGTCAACAATGAATTTTTACTTAATGTTTCCATAACAAAGTTCAATAAAGATTTTGATTTAGTTGAAGTATTACAAAGTGAAAGAGTTGATATTACATCAAAAAAATGGAAAATATTTAATCCAATAACTCTAAAAGGTAATTCACAAAGTACTTTGAATGAATTGATATTACATTCAAATTTTGACTTACAAAAAATAAATAGCTTATTTTCAAACCTTTCTTCTTTAAGTATAATTGATTTAATTACATTAAGAAAAAGTTATATGTCTTTAAATTATTCTGTAACTGATATAAATTCTCACTTATTGAAAATTGTCTCTTATCCGGTTTACTTAACTCTAATTACAATTTTTTCTGCTATTATTATGTTTAACATTGGCTACCAAAAAAATACCTTTTATAAGATTACATTAGGAATTTTTTTGTCTGTAATTATTTACTATATTAATAATTTTTTAAGTGTCCTAGGCACAAATGAAAAAATTCCTGTAACACTTTCAATTTTTTGCCTTTAATTATATTATCAATAATAAATTTCATCTCTATAATAAAGTTAAATGAAAAATAAATTTATAACTTTTTTCTTGTGATCTTATTTACTCTATCTAACTTTAGTCGAGTTCTTGGAGAAGAATTTATTTTTGAAATTTCTGATTTAGAAATTACTGAAAATGGAAATATATATAAAGGCAATAACAGAGGTACAATTAGAACTGATAGTCAGCTTAAATTAATATCAGACAACTTTGAGTATTTAAAAGAAATCAATAGACTGGAAGCAAATGGTGATGTTCAGCTTTTTGATTTAAATAACAACATAACTATTAACGCTCAACAAATTTTTTATCTTAAGAATGAAGAAAAAATTTTCACAGTAGGTAAAACATTAATTAAAATTTCAAATAAATACGATATTGAAGGTTTTGATTTAATTCTTTTTAAAAATAAGATGATTTTATCATCTAAAAAAAATGCAATTATTACCGATAATGAGTCTAATACTTATAAACTTGAGCAGTTTCAATACTCTATTAATCAAGAAATTCTTAAGGGTGAAAATATAGTAGCTATAACTAGTGATAAAGAAAATAAAAGTGATGAATTTTTTCTTAAAACTGGTTTTTTTGACTTAAAAAAAAATGAATTTTTAGGAAAAGATATTACTGCAAACTTCCACAAAGATTTATTCGGGGATAACGAGAATGATCCAAGAATAAGTGCAGTTTCAGGATTTGGAGACAAGATTAATACCTACTTTAAAAAAGGTGTTTTTACATCATGTAAAAAAACAGATAAATGTCCCCCCTGGAAAATTACATCAGATGAAATTCACCATGATAAAATTAAAAAACAGATTAATTATAAAAATGCTTGGTTAGAAATATATGATTTTCCTGTTGT
>JGI26246J51724_1000585_pt1 | contig 17636 bp, 19 predicted proteins | sample SaaInlLV_10m_DNA_FD_51724 | JGI IMG/M metagenome (IMG submission 51724) | reverse complement strand
AAGTTTTTCAGGAGTAAATAAAAACATTGATGTTTCTTCAATCAACACAGGAATGTATATTCTTAAAGTTACGGAAGAAGGGAAAACTGCTACAAAAAAATTAATCATTCGATAATTTTTTAAATTTTTTATAAAATAGAAAGCTCCAAATTAATTTTTGGAGCTTTTTTATTATCTTTCCTTTAGAAAAAAGAAAACCCCTACTGCAATGAATTTAAATTTAAGAGTAAACGATCTCCTTTTTCTGGATATTGAAACTGTGCCTCAGGAAGAATTTTGGTCAGAAGTTCCAGAAATTACAAAAAAATTATTTATCCAGAAAACAGCCTACCAACGCAAAGAAAACCTTTCCTCAGAAACTTTTTATGAACGCGCGGGTATTTGGGCAGAATTTGGGAAAATAATCTGTATTTCGGTGGGGTATTTTGTAGATCTAGAAAACAAGAAGCAACTTCGATTGAGGTCTTTTTTTGGTGATGACGAGCACAAAATTTTAACTGATTTTAAAGTATTATTGGAAACTCATTTTACAAAAAAGAGCCACGTTTTGTGTGCACACAATGGCAAGGAATTCGATTTTCCTTTTATTGCTAGAAGAATGATTGTGCATCGCATAGCACTTCCGAAAAAGTTAAATCTATTTGGCAAAAAACCTTGGGAAGTTCCGCATTTAGACACCCTAGAAATGTGGAAATTTGGAGACTANAAGCAGTACACNTCTTTAAAGCTTTTAACAACTATTTTAGGGNTTCCGTCTCCAAAAGATGACATTGATGGCAGTGAAGTAGCAAAGGTTTATTACAAGGAAAAAAACATGCAACGAATTGTGAGCTATTGTGAGAAAGACACCATTGCCGTAGCGCAAGTTTTATTGCGGTTTCACAATTTAGAATTATTGACAGAGAAAAATATTGTTTTTGTAGATTAAGATTCAAGTTTCATCGAAAGCTCGAACCAACGTTCCTCTTTTTGTTCCAAGCTCGCAATTGTTTTTTGTAATTCTTCAGATTTTTTTGCGATGTCATCAGCTTCAATTTCTACATTTAAAAACTGGGTTTCAATCGCTACTTTTCTTTTTTGAAGCCTTTCGATGTCGGCTTCTAATGCGCCAAATTCTCTTTTTTCATTAAAACTCAACAAGTTTTTATTATTNTTTTGTTTCGTTTTTTGCACTGTATTTTCTTTCNTTACCTCCTTTGGAGNCGAGCTGTCATAGGCTCTNAAATCTGAATAATTTCCAGGAAAATTCTCTACAACCCCTTCTCCTCTAAAAACAAACAAGGCATCTACGATTTTATCCATAAAATAGCGATCGTGAGAGACAACCAATAGATTTCCGGGGTAATCTAACAAGAAATTTTCCAAGACATTTAGCGTTACTACATCTAAATCATTTGTAGGTTCATCCAAAATCAAAAAATTTGGATTTTGTATTAAAACAGCACATAAATACAGTCGTTTCTGTTCACCACCAGAGAGTTTCTCAACAAAATCGTATTGTTTTTTCTTGTCAAATAAAAAGCGTTCTAATAATTGTGATGCAGAAATTTTTCTTCCTTTGGAAAGCGGAATAAATTCTCCAAATTCTTTGACAACTTCAATTACTTTTTGACCTTCTTTTATCTCAATTCCAGCCTGTGTATAGTACCCATATTTTACAGTTTCACCCAAAATAACTTTACCAGCATCTAAAGGTGCTTTTTCGGTAATGATATTTAAAAAGGAAGATTTTCCAGTTCCGTTTTTACCAATAATTCCCANACGTTCCCCACGTTTAAATACATAATCAAAACCTTCTAGAATTTTTTTATCTCCAAATGATTTGTAAACCTTATGAAGTTCAAGAATCTTACTTCCCAAACGCTCCATATTAATTTCTAATTGAATATGATGGTCTTTTCTTCGTTGATGCGCCTTTTCTTTAATTTCATAGAAATCATCTGTTCTAGATTTCGATTTTGTGGTTCTCGCTTTGGGTTGCTTTCGCATCCATTCCAATTCTTTCTTAAATAAACTCTTCGCTTTCCCTAAATTGGTTGCTTCTAGCGCTAAACGTTCTTCTTTATTCTGAAGATAGTAGGAGTAATTTCCTTTGTATTTATAGATCCTGCCTTCATCTAACTCTAGAATTTCATTGCATACTCGNTCTAAAAAATAACGGTCGTGCGTTACCATAAATAAGGTAATTTTTTCTTTAGCAAAGAAAGCTTCTAGCCATTCAATCATTTCTAAGTCTAAGTGGTTTGTTGGTTCATCTAGAATTAGTAAGTCCGGTTTGTTGATTAAAACAATGGCTAAAGAAAGTCTTTTTCTTTGTCCTCCTGAAAGCGATCCAACTTTTAACGTTAAATCGTCNAGTTTTAATTTTGATAAAATTTGTCTGTATTGCGTTTCAAAATCCCATGCATTGTATTGCTCCATTAATTCAAATGCTGTCTGGTATGCATCTGCATCTTCAGGATTTTTTAAGGCTTTTTCATATTGATTAACGATGGAGAGAATTTTATTATCTGTCGCAAAAATCGTTTCTTCAATTGTAAGCTAGGATCAATAGCATCTTTTTGTGCTAGATACGCCACTGTAATTCCTTTTCTACAAACAACTTGCCCATTGTCTGGAAGGTCTAAACCTGCTATAATGTTTAAAATAGATGTTTTCCCGCTTCCATTTTTAGCTACAAAAGCAATTTTTTGATCTTTGTTAATTCCAAAAGAGATGTTTTCAAACAAGACACGCTCTCCATATGATTTAGAAATACTTTCTACAGATAAATAATTCACAAATTTTATTTTTTTACAAAGAAACAAAAAACCCAAGTGTTAACTTGGGTTTTTAACGGTATTTAATTTTTTGGGGGGGATAAATTAAAGTACCATGAAGATGTGTAAATGTATATGAATAGATCGTATTTGTCAATCCCTGTAAACAGTGAAATTTAACTTCACGAATAACAGTGAGAGAATACCCCATAAACAGTGAGATATTCTTGTTTTTTGTCACATTCATAATGTCATAATTTTTAATTAATTAGTATATTGCGGGGTATATATTAAAGAATACAATATGAAGATAATAGTACCAATGGCTGGAATTGGATCTCGTTTAAGACCTCATACATTAACAATACCAAAGCCGTTAACGGTCATTGCAGGAAAGCCAATAGTTCAAAGATTGGTAGAAGATATTACTTCTGTTATCGATCAAAAAATTGATGAAATTGCATTTGTCATAGGATCTGCTGCAAAAGGATTTCCCACAGATACTGAAGAGAAATTACTAACCATAGCAAAAGAGTTGGGCGCAAAAGGATCCGTTTACATTCAAGAAGAAGCATTAGGAACCGCCCATGCAATTTATTGTGCAAAAGAATCATTGAGTGGTCCTTGTGTAATTGCCTATGCAGATACTTTATTCAAAGCAGACTTTACGCTAGATGTAAATGCAGATGGTGCTATATGGGTTAAACAAGTTGAAAATCCAAATGCATTTGGAGTGGTAAAATTACAAGACGGTTACATTACTGATTTTATTGAAAAGCCAAAGGAGTTTGTTTCTGATCTTGCAATTATTGGCATCTATTATTTTAAAAGTGGAGAAAAACTTCTTGAGGAGATTCAATATTTAATTGATCATGATTTAAAGGAAAATGGAGAATATCAAATAACCAATGTTTTAGAATCTTTGAAACAACAAGGGGCAAAATTTATTCCAGGAACCGTCAATACTTGGATGGATTGCGGTAAAAAAGACCCAACAGTAGACACTAATAAGCAAGTGTTGGGCTTTGAACATAAAGCAGGAAATAAGTTGGTTTCTTCTGATGTAGTTTTGGAAAACTCAACAATTATACCTCCCTGTTTCATTGGAGAAAATGTGGTTTTTAAAAACTCAACAATTGGGCCTTATGTTTCTATAGGAGAGAATAGTGTTGTAGAAAACTCAACAATTGTCAATTCATTAATTCAAACGAATGTAGAAATTTTAAATGCAGATTTAGACAATGCAATGATTGGTAATTATGCAAAATACAATGCAAAATATACTTCTGTAAGTATTGGAGACTTCACTGAATTAACTTAAATGATTGAAGGAATAAAGAAAAGAAATCATAGAAAAAAAAGGAGTATTTATAACTGCAAATGGAAGCTCTTTTCATTTTTCTGTATTTTTTTTTCAATTCAAACTTTTTGTCAAGATAGTATTCCTATTGCCAAAGACTTGGCGGAAGAAAATGACTTGAATTTTCAGCAATTTTTTTTTAAAGCCTTGTCAGAAAAATCAATTGGAAATTATCAAAAAGCAATTGAAAATCTTGAAAATTGCAATCAGATTTTAACAAAAGATGCCGCTGTTTACTTTGAGTTTTCAAAAAATTATTTTTACCTAAACAACATGTTGGTAGCCGAAGAATATATTGATCGAGCGCTGTTGATACAACCTACGAACATATGGATGTTAAAACATTTGGTCAAAATTTTTTTGAAGGAGAAAAATTTTTCGGAAGCAATTCTTATTCAAAAAAAAATAGTTTCCCTTAATTCTAATGAAAGAGTGCCTCTTTTGGAGATGTATATCCAGAATAAAGAGGATCAGAACGCAATTTCCCTGATGAATATTATAGAAAAAGAAAACTTCCTATCTGCTCGTTATAAAAAAATAAAATACAACTTTGAACAAAGAAAAGAGCCACCGGTTTCTCTCGACAAAATCCTTCCGACGAACTCATTAGAATCTCAATTCGCAACCAATAAATCTTTTTCTCTTCTAAAGAAAATTCTAGAAAAAAATAAAGAGAACCCACTCTTGCTCATAAAATATTCTGATGAAGGGATTTTACTTTTTCCTGCCCAGCCTTTTGTATATTTAATGCAAGGAAAAGCATTAAATGATCAAAGAGAATATAAAAGAGCCTTGTTATGTCTAAAAAATGGCGTAGATTTTGTGATAGCAGATGACATGGAAATTGCATTTTATAAAGAAATAGCAATATCATATAGAGGTTTNGGTAATTTTAAAGAGGAAAATAAATATATTGATAAATCAAAAAAAAGGTAGTGTTAACAATGAGGTTTGTAAAATATTTTGTGGTGTTTTTAGTGATGTTTTCTTCTTGTAATGTAAAAAAGGATTTAACGAAAACAACCATTATTTCAAAAAAATTTTCAGCTCGAAAAGTAGCTAGAAAGCATGTTGCATCTAATTTTAATAAAACATCTGTTGCAGCAAAACTTAAAGTTAATTTTAATAATGGGAAACTAAATCAAACTATTTCTGTCAGTTTAAAAATGAAAAAAGATGAGGTAATTTGGCTTAAAGCAACCAAATTTATCACCTTATTTAAGGTAAAAATTACACCCACTTCTGTTCGTTACTATTCTTCCTACGCTAAAAACTATATTGAAGGAGATTTTTCAATATTGAAGAAGTTATTAGGAGTAGATATTAATTTTAACCAGCTTCAAAATTTATTACTTGGTCAATCCTTGCTCAATGTAAAAAAGCAAAAGCTAGGTGTCACTATTGAGGACAACAACTATGTTTTAGCTCCTGAGAGTCAAGTTCAGTTACTTGATATTTCTTTTTTTGTAAATCCCTCTCATTTTAAGTTAGACAAACAATCTGTTGTGAACCCTCAAAAAAATAAACGGTTGGATATTTCATATCCTTCCTACAGGATGATTGATGGTGAGCTATTCCCTCAGGAAATTCAAATANTAGCCAANGAGCCAGATGCGTTTACAAAGATTAATGTTACAGTTAAATCTGTTAAATTTGATGAAAATTTTAACGNTTATTTTTCAATNCCTAAGGGGTATAAACAAATTAAATCATAGTGAAAAGTAACAAGTTTTACATATCGATTTTAATTTTATTTTTAAGTGTTTTTTCTGTTTTTGGGCAAACTAGAAAGCAGTTAGAAGCACAGCGAAAGAAACTTAATAAAGAAATTAAACAGGTAAACACCTTACTTTTTAATGAGATAAAGAAAGAAAAAAATGCCGTGGATGCTCTCAAGGATATTTTTCAAAAAATTGAAGTAAGAACTCAATTGATTTCAACAATTCATCTAGAGGCTGCAATTTTATCAAAAGAAATTACTGCAAATCAAATGAAATTAACCAAGTTGTCCGACAAATTAGTTCGTTTAAAAAAGGATTATGCAGCGATGATTTTTAACTCATATAAAAGCAGATCACAAGAGAGTAGGACAATGTTTTTACTTTCTTCTCAAAGTTTTCTTCAAGCTTATAAAAGACTAGGTTATATGAAACAGTATACCTCTTTTAGAAAAAAACAAGGAGAAGATATCGGAGAACAAACGACAACAGTTCAAAGGTTGAATGATTCATTAATACTTCAAAAAACTTTAAAAGATTCATTAATCGTTTTTGAAACAGGGCAACAAAAGCAAATAGAACTTGATAAAATAAATCAAGAAAAGTTAATAACTGTCATTAAGAAAAATGAAAGCAAGTATAAGAAAGCCCTTCGAAATAAAATTAAACAAGAAAAAAGAGTTACACTAAAGATTGATAAAAAAATTCGTGAGGAAATAGCAAGAGCGAATAGAATTGCAAAAGAAAAAGAAAAAAATAAGCTAAAACGGGTTAAAAAGAATGAATTTATTTTAACTCCAGAAGCAAAAGCATTGGCTGCAAAATTTGAGTTGAATAAAGGAAAATTACCATGGCCTGTTAATGAGGGGATTGTGGTTAGAAAATTCGGAAAACAACCCCATCCTTCATTTCCAGGAATTACAATAAATGGTTCTGGGTTGCACATTGTAACCAGACAAGGTAAAGAAGCGCAAGCTATTTTTAGCGGGAGTGTTTTAAATGTTTTGGTGAGTTCTGAAGGAAGAAAAAATGTATTGATACAACACGGAAATTATATTTCATCCTATAATAATTTAGAGAATGTTTATGTCAGTAGAGGTGAAAAAATTGTAACAAACCAAAAAATAGGTCAAATTTTCACAGATAAAATTTCTAAAAAAACAACCTTAATTTTTGTCTTGTTTAAAAATACAATGCGTCTTAATCCTGCTCACTGGATTCTAAAAAGGTAATTTAACTTCTTTTAAGCGCTTTCTCAATATTCTAAGAAAACACTCCATATAGCGAAAGTTAATTGAACAAAGCCTTTAGTGCAGTTGCCTCATTTGGGTTTAATTTACCTGCTAAAACCAAGCTCAATTGTTTGCGTCTGAGGGCAGCTTCAAAACGTTCTTTTTCTAGATCGGTTTCTGGAACAATTTGAGGAACCAGCACCGGCTTTCCAATTTCATCAACGGCAACAAAGGTGTAAATACCTTCATTTACTTTGGTTCTCGATCCAGATTGCCTATCTTCAATCCAGACATCAACATAAATTTCCATCGAAGAATTAAATGCTCTAGAAACCTTTGCTTCTATCGTAACGACACTCCCTACAGGAATAGACTTATTAAACGCAACATGATTTACAGAAGCAGTAACCACTATCCTCCTAGAATGTCTTCTTGCAGCAATGCTACAAGCTCGATCCATTCTTGCTAATAGTTCACCACCAAATAGGTTGTCTAAGTAGTTTGTTTCGCCGGGTAAGACGAGGTCAGTTAGAACTGTTAACGACTCTTTTGGAGTTTTTGCTTCCATCAAAAATGTTTTTTGTAAAGATAAGCATTCGCTTATTTAGTAGAGAAGCTTAACTAGTAAGAATGATAATTTGTAAATTAGTTAATCTATTTAATCAATAACCAAGCGTCTTTGGAAACCGCTTTACGAATTTTATAAAGATGATTTGTAGCTTCATTTCTACTTGAATAACTGTCAAAGGCTACTTGCGTTAGCCCCCATTTATTCACCCCTATTATTCTAGCATTAAATCCTTTAACTTTTAATTGTTTTACTTTCTTTTTTGCGTTTTCTACAAATTGGAAAGATCCAGCAACAACATGAAAAGAGTTTACTTCCTTAACAACATTTAAATTAATAGTTGGTAATGGATTTTCTATGATAAAAGTTGCAGATTGAATCTTTTTTTGAAGTTCTTTTTCTTGGCTAGTAAAAACTTCATTTTGCTGTTTATTTTGATAATTATTGTATTGAGAAAATCCAATTGTTACTAAAACGGCAACTGACGCTGCGTATTTTAAAAGAACAGGAATTCCAGTTTTAACTTCTTTTTTTGAAGAGGTAACCAACGGTTTAACTTGTTGCTGATATCTTGGTATTGCAGGAGATTCAAAAGCAGTCAAACCAAAAGAATCTGTTAAATAATTAACATGTGTAGTTGGTTCAAAAATTATTTTTTTATTTTCATTTAACGATAAACTACCTAAGTTTTCGATTTTGACAGCTTTCGATTGCAATTCATTTTGCCATCTAATCACAGATAAAGAAATTGCTGTAGAGGCTTTTTCAAAAGAGATGTTTTCAGAAGAAGCAATGTAGTTTGCTAATAAACCGTCATTGTGCTTTAAAAGGCCATTAAAAGTAATTTGTTTTGTAGGCGGGCTAAACGTATGTGTGAAATTATTTACTTGCGCACCAACTCTATTGGCTACAAATCCGCCAAAGTCTGGTACAATAACACAATCGTATCTGTATAATAAATCGCTAATGTAGTTGGCTATAATCATGTTAACAAATATAAAAATTTTGAGGTTTTATGAAACGCTTTCTCTTATTTTTTTTCAACAATTATTTTATATCTTGGTATTCAAATTGTTATCAAATTGAAAGAAGAAGAATTACTGGCTGTTTTACGCCTGCAAAAGTGTAAAGCTGTTGGCGCTATTTTAGCTAAAAAACTCATTGTAAATGTGGGTGATGTTACACAAATTTTTAAGGAAAAAAGAGCTGTTTTATCAAAAATAAATGGAATTGGAAACCATGTCTTAAAACATCTTTTTGATCCAAAAAACATCCAATTAGCAGCGCAGGAATATAATTACATTAAAGAAAAGTCCATTTCCTATTCCTATTTTCTGGAGGACGATTATCCACAAAATCTTCAGCACTGTATCGATGGTCCGTTATTATTATTTAAAGAGGGAAATTTGGATTTTTCAAATACAAGGATAATTTCGATAGTAGGCACACGAAACATGACCTCCTATGGCCGTGATTTTTGTTCTCAATTAATAGAAGACCTCTCAAAATATAATCCAATAATTGTAAGTGGCTTTGCATATGGAGTTGACATTTGTGCGCATAAAGCCGCTATTAAAAACAAGTTGCAAACCATTGCTGTTTTAGCTCATGGGTTTCAGCACATGTATCCAAAAGTTCACAAAAAATACACCGATTCAGTTCTTGAAAACGGGGGTTTTTTAACTGAATTTTGGCATGAGACCCCTCCTTTAAGGGAGCATTTTTTAAGAAGGAATAGAATTGTTGCGGGCATTTCTAAAGCAACCATCATTATAGAATCNGCCGTAAAAGGAGGTTCTTTAGTGACTGCGGATATTGCCAATTCTTACNATAGAGATGTGTTTTCGGTTCCNGGAAGAACATCAGATATCTATAGCAAAGGNTGCAACGACCTAATTAAAAAGAATGCTGCATATTTATTAAATTCAGCCTCAGACATTGCAGAAATATTAAATTGGGACCTTCCACAAAAGCCCAAATCAATTCAAAAACAATTATTTATCGAACTGAATGAAAAAGAGCAAAGAATTTATGACTTTCTCAATGAGAAGAAAGCGCAACAGTTAGATGTGATTTCTTTTGAATGCAATATCCCTATTGTTGAATTAGCGTCTATTTTATTACAAATGGAATTAAAAGGGCTTACAACGCCTCTTCCAGGAAAGCTTTTTACATTGGTTTAGTTGCTTCGTTTTTTAGATTTCATTACCAGGGTACTTGGATTTTAAACAACTCCATATCGAGGGGTTTTATACAATGAAATCAGAGAGATTCTTTTATTTATTCCTACTTTTGATAAAAATCAATAGTGAAGATGGCGGTTAGAAAAAAATTGATGTCAAAAAAAAAGCCAACATTTCCTGTAAATGAATTGCTGGATAGTTATTTGAAAAAATATAACAGAAATGTAAAAATAGCTGTATTATATGAAGATTTATTACGATTTCAAGGATCTGTTGTTTTGTATGATAAAAATGATGTTGATACGCTTTGGATAAGAACTTTTTATTCTGATTTTGACAGACAGGAAATTGATGCTAGTTTAAAAAAAATATACACAATACTTCATTCAGATGGGAACGATGAAACAATTCCGTTTCTAAATGTAGACGGTATTGATTATTGTACGTTTGGAAATTCTAAACCTTTTCGGGTTAAAATCAGAAATATTATAAATGATAATTACACTTATTTCTATGTTAAAAAAGCAGATGCTTCAAGAATTTATGGCTTGGAGTTAGAGCATATTTTGTCTCCACACAACATGAATTTTTTGGTACACAAAGACACCCTAATTGAAGAACATATTTCAGGCATTCCAGGAGATGATTTTATCAAAGACTTTTTACCTAAATGTACTGAATCAGAAAAATCTCAAATAGCAAAAGAATTTGTAAAGTTCAAAGAGCGTTGTTTGGTTCGTNTGCTTGGAGACATGCGTTCCTATAATTATGTAATTATTCCAACCCATGATTTTGATCAAATTATTTACAAAATCAGAGCAATAGATTTTGATCAACAATCTTTTGAAGGAAATTTAAAAGTGTATGATTTGCAATTTTTGAAAGAAAATTTTAAAATTGTAGACATGGTAAGTAGAAAGTTAGATAATAATTCTATTATGCAGTATAAGTTAGAAGAACGTTCTTTCATGGCAAAGAGAATGATTACATCTCCAAGAAGAGCTTCTCGGTTGATTAAATGCATGAAAAATGATACACTTTCTTTCCCTGATAATGTCCAACTTTTAAAAAAGCANTTGATTAAATATGTTGGAGATGTAAAGTTTAAGGAGTGCACTAATATGGGAGAAATTTTGGAGACAATCTTAGTCTTTGTAAAACGAAATTACCAAGATGTATTGACCAAATAATTAAGAGGTCTTTTTAGATCTTATTGTTTCAATAAATACGGTAGAAATAATTAATACTCCTCCCCAAATGGTGTTTTTATTTGGAATTTCATCAACAATTATAATGGCTATTATAATCCCAAAAACAGGTTGAATACTACTTATAATTGTAGCGGTAGATGCTGAAAAAAACTTCAAAGCATGCACCATCAAACTATGCCCAACGGCTGTAGTTAGCAAAGCGAGTAATAGCAAGTAGGGAAACTGAGATTGAAAACCAGAGAGATCCATAAAAATTAATACAGGAAAGAGTACTATTGTAATTACGGTGGTTTGATAAAACATAAGCATGCTTCCGTGATAATGCTTTACATGTTGTTTTAAAATTAAGATTCTAATTGAATAGCATAAAGCAGAAAACAACCCAAATAGAATCCCTTTTACATCAGAACTTTCCATGTTAAATTCAGGGGTTAAAATAGATACTCCAATGAGCACCATAGTGCCCAGTAGAAGGTGTGATGGATTAAATTTAGATTTCAAAAAAAGAGGTTCTAGCAATGCGGTTATTACTGGATATGTAAATAAAGAAAGCATTCCCAAAGCTACATTTGATAATTTTAACGCATAAAAATAAGTTACCCAATGCGCAGCCATAAAAAGGGAGCTGATAATGAAAGAAACATGTGTTTTTAAATCAACAACCCTTAGATTTATTTTTTTGTATTTACAAAAACCATACAGAAAAAGCATCGCAAAAGCAGATCGAAACCAAATAATAACTTCTGAAGGCATTGCAATGTATTTCCCCAACACACCAGAAGTACTTATAAATAAGGTTGCTAAAATTAAGCTGGATAGGTTTTTAAGATGACTATTTTCCATTTTTAGGTTAGGGTGTTAACACAGATAATATATTCAGATTATTCAATCCATTCGAGCGTTTCGATTAAATTTAAAATATCTTTTTTAATATACTCTACCGCAGGTAAAATAGAATCATAGTTAGGCTTTATATAGAAATATAAAGACCCTTTAAGGAAGTTGTCAGTACTGTCGGTGACATGGAATTGAATTTGAGAGGCTGCATTCCCTGTAATTTCATATACGCTACCAAAAACTCTTTTCTCAGAATTAATAAAATCTTTTGGAATAATTTGGGCTGCTTTTAAGGTGTGTTTGAAAACTAACTTTTCTGCTTCCGTGAGTAATTCTTCTAAGTTGTTTTCTATTGGTCTGTAGGTAATATCTATAGAGGCTTTTAATCGAGGATATTTAATTTTTAACCAATTATTAGCCTCATCAACCACCACGGTATTCTTTAACACTTCAAAAAAATAAGGTCTTTTTAAAACCAACTTTTCGTAAGATTTTTTTGGATATGTTAAACTAAGAAATGCAGCAGGTTTTGGTAACGTATCTTTCGTGCAAGAAAAAACAACAATCGAAAAAATAAACAACAATGTTTTACGCATTTTTGGTTGCTTTTATTTGTTTGATACGTTTCTTATCGAGTGCTTCAATTGTAAAACAATAGTTTTTAAAAGTTATTTTTTCTCCTTTCTTAGGGAATTTTCCAGAAATTTCTAAAATAAATCCTGCAAGTGTTTCACTTTCTCCTTTTTCTTCTTCAAAAATAGCTTCATCTTCATCATTTAATACTTTACAGAACTCCTTTATCGTAGTTTTACCCTCAAAAATATAATTGTTTTCATCTATTTTAGAATAGAACAGATCATCAATGTCAAACTCATCATTAATATCTCCCACAATTTCTTCGATTACATCTTCTAGGGTGACCAACCCACTTGTTCCTCCATATTCATCTACTACGATTGCCAAATGATTTTTCTTTTCTCTAAAATCACTCAATAAGTCGTCTAGTTTTTTGTTTTCAGGAACAAAAAAAGGAGCTCGAACCAATTCTAACCATTTAAAATCAGTTTCGTTCAAATGAGCTAGCAAGTCTTTGGCATATAAAACCCCAACAATATTGTCAATATTATCTTTGTATACAGGGTTTCTGGAATACCCATTTTTTAAAATTTTATCCAGCACCACTTCATATGACGCATCATTAGAAATCGCAAAAATATCAATACGGGGTTTCATTATTTGCACAGTCTCTGTGTTTCCAAAATTTACAATTCCTTCTAGTATTTTTTGCTCGTCTTTTGTTGTTGCTCCTTCAGAGGTTAACTCTAATGCTTGAGAGAGAATTTCTACCGAAAAATTTGAATTTTTACTCCCCAATTTTTTTTCAATCCANTTTGTTAAAGTAATTAATGGNAAACTAAAGGGTGTTAATAAGATGTTTGTAGTATGAATAAATTTTGCCATTTTCTTNGAGAAAAGAAGGGCATTTCTTGAAGCATAGACTTTTGGTAAAACTTCTCCAAATAATAGAATTAAGAAGGTAACTAAGACAATTTCTAATAAAAAGCGAACAGGGAAACTGAAAAAATAGAGGTTCAATTCATTGTCATAATCACTGAACAGTGTTTCTGCCATAGATGCAAACAATAACACAATTAAAATATTAATAAAATTGTTTGTAATTAAAATTGTTGCCAATAGTTTTCTGGGTTTACTTAATAGTTTTACAACAATATTTTCTTTTTTCCCGTTTTTAGAAAGCGTATTTAAATCTGTTTGAGAAAGAGAAAAAAAAGCAACTTCTGTTCCAGAAACTAACGCAGANCAAAGTAAAAGTAAAAGTANGGCAAGTCCATTTAAAGAGGTTTGCAAGGTTAAGGAGTAAAAAAATAAAAATTCAGGATCTGGGTCCAAATGCTCTTGTTTTGGTTAGTTAAAATGGCAAATCATCATTTTCTTCAGTTGCTTTTATATTGTCAGCTGGAGAATTTGGCGTTGGAATTGCCTGAGTATTGTTGGAGGTTTCAGCATTCTTTTTAGTTGATAAAAAGGTCATTTCATTTACTTGAATTTCTGTAGAATACCGTTTTATTCCATCTTGTTCCCATTGTCTATTTTTCAATTTTCCTTCAACATATACTTTGTCGCCTTTGCTTAAATATTTTTCGCAAATCTCAGCAAGTTTGTTTCGAACAACAATGTTGTGCCAATCGGTCGTTGTTACTTTTTCTCCAGTAGTTTTATTGGTGTAACTTTCACTGGTGGCAATAGGGAACCTTCCAACACTGTTTTTATCATCAAAATAATGCATTTTAACTTGATCACCTAGATTGCCAATTAAAATTACTTTGTTTATTGTACCTGCCATAGCGTTTCTACTTTAGAATCAAAAGTACTAAAAAAATCAATTACTTTTTAGTTTGAAAATTGTCTAAAAAATTTGCGATTAAAATTGGAACTGGATAGGTCTCTAATTCCTCCCATTGTATGGTTGTTTTAGACGAATTTTCAGTGTNTATGACCCAGAATTGAGTATAAANATGTTGATGTGATAATTTGTGTATAATTTCTTTGTTGTTAAAAAGCGAAATAGTACTTTCAGTAGGAATTAAATCAATAAATTTAGTTGATGCAATAAGCTCCTCCAAAGAGAGTTTCTTTTCTGCTTCGATGAAAGGGAATTCGAACAAACCCTGCCAAATTCCTTTTCCTTTTCTTTCGGATAAAATTGTTTTCTTGTCTTTAGAAATGATCACTAAATAGTTAAAATACCTCTTTCGAACTTTTATTTTTTTGTCTTTTACAGGAAGTGTTTTAACGGTTTTTTTTTGAAAAGCAATACAACTATCATTAAAAACACAACTTTCACATAGTGGGTTTTGAGGCTTGCAATGAAGCGCACCAAAATCCATGATTGCTTGGTTATATGTACCAGGTTGTTCTGTGTCAATCAAGGTTTGAGCCAATGCTTTGAATTCTTTAATTCCTGTAGCTGAATTGATCGGTGTTTGAATGCCAAAATATCGGGAGAGTACTCGATATACATTTCCATCAACAACAGCTGTTGGTTTATTAAAACAAATAGAAGAAATTGCAGAGGCGGTGTAATCTCCTATTCCTTTAAGTTTTATAATTTCTTTATAGGTCGATGGAAATTNACCATTCAGTTCGGATGCAATTTGATTTGCGGTAAAATGAAGATTTCTAGCTCTTGAATAATAGCCCAAGCCTTGCCACATTTTTAATACGGTACTTTCTGTTGCTTTCGCCAGATCAAAAACAGTCGGAAACACTTCAATAAATTTAAGGTAATAAGACATGCCTTGAGCAACTCTTGTTTGTTGCAACATGATTTCTGACAGCCAAATAAAATAGGGGTTCTTTGTTTTGCGCCAAGGCAATTCCCTATTGTTTTGTAAGTACCACTGAATTAATGTGTTAGAAAATTTCATCATTTAAAAATAGAATTGCAATATTACATTATAAAAATCAAATAAATTTAGGTGTTATTATTTTCGGAGTTGATTAATTATCATATATTTGCATCCGCATTTTTGGGGTTAAATTAATAAAAATATAGTAAAAATACAGACATGACGAAAGCAGATATCGTATCAAAAATTTCAGATAAATCAGGAATAGAAAAAACAGATGTATTAGCAACTGTTGAAGCTTTCATGACTGAGGTTAAAGATGCACTAGAAAATGGCGACAATGTTTATTTAAGAGGTTTTGGTAGTTTTATTATTAAAACAAGAGCAGAAAAAACAGGTAGAAATATTTCGAAGAATACAACTATTAAAATTCCTGCACACAATATTCCAGCTTTTAAACCAGCGAAAACTTTTGCCGAAGGGGTAAAAAGTAAAGTAGCCGTTAAATAAAAAAATATTAATCTAAACCTTAGTAAGGTTTAAAAAAACGAAAACACCATGCCAAGCGGTAAAAAAAGAAAGAGAGCAAAAATCTCTACACACAAAAGAAAGAAAAGAGCTAGAGCAAATAGACACAAGAAAAAGTAAGTATTCATTTTCTTTTCGTTTATAGTTCAGCGAGAAAAAGTTCATTGACATAAGAGGTTAAACTAACCTCGTACGGTATTACAAATACCTGACAATATTAACCCATCTGCACAATTTGTGTAGTATAAAACCATTTCAGTATGAAAACAGAATTAATTATTCGTTCAAATTCATCTGATATTGATTTTGCCTTATTAAGAGATGGAAAACTTATTGAATTAAATAATGAAACTAGTGACAACAAATTTTCAGTTGGCGATATTTTTTTAGCCAAAATAGGAAAAGTTCTTACAGGTTTAAATGCAGCCTTTGTAAATGTAGGTTACCCAAAAGACGGGTTTTTACATTATCATGACTTGGGTGCGCAAGTAAACTCATTAAATACATTCATAAAGAAAGTAAGCACAGGTAAGTATAAAGAATTCACTTTTAAAAATTTCCGAAAGGAAGAAGACATTAACAAAGACGGTAGTATTAACGATGTACTAAAAACAGGAAGAAACCTATTGGTACAGATTGTAAAAGAACCAATTTCTACAAAAGGACCAAGATTAAGTTCTGAGTTGTCTATAGCAGGTAGATTTTTAGTTTTAGTTCCTTTTTCTAACAGAGTTTCTGTTTCTCAAAAAATAGAAGATCCAAAAGAAAAAGAACGTTTAAAAAGGTTAGCAAAAAGCATTAAACCAAAAGGGTTTGGTGTTATTTTAAGAACTGTTGCCGAAGGCAAAAAAGTAGCAGAGTTAGATAAAGATTTGCAAAATTCGTTAGAACGTTGGAAAACAATGTCTAAAAGAATTGCAAATACAAATACACCAACAAAAATTTTAAGCGAATTAAACAGAGCATCCTCTATTCTAAGAGATGTAATGAATGATTCTTTTACAAGCATTGTTACAAATGATGAAACTTTGAAAGTAGAAATTAAAGAGTATTTACAAGAAATATATCCAGAAAAGGAAAAAATTGTAAAATTACACACCTCTGAAACTCCTATTTTTGAAAAATACGGAATTGAAAGACAAATTAAAACATCATTTGGAAAAACAGTTTCCATGAGCAAAGGTGCCTATTTAGTAATAGAACACACAGAAGCTCTTCACGTTATTGATGTTAATAGCGGAAACCGTTCAAACAAAGCAGGTTCTCAAGAGGACACCGCATTAGAAGTAAATCTAATTTCAGCTACAGAAGTAGCACGTCAGTTACAACTGCGTGATATGGGAGGAATTATAGTTGTAGATTTTATTGATATGCACAAAGCTGAAAACAGAAACAAACTGTATCAGCACCTTAAAGAGAAAATGGCTTTGGATAGAACAAAGCACAAAATATTACCTCCAACTAAATTTGGTTTGATACAAATTACAAGACAAAGAGTAAGACCTGAGTTGAGTATAAAAACTACCGAAGCAAACCCTAACAAAAATGGAGAAGTAGAAGCCCCAATTGTTTTATTAGACAAAATTGAAGGAACTTTAGAGAAATTTATGTCAAACTCTAAAAATAAAAAAGTACAATTACATGTACATCCTTTTATTGCAGCTTTTCTAACAAAAGGAATGAATTCTATACGTTTTAAATGGTATTTAAAACACAAAAAGTGGATTACAATTATACCTCGTGACGCTTACACATACTTNTACTATAGATTTAAATCTCCAAAGGCTTAAATTTATATTATAAAGGCAATAATTTTTTATCAAAAAACCCCGCAACTTTTTTAGTTGCGGGGTTTTGTATTTTATACTA
>JGI26246J51724_1000577_pt1 | contig 17849 bp, 16 predicted proteins | sample SaaInlLV_10m_DNA_FD_51724 | JGI IMG/M metagenome (IMG submission 51724) | reverse complement strand
CCTTTTGAGCCAAGATGAACGTCTGAGATAAATATAGACTTGTATTTTTCCATGACTCATTATGTTTGTTAAAGAATAAAAATCAACCTTAACGATGGCGATAATATATGAATATCCTTTGGATTAAAGATGGCAAGCTTGGTCATGAGAAACAAGTAAAAGTACTACTTGATGAGCTATCAAAAACTATTGATATCAAAGTTTATGAAGAAGAATATATTATTGGGTCCTTTCAGCGAATTACTGATATTTATAATTATGCAACTAATCAATCTACTGTGTTAGTCCCACCTCATGTAAAATATCATAAAAAAAATATACATCTAATAATTGGGGCCGGTAGTAACATTCATGCAAGAATTCTTCAAATTAAAAGAGGTTTAAAACATGAATTTGATGAAGAAGTTTTGGCTGTTAGCCTTTTAGTACCAAGTTTTTTTAAACAACACTTCGATCTAATATGTGCACCAAAACATGATCAACATAAACTATCTGGGCATGAAGCTATTTATTTTGAAGGGTCTCTAGCAAAAGTATCGATTGATGCGGTGGATGAAAGTATTGGTTTGATTGCAATAGGCGGGAAAAACCAACACTATTTATTTAATATCAATAAAATTATAGAACAAATTGAATTTGTGACTTCAATATATCCAAATAAGGCTTGGTATATTTTTTCATCAAGAAGAACACCTCAAAAGATGATTAATGCCATAGATAATCTTGCGCAAATTAATAAAAAAATAATTATATCTAAAGGTGGTTTTGATGAAATGCTATGCAGGGCATCAATAAAAATTATTACTCAGGATAGTATGAATATGGTCTATGAAAGCCTATCAACGAAAGGTGATACTTTGTTATTTAATATGAAATATCTTAGGAAGAATAAAGTTATTAACCAAATGAATGAGCTTTTAAATAATAAGCAGGTTGGCTATATTGAATATAGTGAGATGGTTAAGGGATTAAATAAAATAAAAATTCATATGCAAAACCCTCATCATGAAGTTTTTGCTGAAGTTGAAAAGCTTGCATATAAACTTAAAAATAAATTAAAACTTTCATGAAAATAGCTCATTACGTTTTAAGTACAACCTTTGCTGGTATTGAGCAACATGTTCAAGAGCTGGCTGATATTCAGGACAAAGATAATGAAGTTGTAGTTATATGCAACCAATCAATATCTCAATACTATTCAAATATAGAGGTGAGGGTAGTAAAAAATACATCTAGGCGATCTATATTTGGTATTTTTAGTTTATTGCTAGTCCTAAGAAATATCCGCCCTGACATTATTCATACCCATGGCTCTAAAACAACTTCTATTACTAATTCGGTTAGAAAATTTATAAAATTAAGACACGTGGCCACAGTTCATGGGATCAAGAGCAAAACAAAGGTCTATACCAAGGCGCATAGAGTCATAGCAAGCAGTCTAAAAATACAGGACTCGTTAAGTACTGAGAGTTTACTTGTAGAGAACTGGTGGCGCCCCTCTCTTCCAAGAAATATAGATAATACTGCTGAGTATATTCTTGCCATCGGGCGACTAGAGCCAGTGAAAGGTTTTGATCTATTAATAGAGTCTTGGGTTAATGTTAATAAGAAGTTATTAATTGTTGGGGATGGTCCTGAGTTCGGCAAACTAACTTCTTTGATAGATAAACATGGTGTGGGTGACTTGATTACCATAGCAGCATCTGTCTCGAAAGAAGGTCTTATTGAATACTACAAAAAAGCTTCACTCCTAGTGGTGTCATCACGTCGTGAAGGAGGTCCTAGGGTGGCTCTAGAAGCTCTCTATCTACATATTCCTGTCATATCAACAAATGTTGGGCATATGAATCAAATACTCCCTCAGGAGCTTTTGGCAGAACCAGACAATCTAGAATCATTAAAAAGTCTTATTCATAACTGGGTTAATAGGAGTATGAGTCAAGAGTCTATTTTTGAGTATGTTACAGAAGAGTACTCATTGGATAAAGCATCCAAAAAAGTATTAAGTGTTTATGATGATTTGTTAAGTAAGTCGTAGTATAGATTTATGGTCGAATCAATCATTCTTTTAGATGTGAAAGTATTCTCTAATGGCTTGTCTTTATTATTAAGGATATTTAGCGTTATATCTTTTAACTCAACTGTGTTGCTTAGCTCGGCAAGGCCCTGAGGAAAAAGATCTTCCAATATTTCTTGTGTACCTCCGTGCCTCCAACCTGCTACTGGGGTTCCACAACTAATAGCCTCAATCGTAGTTCTGCCAAAAGGTTCAGGCTGTATGGAGAGGTTATAAACAATATCAGAAATTTTATAAATGTTTGCTATATCGTTTCTTGAACCAGTAAATGTAATCCTTTTAGATAATGACCTTTTATTAACTTTATCTAAGAGTTTTTGATAGTACCTTTTTTTAGATTCTGAAACTGGACCAACAACCAAAGCATGCATATTGCTACTATCAAGAGCGTCGATTAAATCTATAAAGCTATCAACGCCCTTCCACTTTGTAACTCTAGTTGGCAACGTAAGAATTTTCTTGCCAAGAGTTTGTGGAAATTCTTTATACCATTCTTCTAACCAAGATGAACTAATACCATCTTGATTGAATTGGACAGAATCACAACCTCTAGGAATAATAGTTATTTTGTCATCAGTCATGTTATATACGGACTTGATATAATTTTTTACTGTTTTTGAGATAGCTATAGTGTGATCAACTTTTGACATAACCTGACTATAGATAGGCGTACTATAGAGACCATGAAAAGTAGAAACTAGTAGCGGTTTATTATGAAGTTTTCTAAAGGCTAAAAAATTGATCCAGGCTGGCATTCGCGAGCGAACATGGATAACATCTGGCTGCTCTCTTTCATAAATTTGTCTCAGTTGCGAAGCTAATAATAGAGAAGAAACTCTTTTTTTATGAATAGCGATATTGATATGCTTAGCGCCGTTACTTTCTATCTCTTCTTGAAGCAATCCACCATTTGAAATTACTATTGACTGATGGCCTCTGTCAATAAGAGCATTTGAGAAATCTTTAACCCCCCTTTCAACTCCACCAAAATTAAGTTCAGGTAATAACTGAATAACTTTTAATTTACTCATACCTAAGAGAAGTGGCTGGATCAAGTTTTGCAGCCTTTCTTGCAGGCCAGATTCCAAAAAATAATCCAACTAATGCTGAGAATGTTATGGAGCCAACCATTGCACCAAAAGGAAGAGCAAAAGGCCAATCAAACAGCGTTGCGGTAATCCAAAGTATAAAGGTTCCAAAAGCCAAACCAATCAAACCACCAATAACACATAGTAATACCGCCTCAACTATAAATTGAAGCATGATTGCTTTGTGAGTTGCCCCAAGTGCTTTTCTTAAGCCTATTTCTCTTGTTCTTTCTGTAACAGATACAAGCATTATGTTCATAACACCTATCCCACCAACCACCAGGCTGATACCGGCTATTGCTGCAATAAGCAATGTGAATATTCCAGTTGCTTGTCTTCTTAAATCTGAAAACTGACTATAATCACTTATTCTAAAATCATTATCTTGCCCTGGACCAATATCATGCTTCGCTCTAAGTATTTGTTCGATAGACATCATAATTTCATCGACATTAACATCATTAGAAATACCAACATTAATTGAATCAACATTTTGAGTTCCGAAAACCCTTTGTGCGCCGGTTAAAAGTGGAATATATAGCTCTTCATCTGGATTTTGCCACCCGGTAGACCCCTCTTCTTTTAAGATTCCTATAACTTTATAAGAAGTTCCGGCAATAAGTATTTCTTTGTTGAGTAAATTTTTAGCTCCAGTTTTAAGCTCACTTGGAATTTTAGATCCTACAACAACAACTCTCTTTCTTCCAAGATTATCATCTTCGTTAAATAGTCTACCAAGCTCTAGCTCATAACCTCTTACATCGAAGTGTATAGGAAGATAGGCTCCAATTCTTTGATTAATATTTGCATTACCTAGTTTTACTTGGCGGTTTCTAGTTATAGTTGGAGATATCTCCCAGTTATGATTTTTAAACTTTGCCAAGGCTTCAGCATCTTTAATATCTAGAGGGATTATCCCTTTAGTTACAGCCCCTCTTCTATTTTGCCCAGGTGCAACATATAAAGTCCTTCCACCAAGGTCGTCTATACTTGCCTCCAATGCCTTCTCAGCGCTTGAGCCTATTCCAATTACTGCAATTACTGCAGCTGTACCAATTATTATTGCTAATGACGTAAGAAAAGATCTAATAGAATTAGACCTAATTGAAGAGATAGCAGAAATTAAGGATTCTTTAAAAAGCATTACCCGAAACTAAATGAAGCACTTACACGCTCTTTAAATCTTTGTTGGTAATCGTACAAACTTTTACTTGGCAATATGAAAACGATATCCCCTTCTGATAGACCGCTAACAATTTCAACATTAGCCAGGTCAGAAACTCCAATTTCAACCCACGCTAACTCAGGCCCATTATTGGTTTCTTTGATAACGATAAATTTATTAAAGTTTTCTCCCTTAACTCGCTCAAGCAAAAATCTATCAACATTTTCATTTGGAATACTAAGAATTGATGCAGCTGAATAAATATCTTTTCTTGTTCTTAGCGACATAGATGGTGCGGTAACAGATACATCCTTGCTTAGGATCTCAATAACAACATCTGTATTCATCCCAAGTAGCAACAGATTATCTTCATTATCAATATCTATAAGAACAGGAAAGGTTGTTACATTTTGTTCAACTTTAGCTAAAGGCTCCACCTTTGAAACCGTACCAAAAAATTCTTTATCTCTATATGCGGCAACTTTAATAGATACAACTTGACCAATTGATACTTTGCCAACATCAATTTCATCGACCAGGGCTCTAACTCTTACTTTTGACAGGTCGGCTAAAGTCATCAAGACCGTTCCTCCTCCAACCGCCATTGTTGGCGAGGAAATAACCTGCCCAACCTCAACAGGCCTAGATATTATTGTTCCTGCAACAGGTGATCTTACAACTGTATCATCAAGTGCAATCTTTGCATTTTCATAAGAAACTTCTGTTCTTACTACNGTTGATTTGGCCTGCGCATAACTTTCTTGGATATCTTCATAATCTTTATCAGAGATACTGCCGTTAGTATGCAGCTCAGCACCTCTTTCAAATTGAGATTTTGCATTATTAAGTCGAACTTTTGATGCCTCTAAATCTGATTTTGATTGATCGAGAATATTTTTTGGTGTTCTTTGATCAATTTGTCCAAGCATAGATCCTTTTTTAACAGTATCACCAACCTCTGCACCAAGATATAAAATCTCACCCGATGCTTTTGATTTGATTTCAACAGAGGCGATAGCTTCGATAATGCCAGATGCCTCAATACTTACTTCTAATTTTTTCTCAGATACATTATCTTTTTTATAAAAAGTTGAAGCATCATTAGATGTCTCTGGCTTACCACAAGAAACCACAAATAAAGAAATCATAGATATGGTAAAGATTTTTTTGTTTTTCATAACACTTATTTTATTCATATTTTTGTATCAGACTCAATTAGCCCATCTTTAATATTAATTATTCTTCTTGACTGTTTAGCTATATCTTCTTCATGAGTTATCAGAATTATAGTTTGACCCTCTTCATTAAGCTCTTTAAATAAATTCATAACGTCGTCACCAGTTTTTGAGTCAAGATTACCTGTTGGCTCATCTGCAAATAGTATACTTGGTTTATTCACTAATGCCCTTGCTATAGCCACTCGCTGCTGTTGGCCTCCAGATAGCTCAGAAGGACCATGGTTAATTCTATCAGAAAGGCCTACCTGCTCTAATATATATTTGGCCCTTTCAGTCGCTTCATTTATATCAGTACCAGCATATTTCATTGGAAGCAATACGTTATCTAAAGCCGAGTTCTTTGCTAACAAGTGAAATGACTGAAATACAAAACCAATTTCCTTATTTCTTATTCTGGCTAGAGAGTCTTCATCAAGCTCGCTAACTAACTGGTTATTAAGATAGTAGTTGCCACTTGATGGTGTATCAAGACAACCTACGATATTCATCAAAGTAGTTTTACCGGATCCAGAAGGCCCCATAATCGATACAAAGTCATTTTTATCTACCTCAAGATTTATGCCCTTAAGTGCTTTAACTTTCTGCTGGCCAAGTTGAAACTCTTTTTTAATATCTTTTAATATGATCATGAATTATTAGACAATAATTGTTTTAAGAAAGTTCATAAATTAACCTTTTAGAGCTTCAATATATTCCAACCAAGCACTGCCAGAGTCCTTGTATTTATCTGACTTACTAACGCTAGCAAAAGCACTTTTTGCGTTAGCAAATTGGTTTAATTCAAAATATGCTATTCCTTGCATTAACTTATATTTTCCATCATCTTCTATATTAAGTTTTTTTATTCTATCAATACCTTTCACTACATCAGCCCATTGAAATGCACTAAAAGCAATATCAACATATTGTTTGGCTAATTTTAAATCATTTGGGTTTGTGACTAGGGAATCCTCTAAAACACTTAAGGATCTAGATCTTTCCTTTGCATAAAGCCAAGAATCTGCAAGTAGTTTTGCATTTGCTTTAGTAAAAATAATATTTTCATTACTTATAGCAGACTCTAATACATTTGCTGACATGACAGGATTGTTCCTGTAAAGATAGAAGCTTGCTAAATTAGTAAACTCTTCTGGCTTATCAAGCATACCCTTCATATAGCTAACCTCCATAGTAGCCAGTGAAAGGTCGTATTTCTCTAGAACATTATAGATTGCAGACAATTGTACATAGTACATTTTCTTGTCTGGCTTATTTAGTAATAAAATTTTTGCAGAGCCTTCGGCAGCAATAAAATCTTTTTTATTGTATTCAATTGCAAACTTTAATTGGTACCAGTCCTCCCTAAATACAGAAGACAATGCTATAGCTTTATTGATATATGAATAGGCTAAATCAAAATTCTTTTCAGTTGCATAAACTAGCGCAGTTAGGGCATATATATTATGGATACCTGGTACAGGCTTGCTACTGGATTCTGCTATATCAATGAAATTAAGTAAAAGCTCTTTAGCCTTAACGGGCTTTTTTTGTGTGACATATAACTGAGCAAGTGCTTGAACTAAAGTCGTTGATTCTACAAGCGGCAAAGCTTTTTCATCATAAGAAACCTGAAGCTTGTCTAATGCTTCATCATATCTTTCTTGTTGATATAAAAAAAATCCGAAGGTACGCGCTATTACAGCTTTGTTATAGGACCTTGATCTCCAATTTTTTTTGTACCACTTTGTGAGTATTTTTTCAGCCTCATCAAATTTTTTTTCTTCAATTTTTGCATCGACACGAGTAAGCTCCCAGTATACGGATTCATCTAAAACATCCTCTGATGGTAAATACAAAGGAAGGAAAAGTAGAGTTAGTATTAGATGCTTGTAGTTCATTTTTATTAAAATATTTTAAATTCAATCAATTGAGTTCCATCTTGCGTAACAGCAACACCGTTGACCACTTTAGGCTTAAATTTCCATTTTTTAATAGCTCTTAGAGCAGCAGTATCGAAAACTCTTGGTGGCTTAGATTCTAGAATCTTTGGAGATGATACGCTGCCATCAGCCTCAACAGTAAATTTTACTTTTACCCAGCCTTCTACACCTGCTATTAACTCATTTCTTGGATATTGTGGGTTGATCCTTACCAAAGGTATTACCTGAGAATTACCACCTTGACTTTGAGGCCCTAAAAAAGCTCCTTTAAAATCAGTAGGAACAGATATATCAGGGAATTCTATATCAAGGTTTGGTGCTTGAGGAGGAGCCTGAAGTTCTGGAGTAATTAAATCAGGTGGTGGTGGTTTTTTTGGTGGCTCTGGTTTGTCTGGTATTGTTCTTGATTTTTCTTTAAGTGAAGAGTCTTTTTTAAGCCTAATAAAATCCACTACCCTGAATGAATTTTCAGTTTTTAGAACATCAGAACCAGGCTTAACTATATATGCTAATAGTAAAAAAAATAATAAGGCTACAAATAAGCCTATAAGATGACCTGAAAATTTTTTAATCATTTTCTGCAGCTATTGATATCTCTAAGACACCAGCAAGTCTAATTTGATCCATAGCCTCAACGAGCATGCCTGTTTGAGAGGCTTTATCAGCTTGAATGATCACCGCACCCTCAGGATTTTCAGCCCTTAACCTAATTATGTTTGGGCGTATAGCACGCAATTCTACCTTTCTTCTATCAATATAGATCTCATTATTTTCAGAGATAGCAACTAAGATATTACCCTTTTCATTTCTTTCTGCCGTTTGTGCGCTGGGTCTATTAACCTCAATGCCTGACTCTTTTACAAATGAAGTGGTAACAATGAAAAATATTAACATTATAAAAACAATATCAAGCATAGGTGTTAAATCTAGGCCCGACTCTTCTTGAAATATTTTTTTTCTGCGTCTCATAATTCTGAAATGATTGATTGAGATTTACTCGTTAAAACAGTGTATGTTAATAACCCAACGATACTGATAGCCATTCCTGTCATTGTAGGTAGAGTTGCTTTTGTGATGCCTGATGCAAGAGCTCTAGCATTACCTGTTCCAAAGAATGAAACTACATCAAAAACTTCTATCATGCCTGTAACGGTTCCTAGAAGACCTAGAACAGGACACAAAGCAATTAAAGTTTGGATTATATAAAAATCCTTGTTAACTAAACTTTTATAATCAGATTTTAATGCCGAAAGGTTTAATAGATAGAATTCATCATTTTTAATTTGTGATAAATTTTCTTTGTATTCATTTTGAACAATATGAATATCAAAAAATAAATTTTTAAATTTAGCAAAAATTAATACAAACAAATAAATACTTATAAAAAATAAGATTAAAACAACAGGTCCGCCTTGATATAAAAAATTTGAATATGTTTTAAAAATATCAGTAATCATTTTTTTACTTTATTGGCTACAATTCCAGAAGCCTTTTCTTCAAGGAACGCTATTATGGTGTTTGAGTAATTTTCAGCATAGGAATGCATAAATAACAAAGGAGCAGCAACTATGAGACCAAGCATAGTAGTTACCAAGGCCTGTGAAATACCACCAGCCATTAATTTAGGGTCTCCAGTTCCAAATAATGTAATTGCTTGGAATGTTTCTATCATTCCAATAACTGTACCCAATAACCCCAACAAAGGCGCAACAGTAGCAATAAGCTTTATTGCTTTTACTCTTACTTGAATACTTGGTGTGATTGACTGTATTTTCTCATCTAAAATTAATTCAAGCGAATCAAGCGACTCGTTTATATTGTCCTTGGCTGTATTTATTAAAAGTCCTAACAAATTGTCATTCGAAACATTTTCATTATTTTCTTGGTCTTTAATGCTTTGAAGAACCTTTCTAAGAACATAAATCCTCTCACTCGCTAGGGCTACACCAGCCAAGCCTAATAGAATAATAACGTAACCAACCAGGCCGCCATCTGCTATTCTTTGGAACAAGTTTTTCTTTTGAATCAGCTTTTCTAATATTGCTCCTCGTGTTGGATCTATGTCAATGGTGAATATGCCCTCAGGGTCCATTTGAAGGTTCTTTAATTTTCTCTTACTAACACCGGCAGGCTGTGACGGTAAAAATTCAATTTGGTTTGTCTCTACGAGGTGTTTTAAAAACATTCCTTCATGTGTAATTGAGAAGGTCCCAATTCGCAATACTTCTAATTCATCATTATTACCATCGGCAGTTAGTACATTTGTTTTAAATACTTTGATAGTTTCTGCATTTCTTATTTCTTTAACAAGCTCAACCCAAAGATTAGAAATATCTGATAAGTCAGGTAATTTTTTTGACTCAGCAAGATTTTTTAAGAAAAGATCCCTAGCCGGGTTATCAATGTTTGTAATTGAATTTTTAAACTCGCCACGTGTTTGACCAGATACTTGTTTAACAACACCAAACATCTCACCTAAGTTGCCAAGTTTTAATGTTAATTTTTCCTCTAGTTCTGCAAGAATTTTTTCGTTTTGATCAAATTGATTTATTAGCCTTTGGGATAGATCTTCGGCATTCTTAAGATCGGTCTTTAGTTTACTATTAATCTTTTTTAAATCAGCGAGTTGCTTCTCTTTAGTACTTGTTCTAGAAAAATCAAATCTTTTTTCAATATCAACTTTGGATTGAATATCAATTATCAACTGCTCTAATTCAGATATCGGCTCAATAGTTTCATTGCTATCCTGAGCATAAATTGAAAATGTAATACAAATCAACAAATAAAACATAATATTTTTTTTCATTATATTTTCTCCACTGGAAGTTTAAGCAAAGATGGCGGTAACTCCTTTCTTGCAATTTTTAATGCAATAACTAACTCATTATCTATGCCTTTTTGCCTAACCCATTGATTGCTTTTTTTACTGTACATTGCATTGTATTTACCGTCTGAAGTTCTGGCATAAAGCCCTACTCTCCCAAGCCTGAATATCTCAACATTGTATTTTTTGTTTTCAACAGTAATTTCATCTCTATAAGATTCAACCGTTCTGCCATACTCATTTTCTATTTGGTAAGCCTCAAACACTCTACGAAATTTTTCTGATGTAGAGATATTAGATTGAAGTAATATATCCTTTAGGTTTTGGATCCTTAAAACCCTCTCATTTGTAAGAAATGGAATATCATTTTCAACTATTGATTCAAGTGTAATAACCATCTCTTCGAGTTTTGGCAAAATACCTCTATTGGTATTATCAAGCTCTGACATTTGCTCATTTATAGAAATAATTTCATTATTCTGCGAAGCAGTTAATTCTTGCATTTGCCTATTATAAATATTCGTTAAGTCTAACTGTTGCGATAAAAATTGAATGTCGCCTATGAGTATTATGATATCTGTATCAATGTCATTAATATATGACTGTCTTTTGGCAGCGGCATTTGCAGATGATGCTTCAATTTTAATAGCCTCTTCGATCAAAGCCTTATCATTATTAATTGTTTCAGCTTGTTCTTGGGCTATAGAAAAGTTTGCATTAAGCAATAAGGCAAGTGTGAAGTATATTCGTGATGAATTCATAATAAAAAGTTTTTTTAAGTTTGAACAATTATAAACATATTTAAGTGCATAAATAGTATTTATTAGTTAAAAATTTACAAAAAAAAAATCCCCTCGATAGAGGGGATTTTAGATTTTTAAGACCTAATTTAGAATGTGTACTTATAAGTTATAAATACTTCTCTTCCAACAGGTGAATAATAGTATTCTGAGAACCATGGGAAGCCTAAATCTGTATTGTACTTAGGAGCGTCATCAAATAAGTTTGATACTGACACTTGAACAATATGCCCAACATCAATGTCATATCTTAAGAATGCGCCAACATCAAAATATGGCTCAATCTTATTTCTGCCAGTAGGGTTCGGTGCAAAACTACTGAAGTAGCCCATAGACCCAATTCTTGATGTACTAATACCAGTTGACCAATCATCCTTATTCCATGAGAGTGATAAGTAACTTCTTGATCTTAACCTTCTTTCTTGGTTCATAATACTTACAAAAGGATCAGCGTCTGTATCTTTTCTTCTTTCATCATCAACATATGATACTGATAGACTCACATTAAAGTCACCCATTTCATCTGTTATAAATCTTGATTGAATAGACCAGTCAGCTCCTCTATAGTATCTTCCAGCACCATTAATATAACCATACTTAACAGTATCAATAGCACCCTCAACTGGCGTTACTGCTGGTGCTTGACCACCACCTTGAGGAGTCCAAACTGCACCCCTTACAACAGTTGAATAAATATCAGCACAATAAGCTGAACCAAATGTGAATCCTGGAGTAGAAATACCATCCTCTTGCGCTTTACAAATCATTTCGTCTCTTAAAATTTGAGCTACGCTTGTTGAAGTAACAATATCATTTAGTTCAATTTCAACTAAGTCTAAAGTCATGGATGCACGCACTTTTGATGTATTTAAAATATCAAGAACCAAACCTAAGTTATATTGCTCACCTGTTTCAGCTCTTAGGTTCAGATTACCAGAAGAACTTAGATTAGCATTTAACTGCGTAAACCCTTGTGTTAAACAATCAGTTCCATCAATATTTACAAAACCTTGGTTTAGGTATCTACCGTAGTAGTCACATGGTGTACCAAAACTACCTGACTCACCTTTATAAATATAAGGCAGACTCGGAGCAGCAAAGGATTCACCCCAACCACCTCTTATTAAAAGCCTATCAATTGGCTTCCAAGTAAAGGTAACTTGGTCTGTTCTTCTATCACCAATCTGTGTAGATTTTTCGTCATAGCTATCTTGTCTGCTAGCTAAATATAAATCTAGGTTAGATGTCAATGGAATATTAGTTTCAACCGCAAAAGAAGTTCTAGTTCTTTCACCACCACCTTCAGTAGTTGAATTACCCCATACGTTACCTGCATCATATTGTGGCCCTGGATCAATCATATAATCTGTTGATGTATCTTCGGCGTGAAATGCAAAACCAACCGGTCCCGCAGGAAGAGTGAAAAGCTCTCCACTAGTTGTGAACTGTAAAGTTTCAGAACTAGATTCACCTTCAATATATATTCTCTGCCATAATCCATAAGATTCAGCTGTTTCATATGAACCCCAGAATGTATCTGGATTGAAAACGCCATATCCATATGTACCAGCTGTACATAGATCAGCGTTAGCGCTATCTGCTACTCCACCACACATCCATCTTTCCAAACTATCATTAAGAACGTCACGACCGCCATTTAAATAGTTATACTCGTCTTTTACATAGGCTAATTCCCAGTCCCATATTGAATCTCTAAATTCAAATGTACTTGTAGCACTCAATGTATAAGAAAGTGTGTCTTCTTCAAATTCTGCTCTCCACGATTTTTCAGGGAAAAATCTTTGACCTGAAACATAAGCACCACCAAATGCAAACATTGCAGGGTGTAAAGTTCTACCTGCAGCACCTGGACCTGGGTTACCAAATCCATCTGAGATAATCTGCCCATCATTACCAATCACATATGATGAGTAGTAACTTGCTTGAACAAAATAAGGATAATAGTCATTTTTTAGTTCAGTATCCCAATAATGAATATCAGCGTTAAGTTGGATACCATTATCTAGTGTATAGGTTCCTGCTAGATAAGCACTACTGTTATCATAGCCATTTCTAACTGTTGTCCAAGCAGAAGCGTCTAAATTACAATATTTCCAGTCTTCTCCATAGGATCTTCCTAAAGGACCCCACTCGTCTCCATCTTGATCTGTATATACAGTTGAACCCCAACCATAATTACCCATGGCATCGGAGATTAAATTTAGATCCTCACATGTAGTATCTAATGCACCTGACTCACCTGGTAAAAAACCATAACCAGCGTATCCTCTAGCACTTAATTTTCCTGCCCATGTGCCATAATGATAATAACCAACTGGCTCATCAAATCTAGTGTCATACATAGGTCTGTCTTTACCATTAATAGGATTAACTGAGTTAAGTTCTAAACCAAATACCATGCTGCCGTTGTCAAAGTATTTACCACCACTAAATTCTACAGCAACAGATTCACCTGACTCACGTCCTGTTAAAGGCTGATGTTCACCGTATCTTACTTGTACTGAAAAATCTTCCATACCATCAACTAAGATAACGTTTATCACACCCGATACAGCATCAGCACCATAAATAGCAGATGCCCCAGCAGTCAATATCTCAATTCTTTCTACTATACCAATTGGAATTCTATTCCAGTTAAAAGATGAATCACCCCCTCCTGATGGATATGGATAGTTCGCTCTTCTCTTTCCATTTACAAGAACAAGTGTTCTAGATGGACCAAAGTCACGCAAATTGATCTGATTAGAACTAGCACTATTTGTTCCACCACCAAGACCATCCATTATAGTTTGACCTGTATTTTGTGAAATTGATGCAACTGCTTCATAGACAGATAAAAAGCCGCCTTGATCAATATCATCACTTGTAATAACAACTAATGGTTGCGGTCCTTCAATATCCGTTCTCTTAATTCTTGAGCCGGTAACACTTACTTTAGTAAGTTCTACACTGTCAGAATCAGATGCGCTTGAAGAAGCTTGAGCTTCAGACGATTCAACAGCAACTTCTTGCTGTACTTCTACAGTCTCAACTTCTGCATCTGTAGATTGTGAATTTTCTTCAACGCCTGGATTGTCAGCAAACATCAGACTAGATGTAAGCATAAGACTTAATATTAATAAATTTTTATTTAACATAACGTTTTCCCCTTTTATGTTTAATGGTGTAATAACTAAGGTATTATTAATTAATAAACCCCATAGTGCAAACTTTTATTCAATTAATTGAATGTCAAGTATGCTTGACTTCATTTATGGTAACTTGTTAATATAAAGAAAGAATATCTTTAAACTTATTACTTGGAAAAACTATGAAAAAAATTTTATTGCCAATTTTAATACTTGGATCAGTATTAACCTTTGATTTAAATGCAAATGATTCAATACCTGTTGAGCACTTTTGGTGTGATTCAGCAATGACAAGTGGAACATTATCACCAAATGGTAAATACTTTGCCGCGATGGTTCCAGCATCTGGACCTAAATGTTCAATAAATAAAGATGAAGATTCTAGTCAATCTGCAAAAGTCCTTCTAGTTATTGATTTAGAAACAAATAAGCCAAATGTTCTTAGTGGAACAAGTGCAGGAGCAACCATAGTTGGGTTTACATGGTTAAATAACTCAAGAATTGCATTCTATAGGCAGCCGCAAGCAGGTCTTGATGCTTACAGTATGTGGGCAATCAATATTGACGGAACAAAACCAAAGCTTTTAGTCAGAGGTAAGTGGGAAGATGGATACCCTACTGGCGCTAATTTGTTAGATCTTTTAGAAGAAGATGATAAACACGTTTTGGTTGGCTATAACAAAAGAAGGCCTACTGTTACTGATGTATATAAGCTTAATATTTTTTCAGGAAAGTTAAGTATGGTTGCTAAAGATCCCAAAAAAGATGGCCAAACAAGCATGGGGTGGGCAGTTGACCAACAAGGTTTAGTAAGGGGCTATTCAGCGGTTAAAGGTTTATATACTTATCTGTATCACAGAAATGACGCCGATTCAGATTTCGAGTTATTAAGAAAATTTAAGTTTCAAGATCCTAGTTTTTATATTTCCACTTATGATCATGACCCAAGATATGCATATGTTACAGGTCAAGCTGTTAATGCTAATGGAGTAGTTATTGATGATTCTAATACTGATGCTATGTGGCTTTATGATACATATAACGATGAATTTATTGAAAAAATATACCAGAATTCTAGGTTTGATGTTGGAGGAATTGCAATATCAGAAAAAACAAAAAAACCTTCCTATATTGCATACTACGGTGAAAAACCTGAAAAGGTATGGCTAGATTCAGATCTTGAGAATGTCTATTCATCAATTGAAGCAGCATTTCCACAAGAAAAAGTCTCGATCGGGAGCTGGACTAAAAACGAAGATAAAGCAATCGTAACAACTTGGAGTGATAAAAATCCAGGTGAAATGTATTTTTATGACAGGAATACAGGTGCAATATCTTTGATAGCAAAATCAAGACCATGGATCGATAAAAATCAAATGTCATCAATGATACCAATAGAATTTGTTGCAAGGGATGGGTTGCTTATAAATGGCTATCTTACTGTTCCTGCAAACTCAAATGGTAAAAATTTACCATTGATTGTTAATCCTCACGGCGGTCCCAATGCACGTGACTATTGGGGATATAATCCTGAGCATCAATTTTTTGCATCTAGAGGTTATGCTGTATTGAGTATGAATTTTAGAGGTTCTACTGGATATGGTAGAAAGCATGTTAAATCTGCTAACAGAGAGTGGGGAAGAAAAATGCAGGATGACGTTACTGATTCTGTTAACTGGGCAATAAATGAAGGAATTGCTAACCCAGATAAGGTATGTATTCATGGAGCTAGTTACGGTGGTTATGCAGTTATGGCTGGTATTACTAAAACTCCAGATATGTACAAATGTGCTGTTAATTACGTTGGTGTAACAGATATGAAATTAATGTTCTCTGAAAGACCAAAGGTGTGGGAGATATGGGATGAGCAGCAAAAAATAGAGGTTGGAGACTATTCAAATGAAAAAGATTACCTCGATGATGTTTCTCCGATAAATATGGTAGATCAAATAAAAACACCTTTATACATAGTTCATGGAAAACTAGACTGGAGGGTAGATATAAAACATGCCCAGGTTTTGAAAAAAGAACTTATAAAAGCAGGTAAAAAAGAAGGAGAAGACTTCTGGTGGATGGTTAAAGGTGACGAAGGCCACGGGTTTGTGAAAGAAGCAAATAAGCTTGAACTTTACACAGAACTTGAAAAGTTTTACGCCACTTACTTAGACTAGAAAGAGCTTATATTAGTTTGGCTTTTTCCAAGAATTAAGCCGTGTACATCTGAGGTACCCTCGTAAGTATTTACAGCCTCTAAATTCATACAGTGACGAATAATATGGTATTCGTCACTGATACCATTGCCTCCGTGAATATCTCTTGACTCTCTTGCTATATCTAAGCCCTTCTGGCAGTTATTCCTTTTAACCAACGAGATCATTTCAGGCCTCATTTTATTATCATCAATAAGCCTTCCAACTCGAAGCACACCTTGAATGCCTAAAGCTATATCTGTTTGCATGTTAGCAAGTTTCATTTGAACAAGTTGTTTTGAAGCAAGCGGCTTTCCAAATTGAATCCTATCCATCGTATACTCCAAGGATGCATTCCAGCAAAATTCTGCAGCACCCATAGCACCCCAGGCTATTCCATATCTAGCCATGTTTAAACAAGAAAAAGGGCCTTTAAAACTTTGAACTTCAGGTAGAATTTTTTCATCAGCTACAAAAACATCATCTAAAAATATTTGCCCGGTAATTGATGCTCTCAATGAAAACTTTCCTTCTAGCTTTGGTGTATTTAAACCATTCACTCCTCTATCAACAATAAAGCCTCTTAAGATACCCTGCTCATCTTTCGCCCAAATAATAAGAACATCAGCTATCGGTGAATTAGTTATCCAGGTCTTAGAACCATTTAACATATAGCCGCCATCTACTTTTTTTGCATTAGTTTTCATAGAACCAGGATCAGAACCTGCGTCGGGCTCTGTAAGACCAAAACAGCCTATCAGCTCACCTTTTGCCATTTGAGGTAAGTAAAATTCTTTTTGTTCTTCAGACCCAAATTTATGAATAGCATGCATAGCCAATGAAGTCTGGACACTAAAGGCAGATCTATAACTCGAGTCTACTCTTTCAATCTCTCTAGCAATAAGACCATATGACACATAGTTAGTCCCGGCGCATCCATAGCCGTCTATTGGTGCACCTAAAAAACCAAGCTGGCCCATTTCTTTATAAATAGATTTATTAAATATTTCATTCCTATTAGCATCTAATATTCTTGGCATTAATTCATTTTGGCAATAATCTCTTGCAGATTTTTGAATACTGAGCTCTTCATCAGTTAACTGCTCGTCTAATAATAAAATATCTTGAATGGTCATAATTTATATCCTCTCTATTCTTATAATACCAAATCTTGGTGAAGAATAAGTAATTGAGTCTTTGTCTAATTCGCTTTTAACAATTCTTATCATTTCGACACTGTTGCCACAAATAATAATAAGAGGTATCTCATTTTGATATTGATATACAAAATTAAGAATAATACCCTGAACATCGAAATGTCTTTCCCCATGAAGATCTAGATGTGTAATACCCCTTTCTTGAAAAACGTTCATGAACTATTATTACATTCCTAATTAATA
>JGI26246J51724_1000544_pt1 | contig 18297 bp, 24 predicted proteins | sample SaaInlLV_10m_DNA_FD_51724 | JGI IMG/M metagenome (IMG submission 51724) | reverse complement strand
TACTAAATACCAGGAAAGTGGAATAAAGAAATTTGCGGCTAAATATACAATTCCTTTTCAAAAAATACCAATAAATTTTGATCAAGTTTTCTCTAAAAAAAATAAAATAATCTTAGAGATTGGTTTTGGAATGGGTGATACGACATTTAAAATGGCTCAAGAAATGCCTGGTTCAAATTTTTTAGCTGTTGAAGTTCATTCGCCTGGCGTTGGAAGTCTTTTGAATAAAATTAATCTTAGCCAACTTGAAAATTTAAAGATTATTCAGCATGATGCCATTGAGGTTATGAATGAAATGATTCCAGATAAATCATTAGATGGAATCCATATTTTTTTCCCTGATCCTTGGCCAAAGAAAAAGCATCATAAACGAAGATTATTAAAGAATTCTTTTTTAAAGCTTATGGAGCTTAAGCTCAACCAATCTGGTTATATTCATATAGCTACTGACTGGGAAGCATATGCTCTAGAAATTATTACCTTAGTTGAGGAGAATAAATTTTTTAAAATACCCAAAAGAGATTTTAATGAGAAGCCACAATCAAGGCCTTTGACTAAATATGAAAATAGAGGTTTAAGGCTAGGGCATCAAGTCTGGGATATTTTTATCACTTTACGATAACCACTCTTCTATTTTTTGTGTGGCTTCGTCAATTCCCTGTTTTTTTAAGCTTGAAAATAACTGGGCTGAACATTGTGTTTTGTGCAACTCACCCCATCTAGCATTTAACTCCTGTTGAATTTTTTTAAGTGTTCTTAATGACTTATCTTTTGAAATTTTGTCACTCTTTGTGAGTAAAATATGGATAGGTTTTTTTTGCGGTGCAAACCAATCTAGCATCTGCGTATCAAGCTCTGTTAGCTCCCTTCTTATATCAACCACAATAATAAGACCAATCAAGCTTTTACGTTCCTTAAGGTATTTTGGTAATAGTTTTCTCCAATGATCTTTCATGGGTTTAGGGACTTTTGCAAAGCCATAACCTGGCAGATCAACTAAAGATTGCATGTCCTGAATTTTAAAAAAATTTATGAGTTGAGTCCTACCAGGCTGTTTACTGACATAAGCTAGTCGCGTTTTATTGGTCAGTGAGTTAATTGCACTTGATTTGCCTGCATTTGATCGGCCTGCGAAAGCAATCTCTTTCCCAATATCTACCGGCAGTTCTTCAAAGTGATTTGTAGAAATGATAAAAGAAACATTTTGTAGAAAAGACATTTCGCAATTTTAACTTGATTTAGATCAATTCGTCTGGAACATTTGTATATAATATGTTGTCTTTAATAAAATTAATTTAAATTTAAGGTAAATATGTTCTTGAATAAATACATTTTCTTACTATTTTTTATATTTTTTAACTCTGTTTCATTTGCTGAAAGTTCTCTTGATAACCAGCAACTTTCAAAAACCAAAGAATTAGTAAAAAATGTCTGCATGGCATGCCATGGCATGGATGGGAATAGCCTTAACGGGAAAATTGCCCCAAAAATTGCTGCCCAAAATGCTCAATATTTAACGACACAACTTAATAAGTTTAAAGATGGCATAAGAAAAAATGCCTTATGCAAGGTATAGCCGCAAGTCTATCTGCTGAAGACATGGATAATTTAGGTATTTATTTTTCCGAACAAAAACTTCAATTATCAGCTGCAACCTCTAACGGTGTTGGCTCCAAGGGGGAAAAGATTTTTCGAGCAGGAATTAAGGATTCAGGGGTACCCGCCTGTGCAAGCTGTCACGGCCCTGCAGGGCATGGAGTACCTGATCTTTATCCCAGACTTAATGCTCAGCATTCAGACTATATATTGAGTCAATTAAATCGCTTCAGAGTTTTAGAAGATCAGCCTGGAACAGCATCAGCACCCATGAGAGCAATTTCAGTGAGACTTACTGAAGAAGAAATGAAGGCTGTTGCTGACTATATTCAAGGATTACAATAATCTAAAAAGTGAACTATCGTCCGCTAATCAATCTCTTATANNTANATNTTTCCTAATAAAAAATTAAGATTTTAAATTTGGCTCAATCAAGAAAAAATTTCCACACTTTCATTCACCTACTNAGCACAATGCGCTTTGCAATCACTATGCTTTGTTTNATAGGTATTGCATCAGTNATAGGGACTATCCTCAAACAAAACGAGCCCTACGAGAATTACATTATTAAATTTGGACAGTTTTGGTTCGAATTTTTTGAAGCCATGGGCTTNTATAATGTATACCAAGCATTCTGGTTTTTATTAATCCTCATTTTTTTAATTATCTCTACCTCATTCTGTGTATCGAGAAACTCACCAAAAATATTAAAGGAGTATAAAAAATTCCAACTGAATGCTCGTGAAAGATCTTTAAAGTCCTTTAAACACAGTTATGANATTCCTGTTAAGAAATTTAGCGCNAGTAAATTNGAAAAATTACTTACTGAAAATAAATTTAGGTTGAAGAANCAAACAAATAAAAACGGAGACTTAATTATTTCTGCTAAGAAGGGAGACCTTCAAAAATTAGGATACATTTTTACNCATCTGGCAATTATTATCATTAGTATTGGTGGTCTAATGGATGGCAATCTTGTTTTAAAGATGCAGGAGTTNTCAGGTTCAAAACAAATTATATATGAAGATTTGGCTTTAAATGATGTACCTGAAACTGGCAAATTAACAAATTCAAATTTTTCATATCGAGCTCAAATGTTACTCAGAGAAGGAGAAAAACAGAGCGTAGCAGTTTTGAAGGCAAAAGAAGGTTATTTCATTCAAGACCTCCCTTTTATTGTAGGGTTGAATGACTTTAGGATTGAACATTACAGTACAGGGCAGCCGAAATCTTTTGAGAGCGACTTAATCGTTGAAGATAAAGAAACTGGCGAGTTGATAAAAAAAACAATTAACGTTAATTCCCCATTAACTTTTAATGGGATAACAATCTATCAATCATCATTTGAGGACGGCGGGACGGAATTATCGCTTGATGTCTGGAATCTCCATTCAGCAGANGAGACGTCAAAAATGGAAAGCATTATTTTTAAAAAAAATGAGTTGGTAGTTAACAATCAAAANTATTTCTTTGAATTTAATGACTTTCGAAAATTTAATATTTTAGATATTGAAATTGGTAATGAGAAAAAACCCACAAATGTAGGCCCTAGCTTTATATACAAAGTTAGGAATGAGTCTGGTCAGGCAAAAGAATATCAAACTTATCAATATCCTATGATAATTGATAATTCTTCTTACTTCGTCAGTGGAATGAGAAAAACACCCCAAGAAGACTACCAATACTTAAAGTTACCCGCCGATGCAAATGGTGAGATCAATGGTTTTATGATTTTCAGAGAGCTTCTTCACTCGCCTCAAATTTTAAATAACGCAATTAAGAGAGTTGTAGCGCAATCTTTCCCTGAGGGTGGAGAGAAAAGCCAAATTTATTTTGAGGGGGTTGATAGGGTTTTGTCTGGATTTATCGAAGGGGGGTATAGTCAGATTGCAGAATCTATTGACACAACATTACCGATTGAAGATCAAGAGAGAATTGCCAATAGTTATATAAAAATTATATTTTTAGTAGGAAAAGAGCTTATCACTATCTATGAATTAAATAACATTGAGGCTGATAATTTTTTATTCGAGAGTAACCATAAATTTGTTCAAGAATCACTAACTGGATTTAATGACAGTTTTTTTTATGGGCTACCCATATTTCTTGAATTAAAAAATTATGTTCATGTCCAATCAAGCGGTTTGCAATTAACTAAATCACCTGGACAGTTTTGGGTTTATTTGGGGTCGATTCTTTTGGTGCTTGGGATATTTTGTATGATTTACATCCAAGAAGTAAGGTTGTGGATTTTGAAGAAAAAAGATAATAAAGATATTTTATTGGCGCTTACTACTAATCGACATAGGCTCGAGTTTGATCAATTTGCTCTTAAAATTAGCCAACTTATGAAAAAAACTTTTAACTAATGGAAACAAAATATGATCTTTAAAAAAATATTTAATTACTTATTTATTGTTTCTATGTTGATGCTTCCTGTCTTAGGCCTGTTTAAATTTCATCAATATATGGATTATTATGAAATGTTTATCCTTGTTGGAACAGGCTTAACATTTATTTGGATGGGTAACTATTGGCAAAGCTTTAAATATCTAGTTACATCCGTTCTGGCTCTTAGCTTTATCTCAATATTCTTGTATGAGGGGAACCTATTATCAGGCGAGGAACAATTTATACTTAAATATTTCTTATCGAGCCAATCTGCAATCATGTGGATGTGCTCCTTATACCCCCTGAGCCTTTTAATGTATTGGTTTTACTTATTAAAAAAACACCCCTTTTTTGGAAATTTTGCTTCCCAATTGACATGGATTGCTACGGCAATGGGTTTCATAGGATTGCTGGTAAGGTGGTTTGAGTCTTATTTAATTAGCATTGATGTTGGCCACATACCCATCAGTAATTTGTACGAAGTTTTTGTTTTATTCTGTTTGATTACGGCGTTATTGCACCTATATTATGAAGAAAAAATGAATCGAAAAGAACTAGGTGCATTCGTGCTTATAATTATTACCGTCGCAGTAGGATTTATATTGTGGTACACCTTTTCAAAAGGGGCCGATGCAATTCAACCTTTAGTGCCTGCACTTCAATCATATTGGATGAAAATACATGTGCCAGCAAATTTTATCGGCTACGGAGCTTTTGCTATTGCGGCTATGATTTCTATCGCTTATTTATTAGCTGACAAAGGCATACTGAGGTCTAGACTACCCAGCTTAATTATCCTAGATGATCTGACTTACAAAGCAATTGCGATAGGTTTTATATTTTTTACAATTGCTACTATTTTAGGGGCTGTCTGGGCAGCAGAAGCATGGGGTGGTTATTGGTCTTGGGACCCTAAAGAAACTTGGGCGCTTATTGTATGGCTCAATTATGCAGGTTGGCTTCATCTTAGATTAGTCAAAGGTCTGAGAGGTCCGGTTCTGGCATGGTGGTCAGTTATTGGCCTGGTAATTACAACCTTTGCTTTTTTAGGAGTTAATCTTTTTCTTTCAGGCCTTCATTCTTACGGCGAACTTTAAAGTTGCAATGAGCTTTATTCTAAAGTACGATTGCTTTTAAATATTACCAAAGCACACACGTACAAATGGACGAAAACTTAATATCTATAAATAAACTATCATTTGGTTATGGTAAAGAGCTTCTCCATAAAGATATTAATATGCAATTTAATAGAGGAAAGGTTTCTGCAATCATGGGTGGAAGTGGTTGTGGTAAAACAACTATCCTTCGACTTATAGGTGGTCAATTAAAGCCAAACTCAGGTAATGTCAATGTTGATGGCAAAGTAGTCCACGAACAAGGTCGAGAAGGACTTCGCAATATTAGAAGGAAAATGGGCATGTTATTCCAGCATGGAGCCTTATTTACCGATTTATCTGTTTATGAAAATGTAGCCTTTCCAATGCGTGAACACACTGATTTACCTGAAAATGTAATCAAAGACCTTGTATTGTTAAAATTGAATGCTGTTGGTTTAAGAGGTGCACACAAAAAAATGCCTGCTGAGTTGTCTGGAGGAATGGCAAGAAGAGTAGCATTGGCAAGGGCTATTTCCCTTGATCCAGATATTATAATGTACGATGAACCATTTGCAGGGTTAGACCCAATATCAATGGCCGTAATTTGTGATTTGATAAGATCATTGAATGATGCATTAGGAGCAACGTCAATTATAGTTACTCATGACGTTGCCGAAACTTTTTCATTCGCAGACTATATATATTTCTTGGCTGACGGTGGCGTAGCGGCAGAAGGATCCCCAAAACAATTATTGGCATCTAAATTGCCATTTGTTAAACAATTTATTCACTCAGAAAAAGATGGACCTGTTCCTTTTCATGCTGAAGCCCCAAGCTATCAATCGGATCTCGCTCTTTAAAAATGAATAATATATTAAATTTTTTTGAAAAGTTAGGCGCATCAGCTAGAAGCTCTCTATCAGGCTTAGGATCTTGTGCAAGACTCTTCTTTTTAACAATCATTTATTCATCTGATAGCTTTAAAAGATTCAATTTAACGATCAAAGAGATATATTTCACGGGTGTTCTTTCGCTAGTTATTATTATCGTGTCTGCATTTTTTGTGGGAATGGTACTTGGCCTTCAAGGCTATTACACACTTGAAAAATACGGCTCATCTGAAGCTATTGGTGTTTTAGTTGCCCTAGCTCTAGTCAGAGAATTAGGGCCTGTAGTAACAGCATTGCTTTTTGCAGGTAGAGCTGGGACCGCTATCACAGCTGAAATAGGATTAATGAAAACAACAGAGCAGCTATCAGCAATGGAAATGATGGCAGTTAGTCCCGTTGCTAGGATTGTTGCACCAAGATTTTGGGCAGGGATGATAAGTATGCCAATTTTAGCCACTATATTTTCAATGGTTGGTATTTTAGGAGGCTACTTTATTGCTGTTTTAATTATTGGAGTCGATGATGGCGCATTTTGGTCACAAATGCAGGCAAATGTTGACTTTCATAATGATATAGTTGATGGGGCGATCAAAAGTATTGTTTTTGGCTTTACTTGTACATTAATTGCCTTATACCAAGGACTCGTTGCACCTCCTACAGCTGAGGGTGTCAGTAGAGCAACGACAAAAACTGTAGTAATTTCATCACTCAGTGTATTAGGACTCGATTTTGTATTAACGTCATTTATGTTTGTTTAAAACTATGGGAAAATAGAGATATGGAAAGAGTAAAATTAGATATTTGGGTTGGAATTTTTGTTGCATTAGGAATAATTGCAATGTTTTATATGGCAACACGTGTTGGAAATTTAACTTCTAACGACGTAAAAGAAACATATGAAGTAAAAGCCTACTTTGAAAATATCGGCGGCTTAAAGCCAAGAGCAGCTGTAAAAGCATCAGGAGTTGTAGTTGGTCGGATTGGTTCTATTGTTTTCGATCCCGAAGCTTTCCATGCAGTGGTTAAAATTAATATTGATGAACGATATTCATTTCCAACAGATACCTTTGCCAACATTTATACTGCAGGTTTATTGGGTGAACAATACTTATCTTTGGAAGCGGGAGGGGATGAGGTTAATTTGAAGGCTGGGGATTTAATTGTTCATACACAAGATGCAGTAGTTTTAGAAAAATTAATCAGCCAATTTTTATATAATAGTGCTGGTGAAGATGATGATAAGGATAAGGATTAAATATGTTTAGTTTAAAAAAGTGGTTTCTTGCATTATTGGTAGTATTCTTTTCAGGAGCGGCAATTGCTGAATTAAGCCCTGATGAGGTAGTAAAAAAAACTGCTGATGATGTCATTAGTGCTATTAAGTCTGACAAAGATATTCAAGCTGGAAACAAAAAAGCAATATATGCACTGGTAGAGTCTAAAATTTTACCAAGTTTTGATTTCAATAAAATTTGTCGTCTTGTGATGGGAAAGAATTGGAGAAAAATGTCAGCAGAGCAAAAAGAGGAATTTAGTCAGGTTTCAAAATGCTTTTATTGAGAACTTATGCTGTCGCACTTTCAAAGTACACCGATCAGAAGATAACTGTACTTCCAATGAAAAAACAAAAAGGCAGTATAGTGACTGTCAAAACAGAAATTACTCAAGCAAGCTCGCAGCCAATTAATGTTGACTACGCCTTATCGAACAGTACTGGAAAATGGTTAGTGATAGATTTAATTATTGAGGGGGTCAGTATGATAACTAACTACCGAGGTCANTTTGGAACATCAGTAAGAACAAATGGTGTTGATGGNCTTTTAAAAGAGTTAAAAAATAAAAATAATGCCGCTTAATATAGAATTTGAATCTAATCTCTGGAAATTGTCAGGATCTATAANATATGACGAGATCCCGAGCGTTATTGAAAAAACAAAAAACTTTAATTGGTCNGATTCAGTTCAGATTGATTTATCTCAAGTTAAACATGTAGATACTTCAGCGTTAAGTTTAATCTTTGAGTTTAAAAGAAATGCTAAAAGAAATAATCAAATTGTAACGATTAACACGCCACCAAAAAATTTGCTGAAGCTCGCAAAACTTTATGGGGTAGAGGATTTAATCTAAAGATAATAAATCTCTTTACCCTCTTGAATTTTTCCTCAAGATATAAGTCTTTAAAATAATGAAAAAAGCAATTGTTTTTAAAAATGTAAGTAAAAATTACAAACAGTTAAAAGCTGTTGATGGCATTTCATTGACAATTGAAAAGGGGGAATTCTTTGGTTTGTTGGGGCCAAATGGTGCAGGCAAATCAACACTAATCAATATGATGGCAGGATTGGTAAAGCCGTCTAATGGCAGTATTGATGTAATGGGTTTTAACGTGAATAAAGAATATCAAGAGGCACGTCATTCAGTAGGTATTGTNCCCCAAGAATTAGTATTCGATCCCTTTTTTAATGTCAGGGAAATGTTGAGATTCCAGGCTGGGTACTTTGGCAAAGATAAATTAAATGATAAATGGGTTGATGAAGTTATTGAAAGATTAGACTTAACTGATAAAGCATCTACGAATATGAGAAAGCTTTCTGGCGGAATGAAGCGTAGGGCTTTAATTGCTCAGGCCCTAGTTCACCGACCGCCAGTGATTGTTTTAGACGAGCCAACTGCAGGTGTTGATGTTGAGCTTAGGCAAAAATTNTGGAGCTTTATTAAAGAATTAAATAATGAGGGACATACAATCGTCTTAACAACGCATTACCTTGAGGAGGCTGAAGCACTCTGTAATCGTGTAGCCATGATGAAGAGTGGAAAAATTGTCGCATTAGATTCAACAAAAAATTTGCTAAAGGAGTTTTCTCTAAAAAATTTAAAAGTAAGATTGCAAAAAAATAGTATTAAAAAAATCACTACTCTTTTGAAAGAGACTCCTTTCGATCAAGAGGATGACTGGTGCATCTTTAAATTAAAAAAAGTTTCTGATGCATCAAACATTATAGAAAAATTAAATTCATTAAAAATACAAATATTAGATTTGAAGTTGATTGAATCTGATTTAGAAAATATTTTTCTTAAACTAACTAGTAAAAATTAAATTTAAAAATGAATACCTTTAGAGATCAATTTATAGGCACATGGACATTACTTAAAAAAGAGCTATTAAGGTTCTGGCGAGTTGCTTTTCAAACAGTGGCAGCGCCAGTAATCACAGGGATTTTATATTTGCTCATCTTTTCTCAAGTTTTAGGAGATCGTTTAGAGGTTTATGAGGGGATTAACTATCTGGTATTTTTGATACCCGGATTAATCATGATGTCACTTTTACAAAATTCTTTTTCCAATAGTTCCTCAAGTTTGATCCAAGCAAAAATTATGGGGAATATTGTTTTTTTATTGCTTACCCCCTTAAGCTACCTGCAACTTTTTTTTGCATTTTTGATAGCCGCTATAGTTCGTGGCATGTTTGTAGGTATTTGTATTTACGTTATTGCAATGTTTTATGTTGATTTACCTGTAGAACATCCTTGGTTTGTATTTATATTTGCTTTTTGTGGGGGAGGGCTTATGGGTGCCTTTGGAATGATTGCGGGTATATGGGCAACTAGATTCGATCAAATGGCAGCCTTTGGAAACTTTGTGATTATGCCACTNTCAATGTTATCTGGAGTCTTTTATTCTATCCATTCGTTACCTCCAATGTGGCAAAAAATTTCTCACTTTAATCCATTCTTTTACATGATAGACGGATTCAGATATGGTTTTTTTGGACAGTCTGATACATCTCCTTATTTAAGTTTAATGATCGTTTTATCATTTTTTATTATTTTGTCATTTATTACTATCAGAATGTTAAAATCCGGATATAAACTGAGGAATTAGGATGTTACAAGCTATTGAGATTCAAAAAACTATAGAAGCAAATTTAAATTGTAATTTTATACAAGTAAATGGTGATGATGGAACACACTTCGACGCAGTTATTGTTAGTGATGTATTTAATGGTCAATCTATGATTAAACAACATCAGCAAGTATATTCAGCGCTCGGTAATATGATGCAAGGTGAGATTCATGCACTTTCGATCAAAACATATACTCCGGATGAATGGAGTCAAAAGAATAATATTTAGAGGTTAAAATTTATGACTACAAATGCAAAAATAAAAAAATTAATTGATGATAATGAAGTTCTTCTATTCATGAAGGGTAACCCAACTTTTCCTCAGTGTGGTTTTTCTAGTGTTGCTTGCCAAGCGTTGGGTNCACTAGATGCTCCATTTGAGACGTTTGATGTATTGCAAGATCCAGAGATTAGAGAGGGCATAAAAGTATATTCAAATTGGCCTACAATACCNCAACTATATATTCGTGGTGAATTCATTGGTGGCGCAGACATTATTCGTGAACTGTATGAATCTGGCGAGTTAGCAAAAACAATTTCTAAAGAGTAGCTTTGGATAAACTCGTTATTGAAGGTGGCTTTCCCCTTAAAGGAGAAGTCACTATATCTGGTGCTAAGAATGCAGCCCTTCCTATACTAATTTCATCTTTGTTGTCCGACGAAATACTCAACTTACAAAATGTTCCTAACCTTCAAGACATTAAGACATGCATAGATCTTTTACGCGCGCTCGGTGTGAGGGTAAAACGTCAGGGTAACGAATGTTTTTTAGACGCAAATGATGTGAATAATTTTGATGCACCNTACGACTTAGTTAAAACGATGCGGGCATCAATTTTAGTTTTAGGCCCCCTACTTGCAAAATNTGGTGAAGCAAAAGTGTCACTACCTGGTGGNTGTGCNATTGGGTCTCGTCCTGTAGATATTCATATTAAAGGACTTGAATTAATGGGTGCCGAAATAATTATCGATAAGGGTTACATTAGNGCATCAACAGCNCAACTGCCAAACAAAAAACTCCAAGGNTGTANAATTTTTATGGATCAAGTTACGGTCGGAGGTACTGAAAACTTGATGATGGCAGCGGTTTTAGCAGAAGGNATAACAATTTTAGAAAATGCCGCAAAAGAACCTGAAATTGTAGACTTAGGAAATTGTCTTATCAANATGGGNGCGATTATTGANGGCCTAGGCACTGATAAAATTAAAATACAGGGTGTTTCATCTNTAAAAAAGGCTTCTTATAAAATTATGTTCGATAGGATTGAAGCAGGTACCTTTATGACCGCAGCTGCTATGACAGGGGGGTATGTTGTTTGTAATAATGTGAACCCTGAAGAAATGGAATCAATNACACAAAAAATTAAAGAAAGTGGAGCTAAAGTAGAAATAAGTAAGAATAGCATCTCAGTCACTGGGAATAAAAAATTAGAAAGTGTTAAAATTATTACAGCACCATATCCAGCTTTTCCTACAGATATGCAAGCACAGTTTATGGCATTAAATGTGGTTGCTAATGGAGTAGGTGAAATTACAGAAACTATTTTTGAGAATAGGTTCATGCATGCACAAGAACTTATAAGGATGGGAGCAGAAATTGATATCAAACAAAATACAGCAATCACAAAAGGGGATAATGCTTTAACCGGTACAAATGTGATGGCAACTGATTTAAGAGCTTCAGCGTCACTTGTTCTTGCAGCCCTTGTTGCAAATGGCAAAACAACGATTGAAAGAATTTATCATCTTGATCGTGGTTATGAGAAATTAGAAGTCAAGTTTAATGCGTTAGGCGCNAATATAAAGAGATTAAATTAAATGATTACTATAGCTTTATCAAAAGGAAGAATTTTTACAGAAACAATGCCAATACTTAATAAGTTGGGAATTTCATGTGAAGAGGATCCAGAAGTATCTAGAAAATTAGTTTTTAGTACAAACAAAAAAGACCTTCAGCTCATCATTGTGAGAGCTTCTGACGTACCAACATATGTAGAATGGGGAGGTGCGGATTTGGGGATCGCTGGCAAGGATGTATTAGATGAATTTAAAGGGAAAGGNCTATTTCAACCCTTAGATTTAGGGATAGGAAAATGTCAGTTAATGGTTGCAGCTCNTNAAGAGTTTGATTATGAGGGGAGCATTAAACAAAAAAAAAGGTTGCGTGTTGCCACCAAGTATCCACAAGCAGCAAGGGAATTTTTTTCTAATAAAGGGGTGCATATTGATGTCATCAAGCTATACGGATCAATGGAATTGGCACCTATTGTTGGTATGTCAGATGTGATTGTAGATTTGGTTAGCTCAGGTAAAACGCTTGAAGCTAACAATCTTAAAGCATTTGAAAAAATCAGTGATATAAGTTCAAGGCTTATTATTAATCAAGCTGCATTAAAAATTAAAAGAGANCAGNTAAAGCCATTAATTGAAAACTTTTCGAAAGTAGCTTTATAAATATTTTGAATATAAAAATACAATCANCAAAAGATAAAAATTTTTTTAGTGATCTAAAAAATAATCTTGAATTTGATTCGAGTGNTAATAATGAGGTTCAGAAAATCACTAAATCTATTGTTAGTGATATTAAGAGGCAAGGAGATAAAGCCCTAATAAAATTAACTGGTCAATTAGATCATCTTGAAGTGAATTCCGTTTCACAGCTAGAGGTAAGTAAGGCAAGGTTACAGAAAGCTTTTGAGAGCATTCCAGAGAAAACTAAAAAAGATCTTAAGTTAGCAGCAGAAAGAATTTATAACTATCACCTCAAGCAAAAAGGGGAATCATGGAGCTATGAAGACGATGATGGATCAAGTTACGGACAAAAAATAACACCAATAGATTCAGTAGGACTTTATGTGCCCGGGGGAAAAGCAGCATACCCCTCCTCAGTATTGATGAATGCCATTCCTGCAAAAATTGCAGGAGTTAAAAATTTAATTATGGTTGTACCTACTCCAGCTGGAGAACAAAATGAACTGGTCTTTGCTGCAGCAATGATAGCTGGCGTTGATAGAGTTTTTACAATTGGCGGAGCTCAGGCGATAGCATCACTTGCTTATGGTACAGAGACAATTCCAAAAGTTGATAAAATTGTAGGGCCAGGAAATGCATATGTTGCTGAGGCAAAAAGGTTGGTATTTGGGACTGTTGGTATAGATATGATTGCAGGCCCTTCTGAGATTACAATTATATGTGATGGAAAAACAAATCCAGATTGGGTAGCAATGGATCTTTTTTCTCAAGCTGAACATGACGAGCTCTCCCAGTCAATTCTTATTTCGATAGATAATCAATTTCTAAAAAACGTTCAAGAAAGTATCAATCGCCTTATCAAGGATATGCCTAGAAAAAAGATAATTACAACTTCACTTGAAAATAGAGGATTGTTTATCTTGGCAAAAGACCTAAGTGAAGCAGCAAAAATATCAAACTTTATAGCTCCTGAGCACCTTGAGTTATCTGTTGAAAATCCAAATTTATTACTTGAAGAAATTTCTCATGCTGGTGCAATTTTTATGGGGAAAAATACATGCGAAGCAGTCGGAGATTATTGTGCAGGACCAAACCACGTGCTACCAACATCAGGTACAGCTAGATTTTCTTCACCCCTAGGTGTCTATGATTTTCAGAAAAGGTCAAGTCTAATTAATTTATCGGCGAAAACGGCTCACAGTCTTGGCGATGTTGCATCTAATCTCGCAATGGGCGAGGGTTTATTTGCTCATGCTGAATCAGCAAAGTATCGAATCATTAAAAAAAATGAGTAAGCTCTGGGGAGAAATAGTTGAAAAGTTAAAACCTTATACGCCAGGAGAACAACCCAATGATTTAAATTTAATGAAACTCAATACAAACGAAAATCCATATGGCCCAAGTCCTCATGTTTTAAAAAATATTAAGAACAAATGTAATGATTCCTTAAGATTATATCCAGATCCTGAAAGTATAGAATTAAAAAAATCTTTAGCTGAATATCATAATCTTTCACCTGAATCAGTTTTTGTAAGTAATGGTTCTGATGAATCTCTAGCATTCATTTTTCAGGGACTTTTAAAAAAAGACAAACCAGTTTTATTTCCGAATATAACTTACAGCTTTTACCCAGTTTATTGTCAGTTATACGAGATCGAATATAAGCAAATACCCCTAGATCAAGAATTTAATATAAATCTTGATGATTACCTTATAGAAAATGGAGGTGTTATATTTCCAAATCCGAATGCACCCACAGGTATACCGAAATCATTAAAAGAAATTGAGTCTCTTCTTTCAAATAATAATAGTGTAGTAGTAATTGACGAAGCTTACGTTGATTTTGGGACAAGCTCAGCGATAAAATTAATTAATAAATATGAGAATTTAATCGTAACTCAATCTTTCTCAAAAGGACGTTCTCTTGCTGGAATGAGAATCGGCTGTGCATTTAGCAGTCCATGCCTTATAGAAGCATTAAATCGAATTAAAAATAGTTTTAACTCATACCCAATTGACAGGCTAGCTCAAATTTCCGCTATGTCATCAATTACAGACAAAATTTATTTTGAAGATAATTGTAATAAAGTTATTGCGGCCAGAGCATATTTGGAGGAGCAATTAAAAAGCATAGGCTTCGAGGTGTTACCCTCTGGTGCCAATTTTATTTTTACACAGCATATGCAAAAGAGTGGAGAAAATATATGTGATGAATTAAGAAAAAATAAAATTTTAGTTAGACACTTTAAGTCACCAGAAAAAATTTCAAACTTTATTAGAATCACTATAGGAACAATGAACCAAATGCATAAATTAGTCTCAGTTATGAAAGAAATAGTAAAATAAAAAATTAATTAAAGGTTAGCTAATATGTCCACAGTTTTCGATTTTCTAAAAAATGATTTTACCAATCTATACATGAAAAATGTTTTAGAACACAAAGCAGTTAATAAGGCGATCGCCTTTTGTGATAATGATAATCTAAACTTAATTTATACGGGTATGTTTTCTGAGGTAAACAATGGAAAGGGAATCACAGACGATCTTGAATTATATTTAGTAAGTTATTTAATACAAAAAAACAAAAATATAAAAGGATTTGGTAGGGCCTCTGCATATGTGCTCGAAGATCAAACCACCTTTATTGGTTTTGATATTAAGACAGTAGAAAATGAAATTTGGTCACAACAAAATCTTTTCTCTGTTGATAAGGAGAGCAAAGTTATCGGTGTTGAAGGAGATTACAAAGAGAGTAGTGACAAGAATGTGATTTGTCCATTAGTCACAAGTTATTTTGAAAAAATTGATTTTCCAGAAGATACGCTGAAGTATCTTGACAACTTGTATGAGCAGATAAAGCCAAACCTCCAAATCACTCAAATAAAGTAAATTTTTAGTCTCTATCTCCTGGAGAAGTTTTTTAGATGAAAAAAAATTTATTAGANACAAAAATATGTAAGGTATGCAATAAACCTTTCTCTTGGAGAAAGAAATGGAAAAAAGTTTGGAATGAGGTCAAGTACTGTTCCGAGCGTTGNCGAAGAGAAAAATAGTCAAACTCATGCTAAAATCGCACTTATGAAAAGATCAGCNAAAGTATCAAGGAAAACCAAAGAAACTGATATTGAAGTGACCATCAATATTGATGGTTCTGGAAAATCTAACCTAGATTCAGGTATCGGTTTTCTTGATCANATGCTNGANCAAATATCTCGTCATGGTTTGTTTGATATTGATATTAAAGCAAAAGGTGATTTACATATTGATGCNCATCATACTGTCGAAGATATTGGAATTACANTGGGCCAGGCATTTAATAAAGCCATAGGAGATAAGTTAGGGATAAGAAGATATGGACATNCATACGTCCCTCTTGATGAGGCACTTTCGAGGGTTGTTTTAGATATATCAGGTAGGCCTGGTCTAAAATTAAATGTTGAATTTACCCGAGCAAGAATTGGAGACTTCGATGTGGATTTGATTCATGAATTTTTCCAAGGGTTTATAAATCACGCAAATATAACACTTCATATTGATAATCTTCGCGGAGATAATGCGCATCATCAGTCAGAAACCATTTTCAAGGCTTTTGGGAGAGCTTTAAGGTTTGCTGTTGAAATTGATGAAAAAATTAAAGGTGAAATGCCTTCAACCAAAGGGTCTCTTTAAACCTAATTAAATAAATCTTATTTATGATTGCAATTATCGATTATGGTATCGGCAACTTAAAATCAGTTCACAACGCTGTACGGTATATTGCACCAAAAACTCCATCCAAGGTAAGTAGTGACCCTGATTTTATTTATAAAGCTGATAAAGTAATTTTCCCTGGCCAGGGAGCAATGCCAGATTGTATTAAAGAGTTAGANAAAAGAGGTATCAGGGATGTGGTGATTGAATCAGCTAAAAAGAAACCTTTTTTGGGTATCTGTTTNGGACTTCAATTGCTTTTTGAAAAAAGTGAAGAGGGTGATNTTGATGGTTTTGGTATTTTTGAAGGTAGGATAAAAAAATTTCAACCAAACAAGCAAGTGAGAATTAAAATTCCNCATATGGGCTGGAATAANGTGCATCAGTCTAAAAATCATCCTATGTGGAATAATATAAACCCAGGNAGTTCTTTTTATTTTGTTCATAGTTTTTATGCGTCAGATGTAAAAAAAGAATATGTCACAGGTACAACAAATCATGGTGAGGAATTTACTTGTGCAATCGCTAAAGAGAATATTTTTGCCGCCCAGTTTCATCCTGAAAAGAGCGCTGAATTGGGTTTACAGTTATTAGATAATTTTATTTCATGGAAAATTTAATGNTATGTTAATAATTCCAGCTATTGATCTTAAAGANGGTAAGTGTGTTCAACTTCAACAAGGATTAATGAATAAATCAACTATATTTTCTGAAAATCCTGCAGAAATGGCGAGAAAATGGGTTGATGAAGGAGCCAAAAGACTTCATCTTGTTGATTTAAATGGAGCATTCTCGGGTCGACCAGTTAACGAAACGGCTATAAAGTCAATTGTTACTGAGGTTGGAGGTGAAATTCCAATTCAACTAGGTGGCGGTATAAGAAATATTGATACAGTCGAAAGCTTTTTAAATAGCGGTGTTGATTCAGTAATAATTGGAACAGCAGCTGTTACGAATCCTGGATTTTTACACGAGGCATGTTTTGCTTTTCCCGGCCAGATAATTGTTGGACTCGATGCAAAAGATGGTGATGTTGCTATTAATGGTTGGGAGAAAATGACAGGACATAATGTGATTGAATTAGCACAAAAGTTTGAAGATTACGGTGTTGAATCAGTAATATATACCGATATTGGAAGAGATGGTATGTTAGCTGGTGTCAATGTGGATGCGACCGTTAAGCTATCAGAGGCACTAAAAATACCAGTCATTGCAAGTGGTGGAGTTTCAAATTTAAATGATATTAAATTACTTTGTGATGTGGCTAATGTTGGGATTCGTGGAGTTATAACAGGGACAGCTATATACAAGGGTACGTTAAATTTTAAAGAAGCTAATGATTTAGCAGAGAAATTAACAGGGTAGTTATGACCGTTGCCAAAAGAATTATTCCTTGTTTAGATGTCAATGATGGCCGAGTGGTCAAAGGAATTAATTTTGTTGAATTAAAAGACGCAGGAGACCCGGTTGAGATTGCAAGATCTTACAATGAGCAAGGCGCAGACGAATTAACTTTTCTAGACATCACTGCAAGTTCAGATAATAGNGGCTTATTGTTCGACATTATCGAAAAGGTTGCTAANCAAATTTTCATTCCNTTAACTGTAGGAGGAGGAGTAAGNAATTGTGACGATATTAGAAATTTATTAAATGTAGGAGCAGATAAAGTAGGTATNAATACATCTGCNATTTTAAATCCAAATTTTGTATCTGAATCATCAAGTAGATTTGGTTCACAAGCCATAGTAGTTGCAATTGATGCAAAAAAAATTGATGATCATTATGAAGTTTTTACACATGGTGGTAGAAATGCTACTGGGATAAATGCAATTGAATGGGCCAAAAAAATGGCTGATTTTGGAGCAGGTGAATTATTGATTACAAGTATGGACAGAGACGGAACAAAAAAAGGGTTTGATAATAATTTAATGANGTCTATTTCGGATGTTGTCGATATTCCAATTATTGCCTCTGGTGGAGCAGGTTCACTTAAGACACTTAGTTGATGGTATCAAAGAGGGTGAAGCNGATGCTGTGCTTGCTGCGAGTATTTTTCATTACGGTGAATATTCAATCAAAGAGGCTAAAAAATATATGTACGAACATGNAATTGAGATGAGATTATGAAAAATTGGATAGAAAAAATTAAATGGACAGAAGATGGACTCCTTCCAGTAGTAGTACAAGATCATATTTCAAATAAAGTCATTATGTTTGCCTGGATGAATCGCGTGTCATTGGAGGCTTCCATTAAACAA
>JGI26246J51724_1000530_pt1 | contig 18656 bp, 19 predicted proteins | sample SaaInlLV_10m_DNA_FD_51724 | JGI IMG/M metagenome (IMG submission 51724) | reverse complement strand
TTTACTCTATAACGGTGCTCATTACAATGCAATAACCTCGGCGTTCGGATCGCCTAAAAACATACTTGCTACTAATTCAATAGCCCCATCACCAACTAAAAGAAATGGCGTGTTTATTATGCACACACCTGATGGAAAAGTGCTTAGAACAGAGGAAGGTGAGGAAGCTGTGATCACCCTTTTTAATTGGTCTGGCCAACTTCTTTGGAGTAAAACATCCCTTGGACAACTACCATTGCCTGAAGGCACCCAAGGTGTACTGCAGGTTCAATACAAAAGCGGCGATCAACATACCATCAAGACAAATTAACAAATAGCGTTGCCAGTTCTTCCGGACAACTCTTTGGCTTGAACGTATTTTTGTCGACAAATACGAGCACTACTTTTCCTGAAACCATTGTGTTGCCTTCAGTATCCCGAAGCGTGTGGTAAAATGATATCTTACGCGTTGGACGGTCGATAATAGATGTTTCTAAAATAACTTCTTCGTCATACTTCGCACCGCGTTTAAAATCGATACTCATGTGGACCACTGGAAGCATTGTTCCATTCTTTTCTAGTTGCGCATAAGAAAGGCCNAGCTTTCGAAGCAATTCCACTCTGCCAACTTCAAAATAGGCAGCATAGTTTCCATAATATACAACACCCATTTGATCGGTTTCTGAGTACCTTGGGCGGAAGCTGTGGGTATCTCTAATTCGTGCATCTTTCATAAAGTCTAATTTAGCATCCAATGGGTTGGTATTTATATGTGTTCAATGTTCAATCCTGAGATTTTTGAACAATCCATAATAGGCATGGTAATTTATACTCAAAAAATTTGGGACTTTATACTAAGTGCTGATTTACAGCGAGTTACACATTCCCTTAAGCAAATCTTTTTATTAACACAATAGCAAATAAATTTTTTTCATTCAGATTTTATGAACACATTTGTTATGCAGTCAACGAGATGCATTTATCCATCGATTGCCGCCCGAAAAGTTTACTAATACACACAACACCACTTCAGGTTTGAACAGCCTTGAGGTAAGAGAATTTTTGACCATGGAGAAAAGCGTTAATGATGTCTGGAAAGAAGCTTTACAATTTATCCAAGACAACGTTGATGACCAGTGTTTTAATACCTGGTTCGAACCTATAAAACCAGTAAAACTCCAAGTAAACATTATAACTGTTCAAGTACCCTCTAAATTCTTTTATGAATATTTAGAAGAACACTACATCCAGTTGCTAAAAGCCGCCATCACCAAATCCATAGGACAAGATGCTAAATTAGTATACAGCATTGTTCTTGAAAACGCCTACGGTAATGCGAAAGCTCCTACAATGAATGTACCGAGCAGTGGTCGTAAAAAGCATCCACGTCAAAGCGTGAACATGCCAATGAAGATTGGGAACGACAAGGAAATAAAAAACCCTTTTGTTATCCCTGGTCTACAGAAGCTCAATATTGATTCGCAACTAAACCCGAACTACAGCTTCGACAACTTTATAGAGGGGGATTGCAATAGACTGGCAAGATCTGCAGGGTATGCCGTGAGTAAAAATCCTGGAGGAACCTCTTTTAACCCATTAATGCTTTATGGTGGTGTGGGTTTAGGTAAAACACATTTAGCTCATGCTATTGGCGTCGAGATCAAAGACAACTACCCTGAAAAAACAGTGCTGTATGTGAGTGCTGAAAAATTCACACAGCAATTTATCGATAGTATTCGAAACAATACGAAAAACGACTTCGTCCACTTTTATCAAATGATTGACGTTTTGGTTATTGATGATGTTCAAAGTTTCTCCGGTAAGGAAAAAACACAAGATGTGTTCTTTGAAATTTTCAACCATTTACATCAAAACGGTAAGCAAATCATTTTAACATCAGATCGAGCTCCAGTAGAGCTTCAAGGAATGGAGCAACGTTTGTTAAGCCGTTTCAAATGGGGCTTAAGCGCTGATCTTCAAAAGCCAGGTTTAGAAACTCGTGTGGCTATTTTAGGGAAAAAGCTGTACAACGATGGCATTGAAATTGAACTCGATATTGTTGAATTCATTGCTTACTCAATAAATTCTAACATCAGAGAATTAGAAGGAGCATTGATAAGTATACTAGCACAGAGTAGCTTGAACAAGAAGCAGATTACCATGGAATTAGTTAAATCTATGGTCGATAAATTCGTTAAGAGCACTACTCGTGAAATATCTATTGATTTTATTCAAAAGGTCGTGTGCGACTATTTCGATATGCCACTAGAATTATTGAAATCAAAAACTCGAAAACGAGAAATCGTTCAGGCCAGACAGTTGAGTATGTATTTTTCAAAGCAACTCACTAAAAATAGTCTTGCGAGCATAGGGCAGCAATGTGGAAATAAAGACCATGCTACTGTGCTCCATGCCTGTAGAACTGTAAATAATCTTAAAGAAACGGATAAGCGTTTCCGCACGTATGTCGATGACCTGCAAAAACGCTTAACACTCGCATAAAAAACAGTTTAACGAATGTTTTAGAGTCAGTATCTTAGGGTACTGACTTTTTTATTTATGAAAATACTCATGGTTTGTTTAGGCAATATTTGCCGCTCTCCTCTCGCACAAGGTATTATGGAACTGCACGCTCCTGCGGATTGGCGTATAGATTCAGCGGGGACATCTGGGTGGCATGAAGATGAACGACCAGATACAAGAAGTATTTTAATAGCAAAAGAACGCGGTATTGCAATTGATCACCAACGTTCAAGACAAGTGAATGAGGAAGATTTCGAGACCTTCGATATTATTTTTGCCATGGATAGCTCAAATTATACGAATCTCATCCGATTGGCACCTAATGAGGCGGCAAAAGCTAAGGTGCGACTTATTCTAAATGAAGTCTATCCGGGAGAAAATCGCCAAGTTCCCGATCCTTATACTGGAGGGCAGAGTGGATTTAGGCATGTATATGAGCTTCTTGAAGAAGCTGTTCAATCCTTTATTAGAAAGTACTAATGGCTGCTATTTACCTATTGCCTAATACGTTAGGTCAAGATAATTTTGACTATATCATACCAAAGGATGTCGTAAATATCATAGATAGTCTTACTTACTTCATTGTGGAAAATGAAAAAACGGCCAGGGCTTACATTAAGCATTTGTTACCCGAAAAGAACCAGCGTGAGTTAAGACTTGAAATTCTAGACAAGCAGACTGATCCACTTGACCTACCCTACTTTTTAGACCCTATTAAAAACGGACATTCCATAGGGGTTTTATCAGAAGCAGGAGTGCCTTGTGTGGCGGATCCAGGTGCGTCTATCGTTAGTATAGCGCACCGCAAAGGAATTGAAGTCCGTCCATGCGTCGGACCATCTTCTATCCTCTTGGCTTTAATGGCGAGCGGTTTTAATGGGCAGCAATTTACATTTCGCGGTTATTTACCGCATGATAAACCTATTCGAAAGAGAGTTTTTCAGGCGATGCAAAAGGACATACGAGATGGAATCACTCAAATCTTTATGGAGACGCCCTACCGTAACGGAAAATTGATGGAAGAATTGGTTGCCAACCTGCATCCAGAGACGAAGCTTTGTATTGCTGTAGATATTACTTTAGATACAGAGAAGATTAAAACTCAAACGGTAGCACAATGGCGTTTAGATGTTCCAGAATTACATAAACGACCAGCTATATTTTTGATAGACTAAGTCAACATGACCGCCAACGAGGATAAGGATAGCGAACTAGTAGAAGGTGCATTCAAAGATCTGTTAAACAGTATTGAATATAAAACCGACGCAGCTGATCAAAAAATGATACAGCGTGCTTTCTCATTGGCCAAAGATGCACACAAGGGAGTGCGTCGTAAAAGTGGAGAACCCTACATCACCCACCCTATATCCGTAGCGCAGATCGTTGCAACAGAAATTGGTCTAGGGCCTACTAGTATTGCAACGGCATTAATGCATGATGTTGTAGAAGATTCGGATTATACCTTGGTAGACATCGAGAACATGTTTAATCCGAACATTTCGAAACTTATTGATGGATTGACCAAGATATCCGGTGTGGTGAGCATGGAGAGTAGTATGCAGTTGGAAAACTACAGAAAGATGCTCCTCACCATCTCAGATGACGTNCGAGTAATTCTCATNAAGCTTGCNGACCGATTNCACAACATGCGTACCATGTCNGACATGCCTTCGCACAAACAATTGAAAATAGCCTCTGAAACGCTATTTATTTACGCGCCTCTAGCGCACCGATTGGGGTTGTTTAGCATTAAAACAGAATTGGAAGACATTTCCCTAAAGTATACGGAGCCTGAGGTATTTGATGATATCTACAGTCGTATGGAAGCGCTTCAAAGGAAAGATTTTGAGTATTTGAATAAGTTCGAACGCAAGGTTTCTGAAGAGTTGTCGCAAGCAGACCTAACCTTTGAAGTAAGAAAGCGTACAAAAAGCATCTATTCTATTCGTAGAAAGATGAAGAACCAAAACGTCAGTTTTAATGAAGTCTATGACAAGTATGCCATACGAATCATACTTGAAGCGGATAAAGAGCGAGAGAAAGCAATTTGTTGGCAGGCCTACTCCATTATTACAGAAAATTTCAACCCTAACCCTGCTCGTTTGCGCGACTGGATAAGTTCACCAAAGAGTAACGGCTATGAATCGTTACACACCACGGTGATGGGGCCTGACGGTCATTGGGTTGAAGTGCAGATTAGGACAAGGCGCATGGACGATATTGCTGAAAATGGATTTGCAGCACATTGGAAGTACAAGGAGGATAGTTCAGGAAGTAACCAATTGGATCGTTGGCTCCTTCGTATCAGAGAATTTTTAGATGATCCGGAGAACGATAGCGAAGACTTCATCGATAGTTTCAAGATGAACCTATTCTCTTCCGAAATATTTGTCTTTACTCCTAAAGGAGAAATGCTTACGCTACCCAAGGGTGCTACGGCCTTAGATTTTGCCTTTGATATACACACAGAGGTAGGTGCACATTGCTTGGGAACGAAGGTGAACGGTAAACTGATTCCTTTGAGCACACCTTTAAAATCAGGTGACCAAATAGAAGTGCTGACTTCTGTGAAGCAGGAACCAAAAGAAGATTGGTTAAGTTTCGTAAAAACCGGAAAGGCAAAGCAGCGCATCAAACAAAGTCTAAAGAAGGAAAAACAGCTTATTACTGGTCAGGGTCAATTTATACTGGAACGCAAGTTGAAGGTGCTCAAATTGAAGGCAACGCACAGTAACATCCACAAATTGGTCAATTTCTTTGGCTTAAAAAACCCTGAGGAGCTCTACTATAAAGTAGGACTTGGTGTGATTGACAACGGAAAACTACGCGAGTATGCCCGAGAAACCTCTGGACTTGTTAACTACTTCAAGCAACGAATAGTAAGAAGCAATTATGCAAAGACCAAACTAGGGGATAAATCCAAGAAGCAGCAAACTGATCATCTGTTATTGGTTTTTGATACGGACGAACATGAAATGGACTATACCCTAGCAAAGTGTTGTAATCCGCTTCCGGGTGATAGAGTTTTTGGTTTTGTAACCACAGCAGATGGATTGAAGGTACATCGTGACGATTGTCCTAATGCGGTATTGTTACAAAGTAGATTTGCGAATAGAACACTCAAAGCAAAATGGGTCGACCGGAAAGGCGCTTTTTCGACCATCAATTTGCTTATTAAAGGAATGGATAGAATAGGTATCGTGAATGACGTAACGAAAGTGGTATCGAACGAACTAAGTATCAATATTAAAGCGATTGCTTTTAGCGTAGACGACGGGTTATTCACAGGTAAGTTGACCATTGAAGTGGCGGATAAATTGGGCTTAACTGATACTATTAACAATATCAAGAATTTAGAGGGCATTAGTAGTGTTACTCGTGTAGGTAAATTCAATTGATACGACGTATTTTAGCGTTTTACTTCTCATGAGTACACAAGAAGCATACAATAAGGTTAAAGACGTATTTGGCCGCTATTTGGAAGAGCATAACCAACGCAAGACTCCAGAGCGGTTTGCTATATTAAAAGAGGTCTATGAAAATGAAGACCACTTTGATGTTGAAACCCTGTATCTAAGCATGAAGGATAAGAATTACCGGGTTTCAAGAGCGACGCTTTACAACACAATAGAATTGCTTTTGACTTGCGGTTTGGTTCGTAAGCACCAGTTTGGTCAAAATCAAAGTTTTTATGAGAAGTCCTATTTCAACAAGCAACACGATCATGTCATATTGACGGATACTGGAGAGGTATTCGAATTTTGTGATCCGCGTATTCAAAACATTAAACAAACAATCGAAGAAATTTTTGGTGTAGAAGTAGAAAGCCACAGCCTTTACTTCTATGCGAAAAGAAAAGAGTCGAGCAACAATTAGTTATGGCAGTAGATGTGCTTTTAGGTCTCCAATGGGGCGATGAAGGAAAAGGTAAAATAGTCGATGTATTAACGCGTAAGTACGATATCATCGCGCGCTTTCAAGGTGGACCTAATGCCGGTCACACTCTTGAATTTGAAGGCAAAAAGCATGTATTGCATACCATACCTTCTGGTGTATTTCACGAAAGTGTGATGAATGTCGTAGGAAATGGTGTGGTCATCGATCCTGTTATTTTTAAAGTGGAGTTGGACAAACTGATCGATCAAGAGCCACATGTGTTAAGTCGGTTGAAAATTAGCCGGAAGGCGCACTTAATTTTACCAACACATCGATTACTAGATGCCGCTAGTGAAGCTGCTAAGGGCAAGAAGAAAATTGGTTCCACGTTAAAAGGAATTGGTCCGACGTATATGGACAAAACGGGACGTAACGGTTTGCGAGTTGGCGATATACAATTGGACAATTTCGACGAATTATATAGTGCGTTAGTAGACAAGCATAAGCAGCTACTGTCTGGTTATGAAGGGTTTGAATATGATCTAGAAGCCCTTGAGCCTAACTGGTTTGCTGCGATCAATTACTTGCGTACGTTAGACATTATTGATAGTGAGCCCTATTTTCACGATGCTATTGCTGAGGGTCGCACTATTCTTGCCGAGGGTGCCCAAGGCACGTTGTTAGATATAGATTTTGGGACCTATCCATTTGTAACGTCATCTAATACAACTTGTGCTGGTGCTTGTACAGGTATGGGTATTGCGCCAAATAATATCAAAAACGTTTACGGAATTTTTAAGGCGTATTGCACTCGTGTTGGCTCGGGGCCCTTCCCTACAGAATTAGCGGATGAAGTAGGTGCTACCATCCAAGCTAATGGTCACGAATTTGGTGCAACCACTGGTCGCCCAAGAAGATGTGGCTGGTTAGATCTACCTGCTTTGAAATACGCAATNAACATTAACGGCGTTACTGAATTAATGATGATGAAAGGAGATGTCTTGAGTGGTGTTGGCAACATAAAGNTTTGTACTGCCTATAAGTACAAAGGAGAANTCGTAAAGCATTTACCATACAAACTTCAAGAAGATCTTATCGAACCTATNTTCAAAGAGCTTCCTGGATGGGATGAGGATTTGATGCAAATGACTGATGAAGAGTCGTTCCCGCAGAGTTTCAAGGACTACATCGCCTTTATTGAGGCAGAAGTAGGCGTACCGATAACGCTCGTTAGCGTTGGACCGGATCGCGCTCAAACCATATTAAGAGACTAATGAAAAAGGCCATACTATTTTGTGTGGCTCTTTTTTTCTCTACCCTTCACTCAGGGTGGAGTCAAACGAAGGTTCAAATCATTCGAAGCGACACGACCGACTTTGTCAAAGGCAATGACGGTGGTCAAACCTATTACCTCAAAGGGAACGTAACGCTTCAGCAGGATGTAGCGTTGATGTACTGCGATTCTGCAGTACTGTATCGTCCTCAGAATACTTTTGAAGCCTACGGCAACATTCGAGTACGTCAAGCGGATACAGTGCTTATTACTGGAGAACGATTAACGTATCTAGGAGATCAGAGAACATTCACCATCTCTGAACAAGTGGTCCTTAAAACCCCCTCTTCACGTTTAGCGACCTCGGTCTTGAAGTATGATAGAAATACATCAACGGCGTACTACCTGACGAGATCAACATTGGAGCGAAAAGATTTACGTATTACATCCGATCTTGGCCAATACAATACTGAATACGAGTTGGTCCGTTTAAGAGGGAACGTTGTAGCTATTGACTCAGCCTTTGAAATGACTACAGATACCCTCCTCTACTATCCTAACAAGAATAAATATACTTTCGCCGGTCCCACGCAGTTCATCAAGGATAGTACGTTGTTGTTTTGTTCTAAGGGTACGTATTCAGCGGATGTGAACTTACTGGAGTTGTTTGGTGGCGCTCAGATGTTAGCGCCAAAGCGTTATATAGCAGCGGACAGCCTTTATTACTCACTGAATTCAGAAGATGGCACCTTACATGGAAACGCTACGGTCGCAGATTCTTCCGAAGGATTCGTTTTGCGAAGCGATTTTATTGATTACAAGAAAAGTCCAGTTTTTGTAGATGCTTTTTCTCCAGTCTTTTATGAGCAAAGTATGGAGGAAGACACTATTTACGCAAAGGGAGATACTTTGGTCATACGCTCGTCCTTAGACACAACCAAAACAGTGCATTTGTTTGGTCAAACTTCCTTTTTTAGCGAAGATTTTCAAGGCATCAGTCCACACTTTTTATTTGGTGAAGCGGAAGAAGAATTGGTCTTATACCCTTCTCCCACTTTATGGAGTGGTAACAGNGAATTCGGTGCAGATTCAACGGTATTGAAACTAGTCAANAANGAGCTAGACAGTCTATATATGCTCGCTAACGTAACTATTGCGACNAAGACCAAAGACTCCTTGTATTTTGATCAAACTACCGGTAATATTCTAAAAGGCAACTTTGACGAAAACTCCATGAAAAGTGTGAGAATAGATGGCAATGCCCAAGCTTTACTCCATAATGTGAGTGATGACGGTGCGATGGAGGGTTCCAATAAAAGTAGCTGCTCTTGGATGAAAATTACATTCCACGAAGATGCTGTGGAGAAGATAAAAATGGCTCGAGATGTAGAAGCAAACTATATCCCGAATAAGTCTTCCTCACCTGAATGGCTGCCGGGTTGTCAAACAATATTTGATCAACGGCCACATAAAACTTCTTTGTTGGTTCCGATTGTTAGCGATCCAGAATAGCTTTAATGTTAGGTTTGAAATACTTCGGACCTTTCATTACTTTCCCATCCTCTCTGTAAATTGGTTTTCCATCTAAACCTAGTTTACTCATGTTGCTCGCTTGAATTTCCTCGAACACTTCTTCAATGATGTGTTGCATGCCGTGGCTAAGAATGGTTCCACACAAGATGTACATCATATCACCAAGAGCATCTGCTACTTCTACTGTATCACCATCTAGTGCAGCTTCGAGGTACTCTTCGTTTTCCTCTGCCATAAGCCTATGCCGTAAGGCTATAATTTCTTTTGTCGCTGCTGCCGTAGGTTCGTATTTATTGGTGATTCCAAAAGTGTCATGGAACTTTTCTACATGTTTTATCTGTTTCTGCATGATTTGCTTTTTATGAACGATTGCATCGTAAATTTACAACATGGAAAACATTACGACAGGGCATTGGATCTTTGCCGCTCTATTTGCGATATCATTTCTCATTTACCTCTTTATTAGCTACCGCAAGGACCTTCAGCTGCATAAGGTACATTATAAAAGTAGCGGTATCCAGGTTCTGCTATTGATCGTGATAACCTTGTTCGTTCTGTTTGTGTTTAAGCGCCTATTGTAGCGCAGATTCTGTCGTATATTTGCATTGAGTTTAACTCAACCCTATCGCATGACAGAAAAGCAGAAAAAAGAAATCAGTTACCAAGAGTACAAGACCGAAGTACTTCAAGATTATAAAATCGCCGTATTATCTCGTGAATGCTCTTTAATGGGGCGTCGAGAAGTTCTTACAGGTAAGGCCAAATTTGGAATATTTGGCGCTGGTAAAGAGTTGGCGCAGATTGCCTGGGCGAAGGCCTTTGAAAAGGGTGATTTCAGAAGCGGCTATTACAGAGATCAAACCTTCATGATGGCACTGGGTGAAATGGATGCAAAACGCTTCTTTACTTCCCTTTATGCTGTTACTGATATCAAGGAAGAACCCATGGCTGGAGGCCGTCAAATGAACGGTCATTTTGCGACAAGATCACTCGATGAAAATGGCGATTGGGTCAACCTTACAGAACAATACAACAGCTCCTCAGATATTAGTCCTACTGCCGGACAAATGCCACGACTTTTAGGGTTGGCTCAAGCTTCCAAAGTCTACAAAGAAGTTTCTTTCGACGGTAGTGATAAGTTTTCAAAAGCAGGTAGAGAAGTGGCTTGGGGAACTATAGGGAATGCTTCCACTTCTGAAGGACTCTTCTTTGAAACCATAAACGCTGCTGGAGTACTGCAAGTTCCTATGGTAATTTCTGTTTGGGATGATGAATACGGTATTTCAGTTGGTGCAGAGTATCAAACCACAAAACAAGATATTAGCGAAATTCTCAAAGGTTTTCAGCGCGATGAAAAAGGAAAAGGGTATGATATTTTTGTGGTTGAAGCATGGGATTACCCAGCACTTATAAACACATTCCTACATGCCGGACGCGTCGCACGTGAAGAGCATGTTCCTGTAATGATTCACGTAAAAGGAATGACTCAGCCTCAAGGACATAGCACTTCCGGTTCTCATGAACGTTACAAGACGGCAGAGCGTTTGCAGTGGGAAAAAGATCAAGATTGTATTGTAAAGTTCGGTGAGTGGATCCTAGCACATGATGTTGCATCTCAAGAAGAGCTGGACGAGATCACAAAAGAAGCTAAAAAACTAGCTCGTGACGGTAAAAAGGAAGCGTGGTCCATTTACCAAAGTCATCCAATACGCTTGAAACATGAGGTACTTCCTCTATTAAAAAGTATTCAAACCCAGGGCGAGAAGGGAATATTCATTACTAATGTTATTAAAGAATTAGAGGCTCATGAGGATCTTGAGGTGGCACATTCTTTCAAAGCAGTTCGTAAGGCCATTCGAATAGTGGCGGGTGATAGTAATATAGACGTCAAACCGTTAAAAGCATGGCTAAGTAAAGAAAACGCTGTACAAAACGAACGCTACAGTTCTCATTTGTATAGCGTACAGGCTGAGGCGGCACTTCTAGATCATACCCCAGCAGTATACGAGACTCAAGAGATGGTAGATGCAAGAATCATACTCAGAGACAATTTTGATGCCCTATTCGCCAAGCATCCGGAAGCGATGGTCTTCGGTGAAGATTCCGGTAAAATTGGTGATGTGAATCAAGGCCTTGAGGGCATGCAATTAAAATACGGTGAAACAAGAGTTCAAGACGCTGGAATTCGTGAGGCCACCATTATGGGGCAAGGTATAGGGTTAGCAATGCGTGGATTACGTCCTATTGCTGAAATTCAATATTTAGACTACCTACTCTATGCACTTCAAATCATGTCCGATGATTTAGCTACTGTTCACTACCGCACGGTAGGTGGTCAAAAAGCACCAACTATTGTTCGTACTCGCGGGCACAGGCTAGAGGGAATCTGGCATTCTGGGTCACCTATGGGAACCATTATCAACACCATCAAAGGTATGTATGTCTTGGTCCCAAGGAACATGACTAAAGCTGCAGGATTCTACAATAAATTAATGCAATTAGATAATCCTGCTATCGTCATTGAATGTTTGAATGGCTACAGAAGAAAAGAGGCACTTCCTACTAATGTTGGCGAATTCACAATGCCCATCGGTGAGGTAGAGATTATGCAGGAAGGAACTGATATTACGCTTGTTACTTACGGTTCAAACTGTACCATTGCAGAAGCTGCGATACAAGAACTTATGACCATGGGTATTAGCGTGGAATTGATTGATGTACAGTCTCTTATTCCATTTGACTTAAACCATGATGTAGTAGCAAGCTTAGCGAAAACGAATACCTTGGTTATCCTAGATGAGGACGTACGTGGCGGTGCTTCTGCCTTCTTGATGCAACATATTTTAGAAGACCAGAAGGGCTATCAGTATTTAGACGGTGCTCCGGTTACCATAACCTCCAAAGATCACAGACCGGCCTTTGCATCTGATGGCGACTACTTCTCTAAGCCTTCTCACGACGACATCGTAGAAAAATTGTATGCTGTAATGCATGAAAAAGATCCCAACACCTATCCAGCACTTTAATGGCGACACCCAAGATTTTTCCAAACACCGTCGCAGGAGTATTAGAAGCGTTGGAAATGTCCTTTGGGAAGGGGCTTTACGCGGACAAGGTTGTAGAAAAGTTATTGCGTCAAAATAAGAAATGGGGCTCACGAGATCGAAGTTTCGTTGCCGAACATACCTATGAAATGGTGCGCTGGTGGGGACTTCTTTGGGGACTTTTAGGACAAGAACCTACGACAAAACGGAAAGACCTTCAAAAGCTCTTTGGGATATACTGGCTTTGGCGTGGCTATGAACTTCCGGATTGGCCTAAGTTTGATGCCATACGAGATGTCAATATAGATGAACGTCTGAGTAGCTTAAGTGGAACCGCGACCTTAGAGAGCTATTCAGAGTGGTTTGATATTGAAGCTAGAGCGCAATTGGGGTCCAAATGGGATACGATCGCTAAGGCTATGAACATTCCTAATTCCGTCAATCTACGAGTCAATATTCTTAAATCTACTACTCAAGAGGTCCTAGATGAGCTAGAGGCGGCGGGATTAAAAGCAACGGTTCATCCTATATTTCCAGAGGCTCTATTATTAACGGGACGTCCTCGATTGAATAATCTTGAGGGGTTTAAAACGGGTAAGTTTGAAGTGCAAGACGCAGGTTCTCAGTCTATAGCACCATACTTAAGTCCTAAGCCAGGAAGTATAGTTATCGATGCATGTGCAGGTGCTGGAGGTAAAACACTGCATCTTGGTGCGCTTATGCAAAATAAAGGCACTCTGATTGCAATGGATGTAGAAGGCCGTAAATTAGGTGAGCTCCAAAAACGTACGCAGCGCAGCGGGCTCAGCATTGTTAAGACAAGAGCTTGGGAAGAACCGGGAATATTAGAGGAGTTGTCGAACACAGCCGACCATGTACTTTTAGATGTTCCCTGTTCTGGTACTGGAGTGATTAAAAGAGAACCTGATACAAAATGGAAACTCCAACCAGAGCATTTGGAACGCTTGGAATCGGTCCAATTCAGCATCATTCGCGATTATTCAAATTTGCTTAAAATAGGTGGTACTATGGTTTACGCCACTTGCAGCATACTCCCTAAAGAAAATCGTCATCAAGTGGATGCTTTTTTAGCACATCCTGCAGGAGCTCAGTTTGAATTACTAGAAGATCAAACGGTAGATCCGTCAGAACACAATGATGGATTTTATATGGCCCGCTTAAGAAAACTCGCATGAAGACCACGGAATCCACATCACTCTACGATGGATTAGAGCACATGAGTGCTCTAGAAATACTGAGGGGTATTAATGCTGAGGATACAAAAGTAGCAAAGGCTGTATCCGTTGTTATTCCAAAGATTAACATTTTCGTAGAAGCGTTAGTAGCGCGCATGAAGATGGGCGGTCGTTTGTTCTACATTGGTGCCGGTACATCTGGTCGATTAGGCATTTTAGACGCGAGCGAATGTCCTCCTACTTTTGGTGTAGACCATGAAACTGTTATTGGTCTCATTGCAGGCGGTGATTCCGCCATACGTAAAGCTGTAGAACATGCGGAAGATGATTGGAAAGGTGCGTGGAAGGATTTACTTCCCTACTCGCTGACACAGAAAGATACAGTCGTCGGCATCGCCGCTAGTGGAACCACGCCATATGTTATCGGCGGTCTAGAAGAAGCTAGAAATACGGACTTTTAACGGCTTGCATAACTTGTAACGAAGGTGCACCAATAGCAAAGGCAGCGGAGCATCCTATTGAGGTGGTAGTAGGCCCTGAGTTTGTAACCGGTTCTACCCGCATGAAGAGCGGAACTGCCCAAAAGATGGTGCTAAATATGATTTCAACAAGTGCCATGATACTATTAGGAAAAGTTGAAGGGAATAAAATGGTAGATATGCAACTGTCTAATGCTAAACTTGTGGAACGAGGAACGCGCATGATTGTTGAAATAACAAAAGTTTCACCAGCTCTAGCAGAAGAAATGCTGTTGTTACATGGAAACGTACGAGCTGCGATAACGGCAATACAACATACTAATGAGTAAGAGTAATCAAGACGAGATTGTAGCGGGTCTATTCAAGCTGGCGTGGTCCTTCCCTTTTATATTTTTAGGTCCTGCCTTGTTTATTGGTAAAGGAACCTCCGGAGCTTGGTACTGGACGGTACTTTCTATAGTGCTAATGCTCGGTGGTATTGCCTTTATAGCCTTGGGCTTACGACAAATTCTTCGCGGATTTTTTGGAGACTAACTACAATAGTTTGGTCACACGAAGGACTTGCATACGTCCTCCCCTTTCAATGTATAAGAAATAGGTTCCTGCAGCAATAGTTTCTCCAGGTGCCCACAGTGCCTTATATCGCTTAGATTCCAATGTAGCGGTAGCTACTGTCCTTTGGTAGAGGTCCCGTAGTTCTAAATGGATGGGTAAGGATTCGCCGTCGGGAAGAAATAATGTGATGTAATCTGGAAATGGATTAGGATATACGACGATTTCCGGTAATTCGCCGTCTACAACAGCAGAAAGGTACTGGCGCGCAAAATCTAAATTTGGAATACCATAACCAATTCTAGGGTTGTGTTGGTAGTAATGTGAAGCGCTAATTTCAAGGGCCTTTATCACTTCTTGAGCCGTTGCATTCGGCACTGTGCTCCATAAACAAGCCGCTGCCCCTGCTACTATGGGCGAACTGAAACTGGTGCCATTTGCATAAGCTAGTGTACCGTCTGACCGGTACACAACCGCACCTTCACCACGAGCGCTTACATTGGGCTTAACTCTTCCGTCGACGGTATATCCACGAGAACTAAAATTGCTTGCCATACCATATTGAGTGACACTCCCAACGGTCAGAATACTATCTGCATCTGCAGGGAAAGTGATCTTATCCCAACTGCTCCCACCGGCATTACCTGCACTGGTCACTACTAGCATTCCTGTCCGCGCGGCAGCAACCGCCCCTAGCGATATAATTGAGGTACGTCCGTCTAAATCTGCCACAGTATAGTCGTCTGCGGGATCATCAAACGTACTGTATCCTAAAGAAGAATTAATGATATCTGCACCAATAGAATCCGCAAACTCTGCTCCTGCAATCCAATTAAACATCTCCTCAGGCGTTTCACTGAGCTCCTTTTCTGTTTTGATTAAAGCGTACGAAGCTTGTGGAGCTGTGCCAATAAAAAACCTCCGGTTGATAGGACGCCATGGTGCTCAACACACTAAATCCGTGCGATGACCCTTGGTAGACATTGGTGCCTCCCTCTACGAAATTTCTTGTGGTGGTTGTTTTTAATTGGTCACTTATCGTAATAGAATTTGCGCCTACGAAACCTGCGTCTAAAACCGCTATGAGCATTCCTTCCCCTAATGCCACAATTTCGTCATATCCGTTATCACTACGGACATGCAAACTGTGCAATGAGATCTGCTTGGTCTGACTTTCAGAATAACCATATGGCAATTCGATAATTTCTTGCTGAGACATTCCGCCTCGAATAGGGATTATACTTTCTACAAAATCCAACGACATCAGTTGCACTAATTCTTCAGGAGTCGCTTCGACGTAAAGCATATTCAACCACTTACTCGCCGGCCCTTTATGACTTACAATGGATTTTATTTTAGAAAGATAGGTTCGCTGTATCGGGACATCAGTCTTTGATAATTCTATTCCTTGTTTTGAGCGACGTTCTACAGCTCTATTTGACAAGATGCTGCTCGGGTTAAGCGTATCTATCAAAACTGATTTAGGGATGAAAGAAACGGCATAAGGAGATGCCAATTGCTGGGCCCATAGGCCTGAAGTACTAAAAAGAAATAGTATGACCGCTATTTTGAAGCTTCTTCTCATTCTGCGATAGTTCCTGAACCTATTAGCTCTTCTCCACTGTACCATGCTGCAAATTGTCCAGGAGTTATGGCCTTTTCTGGCGTTTCGAAAGCAATGTAAATGCCCTCTTCTTCTCTGTGTAAGGTCGCTTTTACAAGCGGCTGACGGTAACGAATGCGAACATCATAAGTACACGTATCTCCGACTTCTAAACTTAAATCTTCTCGAACCCAATGTACTTCTGACGTTTTTATAAATAGGGCGTCCCTATACAAGCCAGAGTGGTCTTCGCCCTGACCTACGTAAATGGCATTGTACGTAGTGTTTACGCCCAACACAAAGAGCGGTAGCGGGCTGCCGCCAATACTCAAGCCTTTGCGCTGTCCGGTAGTATAATAATGTGCACCATTGTGTTTACCACGTTTGAAACCGTGTTTTGGATGAAAATCGAACGGCGCTGCCTTCTCTACTAATGTTGTTCTGGGTACTCGAAGAATATCAGCATCACGCGGTATTTCCCATACATTGCCTGTTTTAGGCTCCAGCTTTTGCTGAAGAAAATCCGGTAATCGTACTTTCCCTATGAAACAAAGCCCCTGTGAATCTTTTTTCTCAGCGGTCACTAAATCTGCTTCTTTAGCAATCTCCCTGACCTCAGATTTTTGAAGATGGCCAATAGGGAAAAGAGCCTTAGCTAATTGGTCTTGTGATAATTGGCATAAGAAATAGCTTTGATCTTTATTAGGGTCCAGGCCACTTAACAGACGGTGCACTTCTTTACCTTGATCCACAGCGGTCTCTTTACGCACGTAATGTCCTGTGGCAACATAATCTGCACCAATGGATAGCGCAGTTTTCAAAAAAAGGTCAAACTTTATTTCGCGATTACAAAGGACATCTGGATTTGGCGTACGACCGCGTTCATATTCGCTGAACATATAATCTACTATACGTTCTTGATAAGGAGCGCTCATATCAATCACTTGAAACGGAATGCCCAACTTATCAGCTACCATCATGGCATCATTGCTATCCTCTACCCACGGGCATTCGTCATGGATGGTGACGGATTCATCCACCCAATTGCGCATGAACAGCCCGATGACATTGTACCCTTCTTCTTTAAGGAGATGAGCTGTGACGGAACTATCTACCCCACCACTAAGTCCAACAACTACTGTTGTATCACTTTTCTTTTTCTGTGTCATAGATGGTTTCACTTTCCAATTCTCCGTAACGGTAATCCTCTTTACGTTCTACTTTATTCTCTTCGAAATAATACCAACTTCCGTGCTTCTTATCCCTTTTGTAAACTCCTTTGGCTAATAATTTGCCTTCCTCATCAAAATAGGTGCATTCACCGTTCAGTTGATCGTCCACATAAATTCCCTTCGTGCGCAGCTTCCCGTCTTCCCATTTCCTGAGCCATACGCCCTCTTGCGCACCGTTTTTGAACGTTTTCTTCTCGGCCAATTTACCGCTCTCGTAGTAGGTTATTTGGTCCCCATCTAAGACACCTGCAGCATATTCTTCACTTTGAGTGAGGATGCCTTTTTTATCGTAATAGCGCCAAGTACTATCACGTAATTGGTTCTTATATATTCCTTCCGCTTGTAGTACTCCATTGCTATGGTAAGCTTTTGCATAACCTATTCCTGACTCCTTCCGGTAAATGATTTCGGACATCTTTCCTCCTTCGCGTTCAAAGTAGTAGATGAAAGTTCCCACAGGAACATTGTTCTTGAAATACCCTTCATAGCGCTTCTTTCCAGATTCGTATGTCTTAACCCATTTGCCTTGTTTAAGCCCCTTCTCGTCGGTATGGTTTACTTGCGCAAAAGTGCTTGCACCAATTAAAAAAGAAAGAATCAGTAAAAAATTTCTCATAGTACAAAGTTACTCTCTTACCACAACGAAACAGGTAAGGATTGAATTAGTTCCACACCAAAATATACGGGACTGTAGGTGCCGCCTGGGAAGTATTTTTGTCTGAGGTTCATTTTGAGATTTGATAAGGGGCCAATTTTACATTCCACCTGTACTCCAGGTGCAATCATCAGGCCAGAACCCACCTCTATTCCACCACCACCAGCAATGCCAGAAGTCAGGTCCACACCGTACCTGAAAGTCTCTCCATTTTTCATAAACGCTGCACTGAACAATCCCTCTGCATAAGCACCGTAACCACCACTGGCCGCCCAGAACGTATGACCATAGGCATCCAACGAAAAATTCTCATTGCTCCAAGCCTCAATGCCGAGCCCCAAGGCTATACCTGACATAGGATGGTAAGGATTGCCGTTTCGATCTAAACCGGGAGAACGCTGTTGACCCGCTCCAGCCAAGACTTTTAAGGCTACCTCGCGTGAATCATTATAAGTATAGTCTACTCCTTTCCTATGAAAACCTAAGGAGCTCTTGAAATCTATATGCCGGCTGTACGAAACAAACGGAATAGAAGCTTCATCGCTTAGCGCCGTCCATTGTCCTACGCTGAATTGATGCCCGCCAATCTGGGCCCCAGCACTTACCATAGTGGATATACCCCCACCTGTGTATACACCGCCACCACCGCCGGATCCTAGGTGCGTACGAAAGAAGAGGCGTTGTGAAGGGGTATTAAATCGTAGCCCCATG
>JGI26246J51724_1000524_pt1 | contig 18740 bp, 16 predicted proteins | sample SaaInlLV_10m_DNA_FD_51724 | JGI IMG/M metagenome (IMG submission 51724) | reverse complement strand
TTGAATTTCCCAAAGAAGTGCCTGTTTCTATTCAATTAGCTCCTGAAGAACAACCCCATACATTTGAACCAGATTCAGATAAATTACAAGGAAGAGATCCGTCTTTAGGATCCGGTTTCCATGAAAAGTCAGAGAAGAACAAACAAGAAAATCAAGGAGGTTCATACAAACGTATCATAGCTAAGAAATACAAAAAGCCAAAGACTCGCGGCGATAAGAATTACAACAAAGGGAAAAGAAAGTAGTTTTTTGTGTTATAATTTCTTTGGTATCAATCATTGAACTAGTAAAGTGTTTGAATACAAACGCATTTGTTCTATAATTTATATTATGTAAAATAGAAGCAGTCAATAATAATTAACTTTACGAACCCTTACACCTATGACTAAACTAAAATCATAATAAAAGTCAATACAATTCCTGCAACAGTATAATAAATGGCTTTCTTAAAAACATCTGTCTGTGGGAGAAACATCCAATAGGCAGAAAAAACAAAGAAAAGTAAAGANATACCAAAAAAAACATTTAGAAAATATAAAGGTGTAGATGATGTGGCTTTATGCATTTTTTCAAGCGCTCCTAATATTTTTGGTGGTTGCATTTGTGTATAAGACAAACCACCTGTTTCACTATTATATTCAACGTTAGAGGCACCTTTTATATTTGGTATATTTTCTAAACCTTTTTCTATGGTTTTTTCTACTACTATAGGTTTCTTAAAATAATCTTTATCTCTAAAAGTTAATGTGATTCCTGAAAGCGCATAAACAAACATAATACCAGCCAGAAAAAAACCTAAATAGCGGTGAATGACCCTGACTTTGTTACTTAAATTTCTGTTATTCATTTATTCTTAAAATTTGTATTTATTATGGTATAAAATTAATCCTGAACCCCGTCAAAACCAAAAGTTTTTAAACCTTTATGACTAATTTTAACAGCTTCTAAGGGCTTTAATCCGTCAAAAGTCATGTCCTGCTCTACCATATAATATTTCATCCCAGAACGTTCTTTTTGTGCTAGGATTCTTTTAAAATCAATTATTCCCTCTCCGACCGGAGCAAACCTACCTTTGTCATCCTTGTCCTTTACATGCCAAATCAAGAACCTCCCAGGATATTTATTAAAATAGTCTAATGGGTCTACTCCTGCTTTTGTTACCCAAAAAAGATCCATTTGAAAATTCACATATTTAGGGTCCGTGTTTTCTAATAAATAATCTAAAATCACTATGTTATTTTCATTCTTTTTTAATTCAAAATCATGATTGTGATACAGAAGTTGTAATCCTGCTGCGTGACACTTTTCACCCAAAACATTCAAAATATCTAACAATTCTTTAGGAGTGCCGTTCATTCCCATACTCATGGTTTGTCTGTCGAACTTAAACATACCCATAGGGGGCACCGGAACAACAAAATAAGTAAAACCAGCCGCCTTAACATCTGCAATCATTTGATCTGCATTGTCTAAAGTCACTGATCCTTGATGTGTGCTCACTGGTTTTAAGTTCATTGATGCCAATAATGATTTAAAAGCTACAGGGCTTAAGCCATAAAATTTTCCATCATTATATGAAGCCGCTTCTATATAATCATATCCTTCATCTGACACTTGTTGTAAGGTTTTTTCCAGTGCAACAGAAAGGTCATCTCTTAAGGTGTATAAAGCCAATCCCCCAAAACTACTTTGGGCATTAAGTCCCATTGAAATGAATAGTTGGAAAATAAAAATTACAGGAGCTACTTTAAAAGTATTCAATGGTCTATTCATCATTTACAAGATTGATTGTTAACTATCATAAGACCCTTAATTAGTGGGAAAGTTTAATGAGCCTACTTAGATATTTTTTAAAAAAAACAAATTTAAAAGTTTATTAATTCTAGGAGGGCTTTTTCAAATCTTTTTCTTGGTAGATATTCATTCTCTAAGGATTTTGCAAAAGGAATAGGGGTGTCTAAACTTGCGACTCTTTTGATTGGAGCGTCCAAATACTCAAATAATTCCTCTTGAACACTTGCTGCTATATCACTTGAAATACCACCAAACAAAGAATCTTCTTGAAGAATGATTAGCCTAGAAGTTTTTTTTACAGAGCCATAAATAGTCTCCCAATCCAATGGCATTAAGGTTCTTAAGTCTATAAGATCTACGCTTAGTTTAGGATGCTTTTCAAGGGTCTCTAGTGCCCAGTGTACCCCAGCACCATAAGTTATAATTGTAGCCTCTGTACCTTCTTTAACCAAAGCAGCTTTACCTATTGGAAGGTTGTAATACCCATTTGGAACGGATTGAGAGATTGATCGATACAGTGCTTTATGTTCAAAGAAAAGTACTGGATTTGGATCTTCAATTGCGGTAATTAATAGGCCTTTAGCATCATAGGGAAAAGCAGGGTAAACGACTTTTAAACCAGGGGTTTTAGTAAACCATGCCTCATTGGTTTGTGAATGAAAAGGACCAGCNCCTACCCCTGCACCACAAGGCATTCTAATGACAACATCTGCTTTTTCTCCCCACCTNAAATGGTTTTTTGCCAGATAATTAACAATGGGATTGAATCCTGAACTTACAAAATCTGCAAATTGCATTTCAACAATGGCTTTAAAACCACCAATAGACANTCCCATGGCTGTTTCTACAATTCCAGATTCACAAATTGGGGTATTTNTCACCCGTTCACTGCCAAATAAATCTACAAAACCNTCTGTCACTTTGAATGCACCTCCATATAGCGCAATATCCTGGCCCATGATAATCGTGTTTTTCATAGAAGACATGCCTTCTTTTAGGCCCTCTTGAACGGCGTCAATAAATCTAATATAACTTGTATTAACACCACTTTTTACTGCTTTAAAATTAAATGGGCTATAGACATCTTCAATAAATGATTTTTCCTCATAGGCTATGGGCTCTTCTTTAAAAGCGAAGTCTAAACCCTCTTGAATGTCTGTTTTTATCTCTTTTTTGAAAGATTTAAGCATCCCATCATTCAAAATATTTTTTGAGAATAGATAATTTTCAAAGTTTGTTATAGGGTCTTTTTCTTCCCATGCACTAATTAATTCTTTTGGGACATATTTTGTGCCGCTGGCCTCTTCATGCCCACGTCTTCTAAAAGTTATAAATTCAATGAGAACAGGTCTAGGATTTTTTCTAACACTTGCGGCTATTTCACTTATTTTTTGATAAACTTCTACTATGTTGTTTCCGTCAATTTGGTGGGCTTCCATGCCATATCCAAGCCCTTTGTCTACAATTGCTTTACAACGGTATTGTTCGCTAGTGGGCGTAGACAATCCGTAACCATTATTTTCAATACAAAACAATACTGGTAAATCCCAAACTGATGCAATATTCAGTGCTTCGTGAAAATCTCCCTCACTGGTGGCACCTTCACCAGAAAAAACAGCAGTAACTTCGTTATTATGCTTCAATTTGGAAGCTAGCGCAATGCCATCGGCCACACCAAGTTGTGGCCCTAAATGAGAAATCATTCCAATAATTTTACTTTCTTGACAGCCAAAATGAAAGCTCCTATCCCTACCTTTAGTAAAGCCAGATTTTTTTCCTTGCCATTGAGCAAATAACCTATTTAGCGGTATATTTCTACTGGTAAAAACACCTAGATTTCTGTGCATGGGTAATATATATTCCTCTGCATTGAGGGCTAAAGTCACTCCTACGGATATGGCTTCTTGACCAATACCACTAAACCACTTTGATATTTTACCCTGCCTGAGTAGCACAAGCATTTTTTCTTCTATCATTCTCGGCTTTAATAGTGCCTTGTATAATGTTATCAGTTGTTGGTCTGAAAGTCCTTTTGTATTGTATGTCATTGGAGTAATCTAGCTAGTTATAAATGTACACAAACTTTCAAATTTTACCCAATTAGGTGTGGCTTAGATTTATTAACTTTGTTTTATAAATACTTTATTATGAGCGCCATTCCAAGTGTAGATTTAAAAGACTTTGTCTCTGGAGATCAGATTCGCAAGCAAAAATTTATAAACGAAATAGGATCAGCCTTTGAAAACATTGGTTTTGTAGCCTTGAAAAGTCATTTCTTGTCAGATGAATTGGTGGCCAAATTATATCAAGAAATTAAACTTTTTTTTGAGCTTCCTCAAAATATAAAAGACCAATATGAGGTTCCTGGACTTGCGGGTCAAAGAGGCTACACCTCTTTTGGTAAAGAGCATGCTAAAGGAAAAAAAGAAGGCGATTTAAAGGAATTTTGGCATTTTGGACAATATGAAGACGCTCCTAAGGGGTCTGGAGACCATTACCCTGATAATATTCATGTCAAAGAATTGCCTCACTTTAATGAAATTGGCAAAGAGGTTTATATAGCTTTAGAAAAAACAGCCCAGGAGGTACTTAAAGCACTTGCATTGCATATTGGCTTAGAGGAGCATTATTTTGAACAATACGCTACTGCTGGAAATTCNATACTGAGGCCCATACACTACCCTCCTATTACATCTGAACCAAAAAATGCAGTACGTGCAGCAGCACACGGAGACATTAATCTCATNACACTTTTGATGGGGGCTCATGGCCGTGGATTGCAAGTTAAAAATCATCATGGACAATGGGTAGACGCCATTGCAAATGAGGACGAATTAATGATAAACGTGGGAGATATGCTCTCTAGGTTAACCAACAATCAGCTTAAATCTACCATACACCAAGTCATTAATCCCCCCAAGGAACTCTGGGGAACCTCAAGATATTCAATTCCATTTTTCATGCATCCGGTCTCTTCAATGCCTTTAAATTGTCTTGAAAATTGTATTTCAAAAGAACACCCAAAAGGATTTGAAGATATTNCAGCTGGCGCNTATCTAGAAGAGAGATTAATTGAATTAGGTTTAAAGAAATAATGGATTTNCAAGACCAATTAAAAAATCTTTTCCCTGATCATGAAGCGTCTGAGGTTTCAACAGACAGTTTAAAGCCAAAGGGTGATGTTCCCCTGCAACAAGAACCTTTGGTGTGTAAGTACGAAAAAAGAAAGGGAAAAGCCACAACCCTAATCGAAGGGTTCATGGGTANTGAGGCAGAATTTAAAATTTTGGCAAAAAAATTAAAAAAAGAATTGAATGTTGGAGGGAGCGTTAAAAACGGAAGCTTAATCATGCAGGGTGATTTCAGAGACAAAATCATGCAACTACTTGTTAGTATGGGTTTTAAAGTAAAACGAGTAGGAGGTTAATTGACTCAAATACTTTTTTTATTAGTAGGAAAAGTATAAATTTATTAACCAATCCAATTCATATGACACCAGCCCTTCATATCACGAATGGAGATTCTTTCTCCAATTTCTTTAAGGACCTTCCTATCAATGGCACTGTTGTTACTTGGAGNGAAATGCTCTGTGAGGGTAGAACACTTCACACCGTAGGTACTGAAGATTTCTGGAAAGAACGATTTGATTTTCTTCACAAAAATTACAATATATCTAAAAGAACTTTTATTGACTATACCCTTAAAGAGTATAGGAAATTGTGTAATCAAAAACGCCAAGAACAAATTGTTTTGTGGTTTGAATCAGATTTGTTTTGTCAAATAAATATGTTAGGTGTGTTGAGTTGGCTTAAAACACATAGAAAATATGCGGAAGTTTCTGTAGTTTCAAATTCATTAAGTCTAAATGCTGTTTCTTCAAAAGGATTTTGTGAAATGCCATTAAATGAGTTGCTAGGTCTTTATGAAAATAGAACTGTATTAAATCAAGACGATATTGAATTTGCTGACTATGCCTGGCAATTGTACTGCAGCGACAATCCCGTTAGAATTGCCCAATTGTCGAATTATGAATCGTTTAATTTTCCTTTTCTAAAGCAGGCATTTAAGCTTCATTTATCTCGTTTTCCCTCCCTTAAAAATGGGTTAAATATTCCGGAAATAAATGTGCTTAATACAGCGCATACAACTTCATTGGACAATGAAAAGGCCCTTATACATACCCTGTTAAAAAACCAAGGAAATTTTGGCTTTGGTGACACTCAATATTATAAAATACTAGAAAGCCTTAAACCCTTGTTTACCTCTTTAAAACCCGTCAAACTCAAAAGGAATACCCCTAAAATACTAAATGGAGAGCACAATTATTACAGTAAAATTAAACAAGATGGGCTCTATTTAGGAGGCGCTTTAAAGTATGCGTATCTTTACGATAAAGAACACAACAGCTTTTTTAAACTATAGTATGTCCTTAGCCTCTTCTGAGTTAATACTAAATGCAGATCAAAGTATTTATCATTTGCATTTGAAACCCAATGAAATATCTAACAATATTATCACTGTTGGTGACCCTGATCGCGTGGCTGAAGTTTCCGCTCATTTTGATTNTATTGAGCTTAAGAAACAAAAAAGAGAGTTTGTAACTCATACNGGNACCTATAAAAACAAANGAATCAGTGTGATCTCAACAGGTATTGGAACGGACAATATTGATATAGTACTCAATGAATTAGATGCCTTAGTAAATATCGATTTTTCCCATAGAGTGTTAAAAGAAAAATTNACACAGTTAAATATTTTTAGATTAGGAACCTCTGGAGCCATCCAAGCCAACATTCCAGTAGACAGTATTTTAATTTCAGAAAAAGCCATAGGTTTAGATGCCCTACTTCATTTTTATGATGCAAACCATCTTTTAGANAAACCTTTTTCTGAAGCCTTTANAAAACACATGAATTGGAGCNTAGATAAGTCAAGTCCTTATGTGGTTAGNGCTTCAACAGATTTACTTAANNTCTATAATGAATTGGATGTATTAAAAGGAATTACATTAACTAATGTTGGATTTTATGGCCCTCAAGGAAGGATGTTAAGACTCCCTCTCTTTGATNAAAAGATGAAAGATTCTCTAGAATCATTTAGATTTAAAAATCAATTGATCACTAATTTAGAAATGGAAACCTCTGGTATTTATGGCTTAGCAGCACTACTTGGACATAAAGCTGTGTCTGTTAATTGCATTTTAGCCAATAGAGCTAATGAAACATTTTCAGCGCATCCAAATGAAGTGGTTAAAAAAGCCATTAAAATGACCTTAGACCTAATGGTTAAAAACGATCTTTAAATTAACCAATTTATAGGTTTTTCAGACCTTTGTTCTAAAATATTATTTACCTGAGAAAAATGTTTGTTTCCAAACCAATAGCCACGGTTGGCGCTTAAAGGAGATGGATGCCCGGATTTTAAAACCCTGTGGTGGTCCTCCGTGATAAAACGTTCGTATTTTTGAGCAAAATTTCCCCATAAAACAAAAATGATAGGTCTTTTGTCATTATTGAGACCTTGAACTATAGATTTTGTGAACGAATCCCAATATTTTAAATGGCTTCCCGCCTCCCCTGCCCTAACGCTTAGTGCTGCATTTAATAATAATACGCCTTGATTGGCCCATAATGAAAGGTCACCAGAGATTGGGTAAGCACAGTCTAAATCATTAGAAAGTTCAATGAAAATATTTTTTAATGAAGGTGGGTGAGCTATACCAATGGGTACAGAAAAAGACAAGCCATGGGCTTGATGTGGCCCATGATAGGGATCTTGTCCAATAATAACCACTTTAAGCCCTACAAAAGGGCATTGAAAGAATGCATTTAGAAGCTGTTCTTTTGCAGGATAACACACCATCTCATCGTAAAGAGCATTAATTTCATGAGAGAGCTTTTTGAATTTTTCAGCAGAATATAATTTATGAAAGAATTCCTTCCAATCACTAGGACAATCTAGAAACATTTATTTGTACTTTTGTTACTAAAATAAAGGGTTTATTCAATTAAACCAACTAATTGTTGCTAATATATGTCACTTTGAATATCTCTCAAAAAACCCTACAGGATTTAGAATTTAATGCCGTTTTAGCTCATATTTCTGATCGGTGTAATACTACTTTAGGTAAAGAACTAGCGCTAGAAATAACACCCAAATTACAACTTGAAATAGTTGCGAAATCGCTAGGTGAAACCAATGAGTATTTGGCATCATTTACCAGTGACAACAGAATACCAAACCACGGGTTTGAAAGTATTCTTGAAGAACTTAAGCTTCTCAAGATTGACAACACCACACTTGAACTCAATGGTTTTAAAAAAATAGTGGTCATTTGTGAATCCATCAACGCACACAAAAAGTTTTTTGAAAAGTTTAAGGAATACTATCCCATACTCTATGGAAACACTTTGTCGCTTAGTTATCAGAAAGAAATTCCCGAGCGCACCAATCAAATATTTGACAAATTTGGAGAAATTAGAGACGCCGCTTCTGACAACTTAATGTCTATAAGAAGGCAGATGATGGGCCTAAAATCTAAAATAAATCAAAGTTTTGGCGCAGCACTTCAAAGGTATCAAGCAGCTGAATTTTTAGATGAAATTAGGGAGTCAATAGTAGACAACAGAAGGGTTTTGGCTGTAAAGGCCATGTATAGAAAAAAAATCAAAGGTGCCGTTCTTGGTGCTTCAAAAACAGGCAGTATTGTATATGTTGTCCCTGAAGCCAGTTTGGCTTACAGCACACAATTAAGTAACCTAAATTTTGAAGAACAGGAAGAAATATTTAAGATCTTAAACAGACTTACAAATGACATAAGGCCGTACAGAGCAGATCTAGCAGCTTGTCAAGAATATCTTAGAGATATTGACATAGTTGCTGCAAAAGCTAAATATGCCTTAGAGATGAATGGTGTGTTGCCCAAAATTAATACAAAAAGGGAAATGTATTTGCGTGACGCTTTTCACCCTTTATTATTTTTATCAAACAAATCTAGTGGCGACCTAACCTATCCGCAAACCATTAAATTAGAAGAAAAAAATAGAATTATTGTCATATCTGGTCCGAATGCTGGAGGGAAAAGTATTACCCTTAAAACTATTGGATTGCTCCAATTAATGCTTCAAAGTGGTATGCTTATTCCTGTTCACGAAAGAAGTGAAGTCATTCTTTTTGAAAAAATATTGACAGACATTGGCGACAACCAATCTATTGAAAATCATTTGAGTACNTACAGTTACCGGTTAAAAAACATGAATTCATTTTTAAAAAAATGTAATGATAAAACATTGTTTTTAATAGATGAGTTTGGTACTGGAACTGATCCTGAATTGGGGGGCGCTTTGGCAGAAACATTTTTAGAAGTGTTTTATGAACGTGAGGCTTTTGGTGTAATTACTACGCATTATGCCAATCTAAAAATGTTGGCCAATGACCTGCCCTTTATGTCTAATGCAAATATGCTTTTTGATGCCAAATCTTTAGCCCCTACTTTTCAGCTTATCTTGGGACAAGCAGGCGCTTCATTTACTTTTGAGGTTGCTCAAAAAAATGGTATTCCTTATAGCTTAGTCAATAAGGCTAAAAAGAAAATTGAAAGAGGAAAAGTTAGATTTGATGCCACTATTGCAAAGCTTCAAAAAGAGCGTTCACAAATGGCGGTTACGGGTACTAAGCTNAAAGAGGTTGAATCTAAAGCGAGAGATGAAGCTTCTAGACTAGAAGTTTTAAATGAAAAAATACAAACCAAACTTGTTAAATATCAAGAATTGTACGATCAAGACAAACGTATGATTCAGTTGGGTAATAAAGTCAATGACTTAGCGGAGCAATACTTTATTCACCACAAGAAACGACAGCTTGTTTCTGACTTAATCAAAGTGGTAGAAATTGAAAATAGTAAAAGAAAGAAAAAAACCGCTCAAGTACTCAAAAAAGAAAAAGTAGAGAAAAAAGCTGTGGTGGAAGAAGTCGCTGTAAAAGTGGCTGCAATTAGAGAAAAGAAAAAAGCGGAAAAGAAAAAACCTACCCCACCTCCTGCCCCAAAAATAGCCCTTCAAATAGGTTATAGGGTCCGTTTAAAAGATGGAAAAGCAGTTGGAAGCATAGACGCTATAGAGAAAAACAAAGCCATTGTTAACTATGGAATGTTTACTACAAACGTAAGTTTAGACCAACTGGAATTTGTCAGTAAATCATAATGAGAATTTGTAAGCAAACTATCATGAAAAATTGTAGGCAAACCATCATTTTAAGTTCACCTAAATGACTGAAAAGCATTCCTTGAAATCACAAGATGTATCTGGCAAAAAATGGGTTTTGTTTGACGGGAGCTGTGGATTGTGCCATTGGTCTGTTCGTTTTATTGCTCCAAAAGATCATAGCAAAAATTGNTGCTTTGTGCCACTAAATTCCCCTTTTGGTATTCAATTACTCAAAGAAAGGGGTTTGTATTTCCCANAGGATATCAATTCCGAACATCTTTTAAACTCAGTNATTTTTATTGACCCCAATAAAGGGTATTATATAAAATCTGAAGCTGTAATTAAAATACTTAAGCTACTGCCAAGCTGGCATTTTTTGGGGGTAATAATGAAATTTATCCCAATTAAAATAAGAGATTTTTGCTATGATTATACNGCTAAAAATAGGCTAAAATGGTTTGGCACTAAGCAAAGTTGCTCGCCAAGTGATTTCCCTAAAAATACCTGCTTTAAAACAGATNTTTAAGAAATACTANAGACAATAAAGGGGTTTAAGAAGGAAGGTTGTCGTCCCAATTCTTTTCTACGGGCTCCTCTTTTAATTTACCAATAGATTTAGCCACTAGCATAGATACCGTTGCATCTCCTGTAACNTTAACCACTGTTCTACACATGTCTAAGGGCCTATCTACAGCGAAGATCAAAGCCAATCCTGCCTCTGGAATACCTGCTTGAGCCAAAACAATTACCAACATAACCATTCCAGCTCCTGGCACAGCAGCACTTCCTATGGAAGCTAAAGTAGCTGTAACGATAATACCTAGTTGGGTGTATAAATCTAAATCCATACCAAAAGCTTGCGCAATAAATACAGCAGCTACAGCTTGGTATAAACTGGAACCATCCATATTAACGGTTGCGCCAATAGGAAGCACAAAACTGGTCACCTCTTCTTCTACCCCAAGGTGTTCTTCTACCCTTTCCATAGTTACAGGCAGTGTAGCGGCACTTGAACTGGTTGAAAATGCCAATAATTGTGCAGGCGAAATACCTTTGATAAAGAATGAAGGAGAACGCTTAGTGAATATATAGACTACTAAAATATAGAAACCAATCATAATGGCTAAACCTAAGAGAACACATATAGCATACCAAGCAAGTGCTTTAAACAGGTCTGCACTTGGTGCTTCAACAACTAATGCTGCTAATAGTGCAAATACTCCGTATGGAGCAGCAAGCATGATTAGATCAATTAATTTTAGGATGACTTCATTAAACCCATCAAAGAAATCTTTCACCGGCTTGGCTTGTTTTTCTGGAATGAGGATAAGACCTATCCCAAAAAATATGGCAAAAAATATCACTTGTAACATATTCCATTGTCACTAGCGGCCTTAAATATATTGGAAGGCACTAAGTCTACTAAGGCTTGTAAAGGCCCAGATTCTTGTTGTTTGGCTGCAGCCATGATTTTTTCATTGGCGTCACCTGAATAATTTTCCACCAATTCTAATCGAGTGGCTTCAGAAATTGAATTACCTGGCTTAATAATGTTAACTATTCCAAGCCCAATAGTTACCGCAATAACTGTTGTTAAAATATATATACCAATGGTTCTTCCGCCCATTTTAGAGAGCTTAGAAATATCTTTAAGGTCCGATATTCCTTTGATCAGCGAAGCTAGAATAAGGGGAACAGCAATGAGCTTTAACGCATTGATAAAAATAGTTCCAAAAGGCTTTATGAAGTCAGATACAAATTCTGGTCCCCAACTAAAATTAACCATTATAAAGGCAAATAATACCCCTAAGAACATTCCAATAAGTATTTTCCAATGCAATTCTAATTTGCGCATAGCTATTTTGATTGAGTTTTATTAAAAAGAAAAGCATCTGCTAGTACCATAGCAGCCATAGCCTCAACAATAGGTACTGCCCTTGGCACTACACAAGGATCATGACGACCTTTTCCTTGAGTTTTAACAGCATTTCCCGCTTTATCTATGGTGTCATAAGATTGTAATACTGTAGCAACAGGCTTAAAAGCAACCCTGAAATAGATATCCATTCCATTGCTTATTCCTCCTTGAATACCTCCACTGAAATTTGTTTGAGTACTGCCGTCTGTATTAAAAGCGTCATTGTGTTCACTACCTTTCATAGTCACACCATGAAAACCACTCCCAAACTCAAAGCCTTTTACAGCATTTATGGACAGCATTGCTTTTCCGAGTTGGGCGTGTAATTTGTCAAAAACAGGCTCTCCAAGGCCAACAGGCACGTTTTTGATCACACAATCAATAACCCCTCCAATAGTGTCTCCTTGTTTTTTAATTTTTTTAATGTGTTGCTCCATTCTAGCAGCCACTTCGCTATCCGGACATCTTACGTCGTTTGTTTCTGCCAAAGACAAGTCCAATTGGTCATAAGGCTTATCTAAAGTAATTTCTCCCACCTGAGAAACATAAGCCTGAAAAGACATTGGTGTTAAAAATTGTTTGGCTATGGCGCCAGCAACAACTCTTGCTGCTGTCTCTCTAGCACTACTTCTTCCTCCACCCCTATAGTCTCTGAAACCGTATTTTTGGTCGTATACATAGTCTGCATGAGAAGGTCTGTAAGAATCCTTTATATGGGAATAGTCTGCAGATTTTTGGTTGGTATTAAAAATAGCAAAACCAATGGGTGTTCCAGTAGTTCTGCCTTCAAATACACCCGAGAGTATCTTTACTTCATCCGGTTCTTTTCGCTGGGTTACAATAGCAGATTGCCCAGGTTTTCTTCTATCCAAATCCCTCTGTATGGCTTCCATATCTAAAGCCACGCCTGAGGGACAACCATCAATAACACCACCTATGGCTTCTCCATGGGATTCACCATAACTACTGAGTTTAAAAAGGGTGCCAAAACTATTACCTGCCATATTAAAAAAATAAAATCAAATATACTTTTTAATGGGTGCCTATCAAATTTAGGGTTTTATAATTCTCAATTAGCCTAAAGAAAACAAATTATCTAAAGAAGGGATTCCTTTAAAATAGTTATTGGGTGCTTGGCCTCTCTCTGGGCACCATCTTTTATTTGGTGTCTGCAGGAAGTTCCGTTTGCAGCAATCACTACACCTTCAGCAGCCTTTGAGACAGCAGGAAACAAGGTTAATGCACCAACAGACATACTCAAGTCATAATGTTCCTCTTCATAACCAAAGGAACCAGCCATACCACAACATCCTGAAGGGATTAGAGTGACCTTGTGTTTTGCTGGAATATTTAATAGGTCAAAAGTCACTTTAGAATTTACCAGAGATTTTTGGTGGCAATGAACATGAACCTTAATTTGTTTTTCTTTACTGTGAAACATGTTAGTGCTAATATGGCCAAGATTAAATTCAGCCACTAAGAATTCTTCTATTAAAAATGAATTTATTGCCAATTTCTCTAGCATGGCATGATCAGGACACAAACGCTTGTACTCGTCTCTAAAGCTCAAGATAGCAGAAGGTTCAATCCCTAAAATGGGCCACTGCTGGTCAAGGAACAGAGCAGCTTCATTTAAATTTCTTTCTGCAATGGCCTTGGCTTGTTTTAAATATCCTTTAGATATAAAAGTTCNGCCGCTTTCTGCTTGCCACAATTGTACTTTATAGCCTAATTTTAAAAGTAATGAAATAGCGTCTTTACCTATTTCAATATCCATATAACGGGTAAACTCATCTATATACAAAACAACTGTTTGCTTGGTCAACACAAATTTCTTTGATTGATGGTCTAAAAATTTCTGAAAATTAAAACGACCCACCTCTGGAAGAGATCTTTTTTGAGACACCCCACTCAAACGCTTAATTACACTGGATAAAGGCGATTTGTATACCGCATTAGTTAAAGGCGCCACCAAACTGCTCAGTTTGTTTAATTGCGTATTATACGCAAACAACTTTGATCTAAAACTATACCCATTCGCTTCCTGATACTGGTATAAAAACTCTGCTTTATAAGTAGCTATATCTACATTGCTCGGACATTCACTACTGCAGGCTTTACAACTTAAACAAAGGTCAAAAACTTCCTTTAAAGCTTTATTGTCAAAAGCATTTGTTTGCTCCTTTAATGTGTTAGGGTGTGTCAAAAACTCTCTGAGTGCATTGGCTCTCCCCCTAGTAGTATCTTTTTCGTTTTTTGTCACATGGNAACTTGGACACATTCCACCAGCTGATTGGTGGGATTTTCTACAGTCTCCACTTCCATTACAGGATTCTGCAGCCCTTAATATTCCTTGCTTGTCTGAAAAATCTAATAAGGTGTCTATTTTTGGTTCCTCCCTATTAATTTCATACCTCAGTGAAGCATCCATGGCGAAAGCCTTAACAATTTTACCTGGATTAAAAATGCCATTAGGGTCAAACAATTGTTTCACAGACTCTAAGAGCGCATAATTCTCAGCGCCAATTAACATAGGAATAAACTCTGCCCTAACAATACCATCTCCATGTTCCCCACTAAAGGANCCCTTATACTTTTTAGTTAAATGTGCTACATCTGTAGTAATGGCTCTAAATAAAGAGACGTCATTAGATTCTTTTAAATTTAGAATAGGCCTCAGATGAATTTCTCCAGCACCTGCGTGGGCATAATAAACAGCGTCTTGATCATAACGCTTCATAATAGCTGTGAATTCGCCAATAAAATCTTTTAAGTCTTCTAATGCCACCGCAGTGTCTTCAATACAAGCCACTGCTTTTTTATCTCCAACCATATTTCCAAGAAGCCCTAAACCTGCTTTTCTAAGCGCCCCAGCTTTGCCAATATCAGACCCGCTTAAAATGGGGGCAGCATAACTCAATCCAGATGTTTTAATCTCATTTTGAAGTTGTAAAAGATTTTTTTGAAGGGCTTCTTCAGAAAACGCCCTTACTTCTAACATTAAAACAGCAGCAGGATCCCCTTCAATAAACTTTCTATTTTCAGATTGTTCTCTATTGCTTTTGGTACAGTCTAAAATAATTTTATCCATCATTTCGCAGGTGTACAAATTGCACTTCATCACAGGAGCTACATCTTTTAAGCAGTCTTCAAGACTGTTGTAATGTGTCACTACCATAGCAGCGTAAGATGGTGGAAGATCGTCTAATTGCAGGGTGATTTCAGTGGTTAGGGCAAGCGTGCCTTCACTTCCTGAGAGCAAATGCGCCATATTAAAAGGGGCGTCTCCTCCCAGAATGTCTGCCTCTAGTAACAGGTCAATTGCATAGCCAGTATTCCTTCTGTGTATTTCTTTTTTTGGAAAAGCGTCTGTAATTTGAGATTGAATCTCTAAGGGCGACAACAAATTGTATATGCCCTTATATATTTGGCCTTCGGCCGACGCCTCAAGCATTTTATCTTTAAAAGCATCACTGCTTAGATCTTTAAATTCCGCAGTACTTCCATCCCACAACACTGCTTTCATAGAGACAATTTTCTCTCTAGTAACACCATATTTTATTGAGGTTGTGCCAGAAGAGTTGTTTCCAACCATGCCACCTATCATACAACGATTTGCAGTAGAGGTATTTGGACCAAAAAATAATCCATGAGGTGCTAAATAATCATTGAGTTCATCTCTAATGACTCCAGGCTGAACTGTAACTTGCTTTTTTNCTAGGTCCAATGAAATAATCTCAGTGAAATGTTTGGANACGTCTACCACCAAACCATCTCCCACGCATTGACCTGCAAGAGANGTTCCAGCAGTTCTAGGAATTAAACCAACGCTGTGATCNTTGCAAAATTNAATAATGCGCTGNAGGTCATTAAGGTCCTTTGGAAAAGCAACNCCTAATGGTATTTTCCTGTAAACAGATGCATCTGTAGCATACAATGCCTTACTTAAAGGATCTAGCTGAACNNTTCCATTAATGGTTTGNGATAATTTTTCTAAAGCAGCATTCATGGATANAATTTTAAGCTAAAATACTTTATTTAACGCTCTTNGTGGATCTGATTTAGTGAAATCAAACAATTTTGAATTATTTTTAAAGAATAATTAAAAATCCTNAAGGCTTTTTTGAATCATGACAGATAAGTTTACCTTTGATGTCATAAAAATAATTTCAAATGATATTAAATACCACTGTTTTATTAAAAAAACCATTCATCAAAATAGCCGCAATTTTATTTGGATGTGCGTTTTTCATTTCCTGTAGCAATCAAGCGGGCTACAGCCTGAAAGTTGATATTAAAGATTTACCAGACGGATCTAAGGTATTTTTAAAATATATAGACGCGAGCAACTCCCCTATTACGGTAGATTCAACTTTTACCTCAAATGGTCTAGCAAACTTTAAAGGAAGCCAAAATTTTCCTGCCATGCATTACTTATTTTTCGAAAATGCCAATGGCAATATTCCAGTAATTATTGAAAATGCCAGTATTGAAGTTGCCGCCCAAAAGGACAGTCTTAATGCGGCTAAATTGAGTGGTAGTGATCAGAATACATGGTTTTCAGAATTTGTGACCACATCTCAAGGTTTTTCTGAAAGAGCCAATGGAATAGCCACAGATTTACAGAACGCTAGGGCGAATGGAAAAGAGGCCTTTATTGAATCTTTAAGAGAGGAATATTTGGAGTTACAAGAAGAAGCTAAGTCATATGAGATTAGTTTTGCGGCGGAACATCCTGGTTCATTAATCACTGTATTATTGATTGAAAGAATGTTTGCCTCTAAAGCGGTAGAGGAACTGAAAATCAAAGAATTAATTGAAGCAATTACCCCTGAAATTAAAGAATCAGACGCCGGAAAAAAATTAATGGCTTTGTGGGAAGCTAATTTAAGTACAGCCATTGGAAGCAATGCAATAGATTTTTCTGGACCCAATCCAAATGGAGAAATCCTTTCTCTATCTAATTTAAAAGGCAAAGTGACTATCATTGACTTTTGGGCAGCTTGGTGTAAACCATGTAGGGCAGAAAATCCAAATGTAGTTGCGGTTTATAACCAATACCATGACAAAGGTCTTGAAATTATAAGCATCTCTCTTGATAAGAAAAAAGAAGATTGGATTGCAGCTATAGCAGCTGATCANATGGATTGGCACCATATATCTTCATTGGCCTATTTTAGTGATCCAATTGCAAAACAGTACAATATTAATGCTATACCAGCTACATTTATTTTAGATGAAAATGGCACCATTGTAGCCAAAGACCTTAGGGGGCCTGCATTAGGAGCTCAAATCGCTAAAATGCTTCCTTAAAAATTTACCCATACACCTCAATGGCTTTGTTTGGAGAATCTATTCTTACAAAGCCATTTTTTTATTTAAAAGTGTCTTTGTAAATCATGACACCCATGACTGCTAAAGGCGCCAGCAAACAAGCAGCAGCTATAGGATTTGCAGTGATTTGACTTGGAACGTAAACAATGGCCATTAATAAACCGCCAATTGCTCCACCAAAATGAGCAGAGTGACCAATATTTCCTGTTCTTTTTTTCATTCCGTAAATAGTATATATCATATAGCCCAATCCAACCAAGTAAGCAGGTAGTGGGATGGGAATAAATAGAATGCCTAACCTCATTTCTGGCATAAGATAAATTGCGGCATACAATACACCTGTTACTGCCCCACTAGCTCCAACAGCACTGTAATAGGGTTCCTTCTTATGAATAAATAAACCAAAATAGCTTCCCAAGAACAAACTAATGGTGTAAGTAATAAGCAATGCAACTGGACCTAATAATTGAACAATCACATCTGAAAAGAAGTAAAAAGTAAACAAATTAAAAATTAGGTGGTTTGCATCTACGTGCAAAAAGCCAGACGTAAATAACCTTTTATAATCTCCTTGCTGAATAGGCTTTACCTGAAATTTAAAACGATCAAAAAAAGAACTATCGTTAAAACCTTTGAAAGACACCAAACCATTAAGTGCCATGATTAAAATTGTTATTGGGTGCATGTCCATTGTTATAAATCAAAAGATTGATCACGAAGATACACTTCATGGGATTAAAAACTAAAATATCCCTACATTTACGCTTTAAATAAATACAATGCATTTACTGGTATTCATTCTCATCTATCCTCACTTATGGGTAGTGTCTAAATTACCTAGACCACTTTTCTATCTATTATCGGATATCTTCTTTATCAAATTATTTTATTTTTTTGGTTATAGAAAAAAAGTAGTGATGGAGAATCTCATACTTTGTTTTCCCAATAAAGACCTTAAAGAGCTCCAGCTTATAAGAAGACAATTTTACAGCCATTTATGTGATTTATTTATGGAGATGGTCAAAACCATGAACCTTAATAAGGCTGGTGTTAAGGAGCGGTATCAGGTTCAAAATATAGACTACCTTAAAGAGGTCTTAAAAACTAAATCTGTATTATTGGTGTGTTCACATTATGCCAATTGGGAATGGAATGTGAGTATTAACAATTACATTTCAGAAAAAGGATATGCCGTATACCAGAAGATTGGCAATCCTTATTTTGACGCTTGGATCAAAAAATTGAGAAGTAGGTGGAATACAACACCTATCACGCAAGCAGAAACTTTTAGAACAATTGTGCAAAATGAAAAAGAAGGCATAAAAGCAGTCTATGGTATGGTAGCAGACCAATCTCCTCCAATGTCTAAAGCAAAAGCATGGGGTTCCTTTATGGGCATAAATGTTCCTGTATATAATGGTGCAGAAGTGTTGGCACAAAAATTAGACTTAGCAGTGGTATTTCTAAGGGTTAAAAAAGTAAAAAGAGGG
>JGI26246J51724_1000515_pt1 | contig 18844 bp, 19 predicted proteins | sample SaaInlLV_10m_DNA_FD_51724 | JGI IMG/M metagenome (IMG submission 51724) | reverse complement strand
CAGGGCATGGGTCGACCACGTCCAGGCGGAGCACCACGTCCAGGCGGAGCACCTCGTCCAGGCGGAGCAGCTCGTCCAGGCGGCGCACCGCGCCCCGGTGGAGCACCTCGTCCAGGCGGCGGATCACCACGTCCAGGCGGCGGCGGAGCACCGGCTTTTGGAGCTCCAGGAGCACAGCGCCCAGGATTTGGTGGCCCAGGTGGTAGACCAGGTCCAGGTGGCCGCGGTGGCCGCGGTGCGGGCACCGCAGGCGCCTTTGGTAAGGGTGGCTCGCGAGGTAAATCTCGAAAGTCCAAGCGGACAAAGCGTGAAGAGTACGAGCAAAGAGAAGCACCGAGCCTTGGTGGCACCATGGTGCCACGCGGTGACGGAACCACGGTCATCCGGGTTCGTCGCGGCTCCTCTATTCAGGACTTTGCCGACAAGATTGGCGCTAACGCAGGTCAGCTAATCACTGTGTTGTTCCACTTGGGTCAGATGGCTACCGCCACTGCCTCGCTGGATGAAGAGACCTTCCAGATTCTGGGCGAGGAGCTTGGCTACAAGCTCGAGGTTGTTTCTCCGGAGGACGAAGAGCGAGAGCTATTCGAAGGCTTTGGGCTTGATATCTCAACCGGCATCGAGGAAGAGGAAGACGGAGACTTGTCTCCAAGACCTCCAGTTGTCACGGTTATGGGACACGTTGACCACGGTAAGACCAGGTTGCTGGACTCGATCCGTAACGCCAACGTTGTGGCCGGTGAGGCCGGTGGCATCACCCAGCACATCGGTGCCTACCAAGTGCACACCACTCATGACAACAAGGATCGTGCGATTACCTTTATCGACACCCCAGGTCACGAGGCCTTCACCGCGATGCGTGCCCGAGGTACTCAGGTAACTGACATTGCAATTTTGGTTGTTGCAGCAGATGACGGCGTCATGCCTCAAACAATTGAGGCACTGAACCACGCGCAAGCTGCGCAGGTGCCAATCGTTGTGGCTGTGAACAAGGTTGATAAGGAAGGCGCGAACCCGTCCAAGATTCGTCAGCAGCTCACCGAATTCGGTTTGGTTGCCGAGGAGTTTGGTGGCGACGTTATGTTTGTTGACGTTTCAGCACTCAAGGGCAATGGAATCGACAACCTGCTTGATGCCGTGCTACTTACTGCTGATGCCGCGCTAGATCTTCGGGCAAATCCCGACAAGGCTGCCCGCGGTGTTGCAATTGAAGCGAACCTTGACAAGGGTCGCGGATCTGTCGCAACAGTGCTTATTCAGTCTGGAACGCTTTCTGTTGGTGACGCGATTGTTGCCGGAAGTGCCCACGGTCGTGTTCGTGCGATGTTTGACGAAAACGGCGATGCGGTCACCTCGGCGACACCTTCAAGGCCAGTTCAGGTGCTCGGACTTCAGTCTGTTCCGAGGGCTGGTGACACGTTTGTGGTGGCAGACGACGAGCGTCAGGCAAGGCAAATTGCCGAGAAGCGCGAAGCTGCCGACAGAAATGCTCTGCTGGCCAAGACCCGCAAGAAGCTCTCACTTGAGGACTTCACCAAGGCGCTTGAGGATGGAAAGGTTGAGTCACTGAACTTGATCATCAAGGGTGACGTTTCTGGTGCCGTTGAGGCCCTAGAGGACAGCCTGTTGAAGATCGAAGTTGACGATTCCGTTCAGCTACGCATTATTCACCGCGGTGTTGGTGCCATTACTGAGTCTGACGTGAACCTAGCAACAGTTGACTCTGCTGTGATCATTGGATTCAACGTCAGGCCAGACAACAAGGCCAAGGAGCGCGCGGACCGAGAAGGTGTTGACATTCGTCACTACACAGTCATCTACAACGTGCTTGACGACATCGAGAGCTCCCTCAAGGGAATGCTCAAGCCTGAGTACGAAGAGGCTCAGCTTGGAACTGCGGAGGTCCGCGAGGTCTTCAAGTCTTCCAAGTTTGGTCTGATCGCAGGTTCCTATGTCAGAAGCGGACTAATGCGTCGAAACGCAATGGCAAGAGTGCTGCGTAACGGTGAGGTGATTGGCGAAAACCTAAAGGTTGAGTCGCTCAAGCGCTTCAAGGACGACGCGACCGAAGTAAAGGCCGACTACGAGTGTGGTATCGGTCTGGGTGACTTCAACGATGTCAAGGTCGATGACGTAATCGAAACTTACGAGATGGTTGAGAAGCCGAGGACATAATGGTTGATCACGCCAGAGCTCGCCGTTTGGGCGAGCGAATCAAGGTGCTAGCTGCAGAGGCGCTTGCCAAGGTGGTGAAGGATCCGGATCTTGGGTTCGTCACTTTTACCGACGCGAGGGTAACACCCGACTTGATGCAGGCACGGCTTTATTACACGGTGTTTGGTTCCGGTGCCGACAAGGACCGGACCATCCAGATTCTCGAGAAAAACACCGGTCGTCTGCGCGGCGAGATTGGCAAGAAACTAGGCATTCGCCTGACTCCCACCCTGGAGCTGATTCTTGATGAGGTGCCCGAGAACGCGGGTGCTCTCAATGACCTGCTTGCCGAGGCCAAGAGGCGTGATGAGGAACTAGAAAAGCTTGCCAAGACTGCTAAGCCAGCCGGGGAAGCGGACCCTTACATTCACAAGACCCAGGCTGAGTAATGGCTTCTGGCCTGGTTCTCATTGACAAACCTCAGGGCTGGACGTCACATGATGTTGTGGCGAAAATGCGCGGGGTTTTAGGGACCAGAAAAGTCGGTCATGCCGGGACGCTTGACCCCATGGCCACCGGCCTTTTGATTCTCGGTGTTGACTCCGGCACCAAGCTGCTTCAATATCTGCTGGGTAAAGATAAGACCTATCGCGCAACAATTCGTCTTGGTGAAACCACACAGAGTGACGACGCCGATAGTCCTGTCGAGAAAGCAATTGACGCCTCATCGATCAGCACGCTAGAAATTGACCAAGCAATCAAGCAGTTGACCGGAGAAATTGAGCAAATTCCCTCCAGTGTTAGCGCCAAAAAGATTGACGGCAAGCGCGCCTACGACCTTGTCCGCGAGGGCAAGGAGGTTCAACTAAAGCCGAAATCGATTACCATCCACAGCTTCGAACGGCTCGGAGAGCCGGTCGTGTCTGGCCAGGCAGTAGAGGTTGAGGTCGAAGTTCGATGTTCCTCGGGCACCTACATCAGGGCGCTAGCTAGAGACATCGGCATCGAACTGAAAGTCGGTGGTCACCTGACGGCGCTTCGCAGAACTGATATTTCAGAATTCAAGGTCAGTGATGCCACAACCATGGAGCAGGAACCGGTGGTGGTGCCGATGATTGAGGCAGCCACGAGCTTGTTTTCCGCGACTGAAATCACAAGTGATCAGGAAACTGATTTGCGCCATGGCAAGCGAATTGTTTTGGATTCAGCAGCATCGAACTTGGCAGCGACTAGGGATGGCGCGCTGATAGCGCTCATTGAGTCGGTAGGTTCTGAATACAAGTCCATGGCAGTGTTTGAGGCTCAAGCATGATTGATCTCTATTTCTTGATCCTTGTTTGGTACGCAGTGGCAGCAGGATTAGTACTGGTCGGCTTTGGATTGTTTGGCAGGAAGCCAAGTGGATTCACGGTTGCGCTCGCAGCAGGTGTGGAAGCTGGTCTGTTGGTTCAACTGGTGCTGTCGATTGGCTTGGTTGCTATGGGCGAAACTGCTGCCATCGACACCTGGGAGTTCTTTGGTTATTTGGTGGTGGCGCTACTGGTGCCAGTCGCTGGAGTTTTCTGGGCACTTGTTGAGACCACGCGCTGGTCAACTGTGATCATGGGAGCCAGTGTCTTGACGATTGCGGTGATGTTGGTTCGAATGCAACAGATCTGGACCGGCACCAACCCGATAACTGCCTAAGATTGCTCTTGGTGATTTTGTGAAAAAAACGACGGGCGTAGGCAGGCTGCTAGTAGCGGTCTATGGCATCTTCGCAATCTCGGCATCAGCCAGAGCGCTGTATCAGCTGGCCAGAGAGTTTGACCAAGCACCAGTTGCCTATTCTTTGTCGGCGCTCGCGGCGATTGTTTACATCGTTGCCACTATTTCACTTGCCAACCCGGAGCGCTACGGATCGCTTGCACTGATTGCGGTCAGGTTTGAACTGCTGGGGGTACTGGTGGTCGGATTGTTGTCATGGTCGGCCCCGGAATTGTTCAATCACCCGTCGGTCTGGTCCGGCTTTGGTATTGGTTATGGATTTGTTCCGCTGGTGCTGCCGATTCTGGGTTTGATTTGGCTTAGGAGGCAGCGTGTTAAAGCTAACTAATTCATCGCTACCAGCCGATTTTGCCGACACCGCGGTGGCGATTGGGAAATTTGATGGAGTCCACCTTGGACATCGGCAGCTCCTGCATGAGCTTGTGCACGCATCCGAAGAGGGAGGGGTTGCAGCAGCAGTTCTCACCTTCGACCGACACCCTGATGCCATATTGCGACCAGGATCAGAGCCGGAACCTCTGATTGGCCCGAACCAAAAGCAGCGACTGCTAGAGCAGGCCGGTGTCGACCTGCTGGTGACACTTCCCTTTGATCAGGCTCTGGCTGCGCTTAGCCCAGAGCAGTTTGTAATGGATTACCTGGTGCCACTTCGAGCAAGGCTGGTGCTGGTGGGTCAGGGATTCAGGTTCGGACACAAGGGGTCCGGAAACATAAACACCCTTCAGGAACTGGGGCCCAGGCTCGGCTTTGTTGCCAGAGAGATTCCTACTGTTGAATTTGGGTCGGTTCGAGTATCAAGCACAGAGATTCGAAGTGCCCTGGCTGCTGGGGATGTCACCCGCGCATCGGTGATGCTTGGTCGCAACCATCAAACCGAAGGCATGGTGGAGCACGGTCGCAAGATTGGTCGGCAAATCGGATTCCCAACTGCGAATCTTGCTCGCAACAGCGAGGGTTTGTTGCCTGCTGACGGTGTCTATGCCGGCTGGCTCTATGCAAATGGAATTCGCTACCCAGCCGCACACTCAGTGGGCACTAACGACTCCATCGAAGCAGTGCCAAGGCTTCTAGAGTCGCACGTGATTGGGCGAGACGACCTGGATCTCTACGACCTGGTTGTTACTTGCGAATATGTCGAGCAGGTCAGACCCTGGGCAAAATTTGAGTCAATGGATCAGCTGATAGCGCAGATTGCCGCAGATGTTCAGGCCTGTAAAGAAATACTGGGGGAGTAAAGTCGAGCTATGACTTTTGTAGATGCCATAAAGAGTGGGTTCAAGAACTTTGTAAATTTCAAGGGCAAGGCCTCCAGACGTGAGTTCTGGTACTGGGTGTTGTTCACATTCCTGCTGGCAATTGTGCTTGGGACAATTGAGGGCGTAATTTGGCCATCGCCTGCTCCTTCTGGAGACCCGCTAACCGATATTCAGTCGCTTAGCTCGGACGTGACCCCGCTAACTTCGCTGTCTTCGCTGATCTTGTTGTTGCCAAACCTCTCGATGCTGGCCCGTCGCCTGCACGACGCCGGCTTTAGCGCTAAGTGGTTGTTGATTCAGATCGTGCCGCTTGCCTATGCAATTTTCGCAACCATTGGGGCCGTAGTGCTGATCAACGACTACCCGGCTGGAATTGAGTTCTCCTCTGAGCTTCTGATGTCGCTCATCTTCTTGATACTTCCGATCTTTGCTTTGATCGCGGTGGCGTTTGTGATTTTGCTGGTGATGTCACTGAAGAAATCCAAGAGTTTTTATGACGGCAACAAATATGTTGAGCCAGAACCGCTTGATTCACTAGATGAGGGAACAACCGCCTAGCCAAAACGCAAGTTATTGTCTAGACTTCTCAGGTTGCCGTGTAACGGCCGCGGACTAAGAGAGCTTCAAACACCCTGTTTGTAGCGCCGCGCAGCGGATTGGAAGGATCAGCAATGGCTCTAGACCCAAAGATTAAAACTCAAATCATCGAAGAGTACGCGACAAAGCCAGGGGACACCGGCTCGCCAGAGGTACAGATTGCTGTCATGAGCCGTCGAATCCTTGATCTGACTGAGCACCTAAAGGACCACAAGCACGACCACCACTCCCGTCGTGGACTGCTGCTTCTTGTAGGTCAGCGTCGTCGACTTCTTGGTTACCTGCAGAAGGTTGACATCAACCGCTACCGTCAGTTGATCGAGCGACTTGGCCTAAGACGCTAATTCAAAGTTTTTGATGACCCCCGATCCTAGATCGGGGGTTTTTCATTACTAGGTTTTTTGGGTTTGCCTTGTTAGGCTTATATCTAAGAGGATCAGAAGGCGGATCTTCGGTGGAAGTTTCTGGGTCTAGGCCCCAGGCATTTTTACTGACGATCAGCACTTCATCGGGCAAGGCCCGACCTCTAGCACGCACGAAGTCTCACCAAAAAAGTGAGGCGGGCTTTGCGATGCATTAAAAACTAAGGAGGGGCCATGGAAGGCCCAGAGATTAAATTCGCAGAAGCCGTTATTGATAACGGAAAGTACGGAAAGCGCGTTATTCGCTTTGAAACAGGACGCCTAGCCCAGCAAGCCGCTGGTGCCGCAGCCGTCTACATCGACGACGAGACCATGTTGTTCTCGGCAACCACCGCCTCTAAGGCGCCGAAGGATCAGTTCGATTTCTTCCCTTTGACCATTGATGTTGAAGAGCGCATGTATGCAGCTGGAAAGATTCCAGGCTCTTTCTTCCGTCGTGAGGGCAGGCCTTCAACAGCCGCCATCCTGGCATGTCGACTAATCGACCGCCCATTGCGCCCATCGTTCGTCGACGGTCTTCGTAACGAGATCCAGGTTGTTGTGACCGTTATGTCAATCCACCCAGACGAGCTTTACGACGTGGTTGCGATCAACGCAGCTTCTATGTCAACCCAGCTTGCTGGCTTGCCATTCTCTGGCCCAGTTGCCGGAGTTCGTGTTGCGCTGATTGATGGCCAGTGGGTTGCCTTCCCTAAGCACTCCCAGCTAAAGCAGGCTGTTTTCAACATGGTTGTTGCCGGCCGAGTAATTGAGGGCGACGACGTTGCAATCATGATGGTTGAGGCTGAGGCTACTGAAGACAGCTGGGACCTGATCGCTGGTGGCTCTGTTGCTCCTAGCGAAGAGATCGTGTCACAGGGACTTGAGGCTGCAAAGCCATTCATCAAGGAGCTGGTCCGTGCGCAGAATGACGTGGCTAAGCAGGCTGCAAAGCCAACTGCTGACTACCCACTGTTCTTGCCATACACCGACGAGGTCTACGCCGCAGTTGAGAAGACTGCCGGTCAGGACGTTGCCAAGGTTTACCAGATTGCCGACAAGCAGGAGCGTCAGAATGCTGACGACGAGCTAAAGGCAAAGGTCAAGGAAGAGCTTTCAGCGACCTTGAGCGAAGAGCAGATGGTTCAGTTCTCGGCTGCTTATAAGTCTGTTGCCAAAAAGGCTATGCGTACCCGCGTTCTAAAAGAGGGCGTTCGTATTGACGGCCGTGGCTTGAGTGACATTCGTGTTATCGATTCAGAGGTTGGTGTGATTCCTCGCACCCACGGTTCTGCAATCTTCCAGCGTGGAGAGACCCAAATCTTGGGTGTCACCACCTTGAACATGCTAAAGATGGAGCAGCAGCTAGACGCTTTGACACCAGAGACCTCAAAGCGCTACATGCACCACTACAACTTCCCTCCTTACTCAACCGGTGAGACCGGTCGTGTTGGAACTCCAAAGCGTCGTGAAATTGGTCACGGTGCACTTGCTGAGCGCGCGCTTATGCCTGTGCTGCCAGCCAGGGATGAGTTCCCGTACGCCATCCGCCAGGTGTCAGAGGCACTTAGCTCAAACGGTTCAACCTCAATGGGTTCAGTTTGTGCTTCGACCTTGTCACTACTAAACGCTGGTGTTCCACTAAGGGCTCCGGTTGCAGGTATTGCTATGGGCTTGATTTCAGACACCGTTGACGGCAAGACCCACTACGCAGCATTGACAGACATTCTTGGAGCAGAAGATGCTCTTGGAGACATGGACTTCAAGGTTGCTGGAACCCGTAACTTCATCACTGCGATTCAGCTTGACACCAAGCTAGATGGAATTCCATCGGCTGAGTTGGCTAAGGCCTTGACTCAGGCGAAAGAAGCGCGACTGTTTATTTTGGACGTTATGGCAGAAGCTATTGACGAGCCAGACGAGCTGTCTCCATTCTCACCTCGCGTGATTGCAGTGAAGATTCCTCTTGACAAGATCGGTGAAGTCATCGGGCCAAAGGGCAAGATGATCAACCAGATCCAGGACGACACCGGAGCTGATATCTCAATCGAAGACGACGGAACTGTCTACATTGGCGCAACCGATGGACCAAGCGCAGATGCAGCCAAGGCTGCAATCAACGCGATTGCCAACCCTCACGTGCCAGAGATTGGCGAGCGTTTCCTTGGAACCGTTGTGAAGCTGGCAACTTTCGGTGCCTTTGTCTCTCTTACCCCAGGTAAGGATGGACTACTGCACGTTTCCGAACTGAAGAAGCTATCCGGTGGCAAGCGCGTAGAGAACGTCGAAGACGTTCTATCGGTTGGCCAGAAGGTGCTTGTTGAAATCACCAAGATCGACGACCGTGGCAAGCTTTCACTTGCCCCAGTGGTCGAGGGTGACGAAGAAGTTTCGGAGTAACTTGAAGCTAGGTCTTTTAGACTCTTGCGATTTCACCGCTGAGGCATCACGGGTTTGTAGAACCGTGTTGCCCAGCGGTGTTCGCATCTTAAGTGAAGAAATTCCGGGCGCTCCCTCGGTTGCGATTGCCGCCTCGGTGGCAGTCGGCTCCAGGGATGAATCAGATGACACCTACGGATCAACGCATTTTCTAGAGCACTTGCTGTTCAAGGGGACCAGTAAGCGCTCTGCCAGAGACATATCGGTGGCTTTTGACTCGGTTGGCGGGTCGTCAAATGCGGCAACTGCCAAGGAATACACCAGCTATTACGCCAGGGTGATGAATTCGGCACTGCCGTTGGCGCTGAATGTAATTCTCGACATGTTTGTTGATGCCAAGATCGACGGGGATGACTTCGAATTGGAGCGCACCGTCATTCTCGAGGAACTAGCCATGGGGCAGGATGACCCCGAAGATGTTGCTCATGAGGCCCTAGCCTCCGCCCTGCTGCCAGGACATGAATTGGGCCGACCAATCGGCGGAACCAAGGAAACTATCCTCGCCACCAAGCGCTCGAGCGTAATTGACTACTACAAAAAACACTACATTCCTGCAAACCTGGTTGTTACAGCAGCCGGCGGCGTTACTCACGAGCAGCTGGTGGAGTTGGTTCAGCAGGAATTGCGAAAATTTGGCTGGCTCGATGAGACCAGCACACCGAACTTGAGGCGAGCACAGGATGAAATAGTGCTCCCGCAAACTCAAAGCTTTACCAGTGTCAACCAGGATTTTGCTCAGGCAAATATTCTGTTGGGCTATCAGAGCATCAAGGGCATGGATCCTGATCGCTACGCGCTTGGTGTTATGAACACGATTTTGGGCGGCGGCATGTCATCCAGGCTCTACCAGGTCATTCGCGAGCAGCGTGGTCTGGCTTACTCGACCTACTCCTACCAGCAAGGCTATGCAGACGCCGGTTACTTCGGCCTCTACGCTGGCTGCAACCCCGAGAACTCAGAGCTGGTGGTAACGCTCATGAAAAAAGAGCTTGCTGATATCAGCGACAAGGGTGTCACAAAAGAAGAATTTGATCTGGCGCTGGGGTCACTCACCGGAGGCCTGGCGCTTCGCTATGAGAGTTCGATGGCAAGAATGAATCGGTTGCTGTCGGCTGAAATCGGTAGCGGTGAATATTTGTCAACCAGTGAAATCCTGGGTCGATTCCAAGAGGTCGAAATTGATCAGGTGCAGGCTGTTGCCAGTCGGATCCTGAAGAATAATTCGTCATTGGTAGCCGTTGGCCCTAACTTAGAAACACTTGAACAACTAGCTTGATAGGTTTGGAATCATGATTCATGTTTCAGTAGCCGGTGCCACCGGTCGGATGGGCGCCCTGACCAAGGGCCTTATTGACGCCGACAGTAACCTAAAGCTGCACTCAGCGCTGGACTCTTCCTCCGCGGCCACCGAGATGCTGGGCGCCGATGTGGTGGTGGACTTCACGAATCATGCGGTGTCCCAGGAATTGGTCGAGTTTGCAATAGCCAATGACCTAAAGATTGTGGTTGGAACCTCTGGTTGGTCCGAGCAAAAGCTTGCCAGTTTAGAGAAGCTGCTACTGAAGCACCCGTCAGCTGGCGTTGTGGTTGTGCCAAATTTCTCGATTGGATCGATGTTGGCTCAACAGTTTGCGGCTCAAGCAGCCCAGTATTTTGATTCGATTGAAATTCTTGAGGCTCACCACGAAAATAAGATTGACTCCCCATCGGGCACCGCAATAAGGACCGCCGAAATCATTTCGAAGGCAAGGCAGGGAATGACCCAGCCCTTGATCCCGGGTGTTGGTCAGCCGGCCCGTGGCGAGATTCACTCCGGTGTGCCAATTCATTCGCTTCGTCAAAAGGGTATTTCTGCCAGGCAGGACACAATTTTTGGAACCGCGGGGGAGCAGCTTGTTATCTCCCATGATGTTTCTTCCTACCTGGCTTATTCGCTGGGCATTCTAAGATCTATTGAGTTTGCTCAGACTGCAACTGGGTTGGTTGTTGGGCTGGAGAACGTGCTCGGTAAATGATCACCAGGGCTTGGGTTGGCTTAATGCTGGCCCTGACACTTTTTTACGTTCTTACACTGTTTGGCCGCGGGGTAATCCTGATCCAAGATCCAAGCCTGATTGCCAAGGCAATGGGCTTGGGAATTCTGGTGTTGCCACTTTTTGCACTCTGGGGTTTGTTTATGGAGGTCAGGTTTGGCCTTAGGTCACAGCAGCTGGCGAAGCGGCTAGTAACCATGGAGATTCCAGGGCTCGATCTCGAGCTTCGTGCCAGCGGGCGCGCAACCAAAGAGTCGGCAACTAGAGAGCTTGACCGGATCAAGAAGCTGGCCGCGGCAGATTCTGCAAGTTGGACGACTGCGTTTTTACTGGGTGAGGCCTACGAGGCAGCCGGTGATCGCAGAAATGCTAGATCTGCAATCCGCCGAGCAATCCTGCTAGCGGATGATTCCAAGCCGTCTAATAACTAGATACATCTGGCATCCGAGGCACAGGCCAAAGTATGCATTCAAGAACGATGCCAAGAAAATAAATGCGGCGGCCACGCTCACCAGCACTGGACTAAACAGACCACCGACGATCCCCAACAGCGCAAAGCTCAGCCCTACCTGTTGAGCGAACCGAGGCGGTCTTGGGTCCTCCAGTTCCTTTGGAGGCTTCAGGCTGGGTCGGACAAACTTTTTGAAAACCAGGGAGTATGGGTGAGTGCCGGGCGAAATTATTGACCAGGCAAACAGAATGCCAAGCACGACAACGGTGATGTAGGCAAGGCGCGCTTCCTCCAAGCTCAGCACGAATGCAATTAGCGAAAGCACAGAGGTGATTGCTGCCCCAAATCTCGGGCCTCGCGGGTCAATGTGGCCAGTGGATGTCATAGTGCTCCTAGTTTTGCTAGCTCTGTTTCTATGGTGTTGGTCTTGGGTGTGCCACCGACGCGGTAGCGAATCTCGCCCCTGTGGTTCAGGACGAAGATTGTCGGTGTTTGAGTGATGTTAAAGTGGGCGGCAAGGTCCAACCGGTCAGTGATGTCGGCCTCGATGAACAAGAGCGATCCGTGGCGATGTGCCAACTTCGCCAGTGCGCGTCTCACCGCGGGGCATTGACCGCAGTACTTGGTCGAAAACAGCACAAGCGTCGCTTTGGCGCCAAATTCGGTGACTGGGTCACCGTTTTTGTGAACCTTGAGTTTTGCAAGATCGACTAGTGCGGCGCCTAGAACTCGGTGGCCGCGGCCATGGAACAACTTGTAGGCAACGCCGGTAAGCAGGCTCACTGCAACAAGCGCGAGCGTCAAGCCAATTGTCATATCCACCCGCTAAGCGTAAGTCACTTAGAGGCAGTTGAACGGAGTGTTGCGCTTTTTTACTTTTTGCCTGGCATAAGGTTGTCTGGTGACCGAAATTGAATTCCGCAGTGATGTAACCGTTGAGCTGATTAGAGCCAATGCCAAGGACGCCGACGTGCTCTTTGCAGCCAGGGTATCTACCCAGGGTGAGCAAACCCTAGAAAGCGCTATGCAGGCAGACTCTGAGATTGAAAAGCGCGACAAGGGTTTGATCAACTATCTGATGCGCGATCGTCACGGCTCCCCGTTTGAGCACAACTCCATGACTTTTTATGTTCAGGCACCGATTTTTGTATTCCGGGAGTTCATGCGCCACCGCATCGCCAGTTACAACGAGGAATCTGGCCGTTACCGCGAACTGCGACCAGTGTTTTATGTTCCAGGTCCAGAGCGAAAGCTGATTCAGGTCGGAAAGCCTGGGGCATATGAGTTCGAAGATGGCACGGCAGAGCAAACAGCTTTGGTTGAGCAGGAAACGATGGCTGTCACTCGGGCGGCCTACGACTCATATCAGCGCATGCTCGAAGCGGGCGTTGCCAGAGAGGTAGCTCGGATTGTGCTTCCGGTGAATATCTTCTCGAGCATGTACGTGACGATGAATGCTAGGTCGTTGATGAACTTTCTAAGCCTTAGAACAAAGCGCGAGGGAACTCACTTTCCATCATTCCCGCAGCGTGAGATTGAAATGGTGGCGGAGAAAATGGAAGCGCATTTTGCTGAACTGATGCCGCTGAGCTACCAGACATTCAACGAAAACGGCCGAGTAGCCCCTTAGTTTCACTACTTTTCGGCGGTAGGCTGTCTAAATGGCTAATCAACACAGCGACATTTTCGGGCAGGTGCTAGTTGCACTAGTTACCCCCATGACCCCAGATGGCGAGGTTGACTGGGAAGCAACTGAGCGCCACATTGACTACGTAATTTCCAACGGCGCCGATGGCGTCGTGGTTACCGGCACCACCGGTGAGACTTCGACGCTCACGGATGCCGAAAAAATTCAGCTGGTCAAGGTTGGAAAGTCGGTTTCTTCTGGGCGAGCCAAGATCATCACCGGCGGAGGGTCCAACGAAACTGCCCACGCAATTCAGCTGTANAAGGCAAGTGAAAAGGCCGGCGCTGATGGCGTCATGATCGTCACCCCCTATTACAACAAGCCAACTCAGGCTGGAATCTTGACTCATTTCCGGATGATTGCCGATGCCACCGACCTGCCGGTAATTCTTTATGACATCCCCGGTCGCACCGGGGTTGCAATCGGCTATGACACCTTTCACCGGGCAGCCAAGCACCCAAACATTGTTGCGGTCAAAGATGCCAAGGGTGATTTAGCCCAGGTTTCTAGATTGATGCTGGAAACCGGCTTGATGTATTTCTCGGGAGACGACTCCTACGTGTTGCCGCACCTGTCGGTCGGGGCAACCGGACTAATTGGTGTTACCGCAAACATTGCGCCTCACGCCTATCGGGAAATCGTGGATGCAACAAACGCCAATGACTTCCACGCAGCACTGAAGGTTCACAATGCACTTGAGCCACTTCAGCGTGCGATCATGAATCACGTTCCTGGAACGGTTGCGGCAAAGTATGTGCTGCACGGGCTGGGACTGATCAACTCTCCTCGCGTGAGGCTGCCGCTGGTGGGCCCAGAGGACAGCGAAGCTGCAGCCATTGAGGCAGGCATCGATCAGGTCAAGAGCGTTCCCGGCCTAAGTTTCGACAACTTCCGTCCAGACAGAAATGCTGCCGCTGGTGGTGCGCTGCCTAAGGTAGCTGGGACGACCAGATAGTGGAGCTGCAGGCTCCACCGGCACTCAAGCCGGGTCAGCTAAGAATCATCCCGCTTGGCGGACTGGGTGAAATCGGACGCAACATGACTGTTTTCGAGCTGGATGAGCAGATCATGATTGTCGACTGCGGCGTTCTGTTTCCAGAAGAGACTCAGCCGGGAGTGGACCTGATTCTGCCGGACTTTAGCTATTTGGAAGACAAGCTCGATCGAATTTCTGGCATGGTGCTAACCCATGGCCATGAAGATCACATTGGCGGAGTGCCTTACCTGTTGCGTCACAAGCAGGACATTCCAATTCTTGGTTCCACTTTGACCCTGGCGTTTTTGGAAGCCAAGCTAAAAGAACACCGAATCACTCCGCTCACCCACACCGTCAAAGAGGGTCAAGTCGAGAAACTTGGCCCATTTGAGCTTGAGTTTGTTGCTGTGAATCACTCGATTCCGGACTCACTGGCGGTCATTATTCGATCAACTGCCGGAACTGTTTTGGCAACCGGTGATTTCAAGATGGATCAACTTCCGTTGGATGGAAGGCTCACAGACCTGCGAGCCTTCGCCAAAATTGGCGAGGAGGGGCTGGACCTGTTCATGGTGGACAGCACCAACGCCGATGTGCCGGGCTTCACGCCGCTTGAACGAGACATTGGCCCAGTGATTGAGTCTGTTATTGCAAAGACCCCCGGCAAGATTGTGGTGGCATCTTTCAGCTCGCACGTGCACCGAGTCCAGCAGGTGATCGATGCTGCGATTGCAAATAATCGCAAGATTGTGTTCGTTGGCCGCAGTATGGTTCGAAACATGGCCATTGCTCAGGAGTTGGGCTATCTGACTGTCCCAGATGGGCAGATCGTTGAGCTGAAAAAGGCCGGCAATCTTCCGGACAACAAGGTTGTCTACATGTCGACCGGTAGCCAGGGGGAGCCGATGGCAGTGCTGTCTAGAATCGCTAGGCAGGACCACCAAATAGAGATTGGCGATGGCGACACTGTTTTGTTGGCCAGTTCGCTAATCCCTGGAAATGAAAATGCCGTTTATCGAGTCATCGATGGTCTGACAAAAATTGGCGCCAATGTAGTGCACAAGGCAAATGCCAAGGTTCACGTCTCCGGGCATGCCGCCGCTGGCGAACTGCTTTATTGCTACAACATCTTGAAGCCAAGAAACGTGCTGCCAATTCACGGTGAGTTCCGACACCTGCAGGCAAATGCGGACCTGGCGATAAAGACTGGCGTACCGGTTCAGCGAACCTTGCTGGCTGAAGATGGCGCAGTCATCGACATGGTTGATGGGCTGTGTGAAATTGTGGGCAGAGTGCCATGCGACATGCTCTACGTCGACGGCAAGACGGTAGGAAAAATAACTGAGGACGACCTAAAAGATCGCCGAATTCTTGCTGCTGAGGGGTTCATCTCAATTTTTGTGGTCGTGGACAAGGCAACCGGCAAGATTGTCGAGGGGCCAGAGATCAAGGCTCGGGCATATGCCGAAGATGACCATGTCTTTGACGATATTTTGCCGGAGATTACCAGAGCACTTGGCAGGGCCGCCGACGAGGGTGTTCGAGACAGCTATGCGTTCCAGCAAGTTATTCGAAGAACAATTGGGTCTTGGGTGGCGAAAGCGCACAGGCGTAAGCCCATGATTATCCCAATTGTTGTTTACTCCTCCCGCCCCGCCTAACCTGCTTTTTAGCAATAGATTGCTAGCTTTTACTCATGGCAGCAAAGACCCCACCGCCACGACGGCCGGCTAGTTCACGCACAGCGCGGAAGCCCAGTCAAACCCGCTCCCCGCAGCGCCCTGCCAGCAAATCCAGGGCGGCTCAGAAGGATTCAGAGTTTGGCAAAAAGGTCGCTTTTGGCTACCTGGCAGTGGCGCATTTCTTTGGCGGAGTGATCAGAGCATTCAGCACTGAGAAGTTGGCAAAAGAAGACCGCCGGGACGGCGCTCCGTTTTTCCTATTGCTGCTCAGCGTCGCCGGTGCTGCGGTGGCATGGTTCTTGGTTGCCGAACCGTGGGCGACAATGCTTCACAGCTACACCTTTGGGATGCTGTTTGGCATGGTGGCATATTCGCTACCGGTAGTTTTCTTTGGCTACGCGCTTTTCCTTTTCCGACACCCGGCCTCGGTTCGTGACAGCTCTCGCTTCGCATCGGGCTTTTGGTTGTTGCTGTCTGTAATCTCTAGCTTTTTCCATGTCTTTTCCAATTTGCCGAAACCCCAGGATGGCATCCCGGCTCTTGCGCAGGCCGGGGGCCTTTTTGGGTGGCTACTCGGTGGCTCACTTGCATCCGTCATCACCGTCTACGGCGCTGTTCCGGTACTGCTGCTAATCGGAGCCATTTCCTTTCTAATCATGACTGGCACTGCTCCCAACAAGGTGATCGAAAAAGCCAAGAAGCTCTACGCCTATTTGTTTGGCATCAAGAAGCAAGAGGTTGATTCAGATGCTTTTGACGCCAAAAAGTCCAATTGGTGGAAAAAGGAGAAAGAGGCCGACCCGGCCTTTGACTCGCCTGTGGTTTCAGACATCGATGAGTTCGTCGATGCCTCACTGCAGGACACTGAGCCAGCTCTGGTCGGCACTCCGGATCAGCTCGAGAGTGATCTAGAGCCGGACTTCTTTTCTCAGGAAGAGGGGGTAACCGAACCAATCAACATTCCAGAGGCCACCAAAGCCAAGCGCCCCTACATTCTTCCCTCGCAGTCGCTGCTGGTTCCAGGTTCTCCCCACAAGGTCAAGAGCGAAGTAAACGATCAAATGGTTGCTGCCATCAATGACGTGTTTAAAGAGTTTGACGTTCAGGCCAGGGTTTCTGATTTCCAGCGTGGCCCGACAGTAACCAGGTATGAGGTGGAGCTTGCTCCCGGTGTCAAGGTTGAAGCGGTTACCAGGCTTACCAATAACCTGAGCTACGCAGTAGCGTCGAACGAGGTTCGGATCCTGGCTCCGATCCCAGGTAAGAGTGCAATTGGAATTGAAATTCCAAACACTGACCGGGAAACGGTTTCGCTGGGTGATGTTTTGCGATCCAAGAGCGCGTCCGGGGTCCAGCACCCGCTAACAATCGGTGTCGGAAAGGATGTAGAGGGCGGCTACATGGTTGCCAACCTGGCAAAGATGCCGCACCTGCTAGTAGCCGGTGCCACCGGTGCCGGAAAATCCAGCTTCGTAAACTCCATGATTTGTAGCATTCTGATGAGGTCAACCCCAGCTGAGGTTCGAATGGTGCTGGTTGACCCGAAGCGAGTGGAGCTGTCTGTTTATCAAGGTGTTCCGCACCTGGTAACGCCGATTATTACTAACCCCAAGAAGGCAGCCGAGGCGCTGCAGTGGGTGGTGCGCGAAATGGAGTCTCGCTACGACGACTTAGCCTCGTTTGGTTTCAAGCACATCGATGACTTCAATCGTGCGGTGGTCAATGGCGACGTCAAGGTGCCGGAGGGCTCCAGGCGCGACCTTCAGCCCTATCCGTACCTGCTAGTCGTGGTCGACGAGCTGGCTGATTTGATGATTGTGGCACCTAGAGACGTAGAAGACTCGATTGTTCGAATCACTCAGCTTGCCAGAGCCTCCGGCATTCACCTGGTTCTGGCAACCCAGCGACCATCCGTAGATGTCGTTACCGGATTGATCAAGGCGAACGTGCCTTCAAGGCTGGCCTTTTCCGTCTCCTCAGTAACTGATTCCAGGGTGATCTTGGATCAGCCCGGTGCCGAGAAGCTAGTTGGCCAGGGTGATGCTCTATTTGCACCGATGGGGACCAATAAGCCGGTTCGCGTTCAGGGTGCCTGGGTATCGGAATCGGAACTTCAAAAGGTGGTGGATCACGTCAAGGCCCAGATGGATCCCGACTACCGCTCCGATGTTACTCAGCAGGTAACCAGCAAGGTTATTGACAGCGATATTGGCGATGACCTTGAGGTATTACTTGCTGCCGCCGATCTAATTGTTAGTTCGCAGTTTGGGTCAACTTCCATGTTGCAACGCAAGCTGCGCGTCGGTTTTGCAAAGGCCGGCCGTCTTATGGACCTGCTTGAGTCAAGGGGTGTAGTTGGACCCTCAGAGGGCTCCAAGGCCAGGGACGTGCTGGTGAAAGCTGACGAGTTACCACAACTGATAGCGAAGCTCAGTGGGCAGACAACTGCAGTTGTCGAGGGGGATTCAGGGGTCATTGATGATGAACCAGACGAAGACGCCTGGCAACTAACCGGCAGGAAAGATGAGTTCTAAAGGCTTTTTTTATCAAAACGCGCCCAACCTAATTACCATGGCGCGGATAGCGCTGGTCCCAGTGGTGCTCTGGCTCATCTTGGCTGAGTGGGGTTCGTTCTGGGGCAGGTTTGCAGCTCTTGTGCTGTTAGTGCTTGCCGCGTCCACTGACGGCATTGATGGTGCCATTGCTAGAAGGCGCAACCTGGTAACCAACCTGGGCAAGCTTCTGGATCCAATTGCAGATAAAGCGCTTCTTTCTGGAGCGCTGCTTGCGCTATCGGTGCAGGGTGCTGTGCCGTGGGCGGCCACCGCACTCATCCTGACCAGAGAGCTGGGAATCACGGTCTACCGTTTGATTGTGGCCAAACGCAACGTGATCGCTGCAACCGGAGGCGGAAAGCTCAAGACCGTGATTCAAATTATTGCGGTTTCACTGGCAATTGCGCCTTTCCAAGCGCTGGGTTCTTGGTATGACCTGTTGACTCAAGCGGTTATTTGGTTCGCCGTGGCTCTGACGCTCTGGAGTGGAATGAGAATTCTGTGGCCGAGCAAATTGTAGCGGCCGCAAAGGCCCAGGGGCTCTGGATCGCGGTCGCCGAGTCGCTCACCGGGGGAGCTCTGTGTCAGCGCCTGGTTCTCGTTCCTGGAGCTTCAGAGGTGCTATTGGGTGCAGTGGTTGCCTATCAGGATCAAATCAAATCCTCGCTTCTAGGAGTCTCCAGATCTCTTATCGCAAATCAGACCGCGGTTGATGCTGAGGTCGCCGCTCAGATGGCCAGCGGGGTTCGCGATAAGTTCGNAGAAGCGCAGGGGCTAGCTACTTCGAAGCTGATTGGTATTGCCACCACCGGGATAGCCGGACCGGCCACTGTTTCTGGTAAAGAG
>JGI26246J51724_1000506_pt1 | contig 19119 bp, 15 predicted proteins | sample SaaInlLV_10m_DNA_FD_51724 | JGI IMG/M metagenome (IMG submission 51724) | reverse complement strand
CTAGTAGTTAGGATCTTGTGTTAAAGTAGCTGCTCCTTCTACAAATGAACGATCAATCGCTTGTTGTGGAATAGGATAGTACTGGTTTTTAGGAGAAGTAATGGTCTATTTTCGATAACAGACAGAACTGCTATTGGCGCCATGAATTATTTCAAAAAAAATGGCTTGAAAGTTCCAGAAGACATTGCCGTTATTGGGTTTAGTAATTGGAAAGTTTCAGCGCTCACCTCACCCTCTTTAAGCAGTGTGGAACAAAATGGCGTTAAAATGGGTAAAAAAGTGATCGAGTTATTTATCAAAACTCAAAAAGAAAACAAGGAAGAAAAAAAAGAATTTAAAACAATTAAAATACCAACAAAAATTTGCCTTAGAGAATCCTCTATGAGGACAAAAACTTAATATTACGCTGTAATCCTGCAAATTTTGCACGCTTTACTGCGCTTTTTTGAAATACTCTTTTAAAAGTCTCTTCCGTCAATTCACGCCAATCTCTGGAACTCAACTCCAACAACTCTTTTTTAGGGATAAAATCAATCTCTTGGTGTGGAGTAGCAAATCGATTCCAAGGACACACTGTTTGACAGATATCACATCCAAAAGCCCAACCTTCCATTTTACCTTTGAAAGTCTCAGGAATCGCTTCTTTTAGCTCAATAGTGGCGTATGAGATACATTTACTTCCATCGATCTGATAAGGAGCTGTGAGAGCTTCGGTAGGACAGGCATCAATACAGGCAGTGCAACTTCCACAATGATCCGCTACTGGAAGATCATATTCCAACTCAAGATCAATAATAAGTTCTGCAATAAAGAAAAAAGAACCCACTTGTTTAGAAATTAAATTTGTGTTTTTACCCACCCATCCTAAACCAGCACGACTTGCCCAAGCCTTGTCCATTACAGGGGCAGAATCCACAAATACGCGACCATCCACTTCTCCAATCTCTTCTTTTAAATAGATCATCAATTGAGTCAATTTATCTTTAATTACGTTATGGTAATCTTGTCCATAAGCATACGAAGCTATTTTAGGAGCCTTAGGATCGATTTGTTTTTCATCACTATAATAATTCAACAATAAGGACACTACGCTTTTTGCTCCAGGAACCAGAACCGTTGGATCAAGGCGCTTATCAAAATGGTTTTCCATATAAACCATATTGCCATGCCTTCCTTCTTGTAGCCACTGCTCTAATTTAGGTGCTTCTTTTTCTAAAAAACCTGCTTTTGCAATTCCACAAGATAGAAATCCTAAGTCTTTAGCTTTACTTTTTATAATTTCGGAATAGTGCGCTTTTCGATTGAGCATTAGTAGAGAAGCTATTAAAACAAACCGCCTTGGTTTCCTTTGATTCTCCCCAAATGCTTGTAGGCTAATTCCGTTACTTCGCGACCCCGAGGTGTTCGAACTATAAAACCTTGTTGGATTAAAAAGGGTTCATACACTTCTTCAATGGTCTCTCCATTTTCAGAAACGGCAGTCGCTAAGGTTGTAATTCCAACGGGACCCCCTTTAAACTTATCTATTAGAGTAGTCAAAATTTTATTGTCCATTTCATCCAAACCATGAGTATCCACTTGCAATGCTTTTAAGGCATATTGGGTAATCTTCATGTCGATCGTTCCGTCTCCTTTAATCTGTGCAAAATCTCGAACACGTCGCAAGAGTGCATTTGAAATTCTAGGGGTGCCTCTACTCCTTCCAGCAATTTCTATAGCTGCTTCTTGAGCTATCGGGACATTAAGGATTTCTGAACTTCGTTCCACAATGGTGGAAAGTAATTCTGTAGAATAATATTCTAAACGATTACTAATCCCAAAACGAGCACGCATAGGTGCTGTCAAAAGACCAGAACGAGTGGTTGCTCCCACCAAGGTAAAAGGCTCTAAATTGATCTGAACCGTTCGTGCATTGGGACCTGACTCGATCATAATATCAATTTTATAATCTTCCATAGCAGAGTACAAATATTCCTCTACAATAGGACTAAGACGATGGATCTCATCAATAAATAAAATATCTCTAGGCTGAAGATTGGTCAACAACCCAGCTAAATCTCCTGGCTTATCCAAAACTGGTCCAGAAGTAAGTTTTATACCTACTTGTAATTCGTTTGCTAATATATGAGCTAGGGTGGTTTTTCCTAGTCCTGGAGGGCCATGAAACAAGGTGTGATCTAGCGCCTCATCTCTTTGCTTTGCTGCTTGAACAAAGACTTTTAAGTTTTCTAGAATTGCATCTTGCCCAGCAAAATCACCAAAACTTAATGGCCGTAAAGCACGGTCAATGTCTTGCTCTTCAGGAGTGAAATTTTCGTTAGTGGGATCAAGATTTTCATTCATTATTTCAAAGATACTTCATTCTTAGGAAAAATTGAGTGTTACTTGAACAGGTGTCGCTTGTGAAAAAAAATATCCAAAAAAAAAAGCCTTATTAACTGAAGTGAATAAGGCTCTGTAATTTTTCAAAGGTTGTTAATGCTGTAACTCCTGTTCCCCTTCTTTTAGAGGTATATGCTGTGGAATGAAGTCTTCCTCAAAACCAGGTTTTGAATAATCATAAGCCCACCGGTGAACGTGAGGAATTTCTCCAGGCCAGTTTCCATGAATATGCTCAACTGGAGCAGTCCATTCTAAAGTGTTAGATTTCCATGGATTCAATTCTGTTTCTTTACCATAGAACATGCTATGAATAAAGTTGTATAAAAACACTAACTGGGCAGCTCCTGCCACTAAAGCAAATACTGTAATCAATACATTTATATCCGCTAAATCATCAAAATAGGGAAACGCTGTGTTTGTATAATATCTACGTGGAAGTCCTGCCATTCCAATAAAGTGCATTGGGAAAAATACGCCGTAAGCACAAATAGCGGTTACCCAAAAATGGAAGTAGCCTAAATTTTTATTCATCATCCGCCCGTACATTTTAGGGAACCAGTGATATACTCCTGCAAACAGACCGTATAAAGCAGAAATACCCATCACTAAGTGGAAGTGTGCCACAACAAAATAAGTATCATGTACATTAATGTCCAGGGTACTATCCCCAAGGATAATTCCTGTTAAACCTCCTGTAATGAATGTAGAAACCAAACCAATAGAAAACAGCATCGCAGGATTCAATTGNAGATTACCTTTCCACAAGGTAGTGATGTAGTTAAATGCTTTCACTGCTGAAGGAATTGCAATCAGTAAGGTTGTAAAGGTAAATACGGAACCTAAGAAAGGATTCATTCCTGAAATAAACATGTGATGTCCCCATACGATGGTAGACAAAAATGCAATCGCCAAAATAGATGCAACCATCGCTCGGTATCCGAAAATAGGTTTACGTGCATTTGTCGCAATAATTTCAGAAGTAATTCCTAAAGCTGGAAGCAATACAATATAAACCTCAGGGTGCCCTAAGAACCAAAATAAATGCTCATATAATACTGGGGATCCCCCTTGATAATGCAAAACCTCTCCTTGTATAAATATATCTGAAAGGAAGAATGAAGTACCAAAACTTCTGTCCATAATCAAAAGTAAAGCTGCAGACAATAAAACTGGGAAGGAAACCACACCAATAATTGCTGTTACAAAAAATGCCCAAATGGTTAGAGGTAAACGAGTCATACTCATTCCCTTCGTTCTAAGATTGATTACCGTTACAATATAATTCAATGAACCCAATAAAGAAGAGGCAATAAAAATAGCCATAGAAACAAGCCATAACGTCATACCAGTTCCCGAACCAGGCTGGGCTTGAGGCAAGGCGCTAAGGGGTGGNTAAATGGTCCATCCTGCAGCTGCAGGTCCAGCCTCAACAAAAAGAGAAATAACCATAATCACACTAGACAAAAAGAACATCCAATAGGAGATCATATTTAAAAGCCCTGATGCCATATCTCGTGCTCCAATTTGTAATGGAATAAGTAAGTTACTAAAAGTACCACTCAGACCAGCAGTCAAAACAAAGAACACCATGATAGTACCGTGAATAGTAACCAAAGCCAAATAAACATTAGGGTCCATAACCCCGTCAGGAGCCCATTTACCNAAAAGAACTTCAAAAATACCAAAAGGTTNTTCAGGCCAAGCCAATTGTAATCGGAATAAAAGGGACATTGCAATTCCAATAATTCCCATGAACAAACCTGTAATCAAATATTGCTTTGAGATCATTTTATGATCTTGGCTAAAAATATATTTTGTTACAAAGGTTTCTTTATGATGATGCCCGTGATCCTCTTCGTGTTCTTGCGCTGCTACTGTTGACATATCTGTAATTTTAAATTTAATCTATTGAATAACTTCTGCAAAGGTTTGTTGCTCAGTCATCCATTTTTCATAATCTTTTTCTGATTCTACTATAATTTTCATCTGCATGTTATAGTGTGATGCTCCACATATTTTATTNCAAAGTAAAAGGTAATCAAACTCATAAGGATCCAATGCAGAATCACCACTCGCGATCAATTCTTGACTTTTCTGAGATCTAATCTTATTAATTTTCTTAACCTTGGCAATCATATCTGGATTTTGACGCATTTCTTCAGTAGTTGTTTTGGGAGTGAATGCAAATTCAGTAATCATACCCGGAACACAATTCATCTGTGCCCTAAAGTGAGGCATATAGGCAGAGTGAAGAACATCCTGAGAACGCATTTTAAATATCACTTCTCTACCAACTGGCAAATGCAATTCTTGAACGACTACATCATCAAATCCATTTGGATCAGTAGCATCAATACCAACCAGNTTTTTTCCGTCAAAATCTTGTAAAAAACGAACATTAGCATCACCTAAAACACCATCTTCACCAGCATAACGAGCTTTCCAATTAAATTGCTGTGCATACAACTCAACAACTAGTGCCTCGTCGTTTTCTTCAACGGTCATAATATCTGTCCAGGTATAAAGACCATACAAAATAAGTCCTGCTAAAGTAATCACAGGAATGATGGTCCAAATCATTTCTAGTTTATCATTATCAGCGTAGAATAATGCTTTCTTTCCTTTCTCACCACGGTATTTATAAGAAAAATAATGCAGTAAGGCCTGAGTTATTGTTTGTACAAAAAAGATAAGTGCAAAAGAAATCCACATTAATTGATCGTAATCACCNCCGTGTTCTGAGGCTGCTTCAGGTAATAAAACATCACTATACGCCCAAAATGAGTAGAGTGTTAAAACATAAATGAAGATTAAGAAAGCAAACATCAGCTTTCCATTCAAGTCGTTATCCTTGTCATTTGCCACTTGTGTATTTACTTTCTTTTCTTGAGAAAGCTCAAATATCTTTGTGATTTGCCATAGCGCAATAGCGATTAAAACAAGAACAGAAAATATCAATAAAACATTCATTTATCTTTTCGATTAAATTTTTTAATAATGAAAACGTTCACTTTCACCCATGTAAGGATCACCCTTAGCTAACAATGGTGCTTTTGTTAATTCTTTAAATACTACAAATATGAAGAGTCCAAGGAAGAATAAAAACCCTCCTATTTCAGCGGCTCCAATAAACCATTGATCACCAACAGCTGANGGCATAATCATATTAAANACATCCATATAATGACCCAAAATGATTACAATTCCTGCCATTACAATAAAATAATTGATTCGTTTATAATCACTATTCATTAAGATCAAAAGTGGGAAAATGAAATTCATCACCACCATACCGAAAAAAGGTAGGTTATAGTCCTCAATACGTGTCATGAAATAGGTAACTTCCTCAGGAATATTAGAATACCAGATGAGCATGAATTGTGAAAACCATAAATAAGTCCAAAAAACACTAATCCCAAACATAAACTTACCTAAATCGTGAATATGAGAATCATTTACAAATTCTAAATATCCTTTTGATTTAAGATAAATGGTAACTAAGGCAATAGCTGTAATCCCTGACACAAACATGCTAGCAAATACATACCATCCAAACAATGTACTAAACCAATGAGGGTCAATGGACATAATCCAATCCCAGGACATGATCGATTCAGTTACGATATAGAAAACTAAAAAAGCAGCTGAAATTCTAAAATTCTTTTTATGATTTGATATGTCATTTGCTTCATCTTGAGCCAATGAAAATTTTCTTGAAAAATAACGATATAAAGACCATCCTGTTAAAAAGAAAACAGCACGAGACAAGAAAAAAGGAAGGTTTAAAAATCCTGTTTTTCCAGCAATTAATTTATCGTGTGCAACAATCTCTGGATCCATCCATATAAACAAGTGGTTGAAGTGCATTCCAGACAAGGCTAAAATTACAATTACTATGATACCTCCAGGAAGAAGATATCCTGTGATCCCTTCCATAACTCTATAAAGTACTGGCGACCAACCTGCTTGAGCCGCACGTTGAATTCCATAAAAAGCCAACACGCCTAGCGAAATCATAAAGAAGAAGAAAGCAGCTACATAAAGCGCAGCCCATGGTTTATTACTCAGCTGATGAAAAAGATGCTCGTCGTGACTTGTNTCGTGACCCTCTTCGTGTGAAGTGGTTCCATGCTCTTCTGAAGATGTCTCGTGGCTCTCTGAAATTGCATGCGAAGTTTCCTCCCCATGACTATCAGCTGGAGCAGCATCATGTGATTCTCCATGCCCATCTCCATGACTTGAAGCAACCATAGCTTTTGCTTCTTCAATAGTAGATGGAGCTGTTATAAAACCATATGCAAGACCTAGGAAACCAATCACCATAAAAGCGATTGCTAAATTTCTAAGTTTATTTGGAAAGGTATACATCATTCGATTTCCTTAATATTATTTAACAAGCTTACTTCTTAATTCCATTACATGCTGAGCAATTTCCCAACGCTCTTCTGCATTGACTTGACCCGCATGTGATCCCATAGCATTTTTACCATACATCAATACGTGGTAAATACTACCTGGGGTAATTTCTCTGTCTGCATAACTAGGAACTCCTAAAAACTTTTCTCTAGTCATCAGAATTCCTTGTCCATCACCTTTATTGCCGTGACAAACCGCACAATAAATACCGTACAGCTCTTTCCCATTCGCTTTATGAGCTTCAGAATTTTCAATAGAAGAATTTAAATTTGCTTTTGCATCTTCATATCCTTCGTTTGTGTCAGGGTAATCATAAGGTTCCCAACCTCTTGCAATAGATCCCTCTACAGGAACCTGTGCTTCAATACCATTCGCAAATGCATCTGAATCTGCGTAGGTTTCATAACCAATAGGCTCGTACATATTAGGAAAATATTGGTAATTCGGACGTGAATTGTCTGAACACGATTGGATTCCAAATACAAGAATCAGTAACGCGATAAGGCCTTTATAATTCATCTATTCTGGCTTTTCTATAATTGATACATCTATTGCACCTGACTTTTTCAAAAGGGCTNTAAGCGCTTTCTCATTGTCATGAAGTTCAATTTCTACTAAAAATTTATCATCCGTTGTTAACGGGTTAGGGTTTTCTGCCTTTTTGAAGGGCCATAATTTACTTCTCATATAAAAAGTAATCACCATTAAATGAGCTGCAAAAAACACAGTCAATTCAAACATAATAGGAACAAAAGCAGGCATGTTTTCCAAATAAGAAAAACTGGGCTTACCTCCAATATTTTGTGGCCAATCATCGATCATGATGAAATTCATCATAGCTACAGCAACACACAAGCCAATACACCCATAAATAAATGCCATAATAGCAATTCGGGTATCCTCAAGACCAAGTGCCTTGTCTAGACCGTGAACAGGAAAAGGAGTATATACCTCTTCTATATGATGTTTTTCTGAACGAATGGTTTTGACGGCGCTTAAAAGCACATCGTCGTCATCGTAAAGTGCGTGGACTACTTTATTACTCATGATTACCGTCTCTTAATTTTTTATACTTCTCTCCAGAAGATTTCAATATTGTTTTTACCTCTGCCTGAGCAATTACAGGGAAGGTTCTTGCGTATAACAAAAATAACACGAAGAAAAATCCAATCGTACCGATGAATATTCCAATATCCACAAAAGTGGGCGAGAACATAGTCCATGATGAGGGAAGATAATCTCTGTGAAGTGATGTTACAATAATTACAAAACGTTCAAACCACATTCCAATGTTTACAACAATAGATATTATGAAAGAGAACATAATACTGGTTCGTAGTTTTTTAAACCACATAAACTGTGGCGAAAATACATTACAAGTCATCATCGACCAGTAGGCCCACCAGTAGGGACCAGTTGCTCTATTTAAAAAGGCATATTGTTCGTATTCTACTCCAGAATACCAGGCTATGAATAGTTCGGTTATATAAGCCACACCCACAATAGAACCTGTAATCATGATTACAATATTCATCAATTCAATATGTTGAACGGTGATGTAGTTTTCTAAATTTGATACTTTTCGCATGATAATCAAAAGCGTATTTACCATGGCAAATCCAGAGAAAATAGCCCCTGCTACAAAGTAAGGAGGGAAAATGGTAGTATGCCATCCTGGAATTACTGAGGTTGCGAAATCAAAAGAGACAATGGTATGTACGGATAGTACTAAAGGGGTAGCCAAACCGGCTAACACCAAAGAAACTTCCTCAAAACGTTGCCAATCTTTCGCACGTCCTGTCCACCCAAAACTTAATAAGCTATATATTTTCTTTTGAAAAGGCATTACAGCACGGTCACGGATCATAGCGAAATCAGGTAACAATCCAGTCCACCAAAAAACTAACGAAACCGATAGATAAGTTGATATTGCGAAAACATCCCACAACAAAGGTGAATTAAAGTTTACCCATAAAGATCCAAATCCATTTGGAATAGGTAATACCCAATAAGCCAACCAGGGTCTACCCATGTGAATAATTGGGAACAGTCCTGCTTGGATCACAGAAAAGATAGTCATNGCCTCCGCAGAACGGTTGATGGCCATACGCCATTTTTGTCTAAATAAAAGAAGAACCGCAGAAATAAGTGTTCCTGCATGTCCAATTCCTACCCACCATACAAAGTTGGTAATATCCCAAGCCCAACCTACAGTCTTGTTCAATCCCCAAGTTCCAATCCCAGTTGAGATGGTGTAAATAATACAACCCACTCCCCAAAGAAAAGCAGTAAGTGCAATTCCAAAAACAATCCACCACTGCTTGTTTGCTGTTCCTTCAACAGGAGCTGCTACGTCCACAGTTACATCATGGTAAGACTTATCTCCCGTGACGAGTGGTTTTCTAATGGGTGCTTCGTAATGCGATGCCATACGGTCTATTTTTCTATACTAATTATACCTCGTCGGTATTTCTAACTTTAACATGATACATTACATTGGGTTTTGTACCCACGCTCTCTAACAAATGATACATGCGATCATCCTCGTGTAATGCTGCTACTTTACTTTCTTTATCATTGATATCACCAAAAACCATTGCACCAGTAGTACATGCATTCGAACAAGCGGTTTGGAATGTACCATCTTTAATTTCTTCTCCTTTTAGTTTGGCGTCAAGAATCGTCTTTTGTGTCATTTGAATACACATAGAGCATTTTTCCATAACTCCACGTGAACGAACTACTACATCAGGATTCAATACCATTCGCCCTAAGTCATTATTCATGTGATAATCAAACTCATCATTTTTATTGTACAAGAACCAGTTGAAACGACGTACTTTATAAGGACAGTTATTTGCACAGTAACGGGTTCCAACACATCGGTTGTAAGCCATATGATTTTGACCTTGTCTTCCATGTGATGATGCCGCAACAGGACAAACAGTTTCACAAGGGGCATGGTTACAATGCTGACACATAACGGGTTGGAAAGCAATCTGCGGATTTGCAGAGGCTTGCTCCATTTCACCAAAAGTACTTAAAGAGTCCCCAATTCCAGAAATTGCATCTTTCGTTTGGTTATCTCCTTCAAAACTTGTTGCAGAAGAATAGTACCGATCAATACGCAACCAGTGCATATCGCGTGACTTACGTACCTCCGCTTTTCCAACAACAGGAACGTTATTTTCAGCATGACATGCAACAACACAAGCGCCACATCCCGTACATGAATTCAAATCAATTGACAAGTTGAAATGATGACCAATACTTCGATCAAACTCTTGCCACATATCAACTTCAGGTGAAGTGACATCAAATTCAATATGGTTTTTTGAAACCTGAGGGGTTGCATTCCAATACTTTTTGTCTTTTGTGTTAAATACCTCAAGAGTAGTTTCTTTTACAATGTCTCCACGTCCCATTAGGGTATTGTGTAACTGAACACATGCGAACTCATGTTCTCCACTTGCAACTTGAATTTGAACTGCTTGAGTTTTTTGAGAACCTTCATATAATCCAAAGGCATTTACTCCGGTTTGCATTTCGGGTTTTAGCCCCATACGTTCACCATATCCAAAAGATAAGCCAACGGTTCCCTTTGCTTGACCTGGCTGAACAATAACAGGAACTTTAATCGTTTTTGAACCTACAGTAACATTAGCATAACTTCCGTTCAATGCACCATTAGCAGTATTTGTGTTTACTAAACCTAATCTGTTGGCATCAGCCATAGAAATGGTTAAATAATTATCCCAACTCACGCGTGTGATAGGGTCTGGAAATTCTTGTAGCCAAGGATTATTTGCTTGTTGCCCGTCTCCCATACCTGTCTTGGTATATAAAACCAGACTCATTTCTGGGGAGGTTGCGCTACGAAGAGAGGCTGTATTCAATCCTGAAAAATCAGCTGTAATATTTTCTATAGATGAGTCAGTAGAGAAGTAACCATCATGTAAGGCTTTACTCCAAGAACTTGAACCTAAAATTGATTCGTTCCAGTGCGCCTTGATTACATCATAGTACTTTGTGTTCTGACCCGACAATTTCAACAAGACATCTTGAAATTGTTGTGTGTCAAATAAAGGTCGAATGGTGGGTTGTGCAAGTGCAAAATGTCCCGCTTTCATTTCATAATCTCCCCATGACTCAAGGTAATGTGGAGTCGCCGCAACAAATTGAGAAGCGGCAGCAGTTTCATCTTTTTTAGAAGCAAAAGCTAAAGAAAATTCTAATTTTTTTATTCCTTCTGCCAAAGCTTCACCATTTGCTGTCGTAAAAATTGGATTCACTCCAATGGTAATTAAACCTTTAACTGCACCACTTTGAATATCAGCAAAAGCTTTATGAGCTGCAACCGTATTTCCTTGACGAATTAGCTTAGGGCTTTCCGGCTGGAAAGCATTACTTTTTAGCAGTGTATTGATCGCTAAAACTATACTCTGAGCCGTTTCATCTTCAATTCCAGTTATAATTACTCCATCAGGACCAGCAGCCTTAAGCTCACTTACAGCTTTATCTGCAGCTTCTTTCAACGTAGCGGATAAAGTACCACTAGACGAAGAACCTATTAGACTATCATATATATAGGCTAAAATATTTTTTTGCTCTCCTGGTGAACAAGGAACTCGATGATCTGCATTTGCCCCTGATAAGGACATGTTTGATTCAAACTGAGCATGCCAAAGCATTTCCGCTTTGCCATGATGTTTATGTGGAACCTTTGAAGCAGCATAGCCTTTAGCATAGCCACCTCCTTGCCAGTCACCCAGAAAATCTGCGTCAATAGCAATCAAGGTTTTAGCTTTAGAAAAATCATAGTCCGCTAGACCTCTAATTCCGTAATGTTTTTCATAAGCATTGAGCGCATCATCTGATGAGATAGCATCATATATTACATGCTTTACATTTGGAAAAGCAGTAACAAAATCACCTATAATTTTGTGTGAAGTTGGACTTGCTAATGTTGGAGTTATTAAAACAACTTCTTTATTTGTAGCTGCTAACGCTTTCAACATAGCGCCTGTCTGTAAGTAGAAATTATCCCAACTTACTTCATCGCCATTTGCTTCAGGTCCTTGAAGACGCATCGTGTCATAAAGTGATAAAACAGAAGCATGAATACGTGCATTTGCGATACCTAATGTAGGAGCCTCTGAATTACTCTCTACTTTAATTGGTCTTCCTTCTCTTGTTTTAATTAAAATACTTCCAAAGTCAAAACCGTCTGCAATTGTTGTTGCATAATAATTTGCTATACCTGGCCTTATCTGTTCGGGCTGAACAACATAAGGAACGGACTTAATGACAGGTCCTTCACAGGCTGCAAGTGTAGCAGCTGCTGTACTAAACCCAACATATTTCAAAAAATCACGTCGTGAGGTACTACTTTCTTCTAGCGTTTTTTCATCGCTTAAAAAATCTTCTGGAAGTTTAGAAACAAACTCATTTTGTTCCAACTTTTTAACTGCTACATTCTCAGGGTCGAGTTGATCAATGTTTTTCCAGTATGTCTTATTTGATGCCATAAATCTTTCTTGATCNCCTTTTAATAGTGACATTTTCCACATTCTAAGCCACCCATCTGAGCAACTGTTAATTTTTCTACTCCGTATTTCTTCGAAAGAGACTCATGAATTTTAGCATAATATTCATTGCTTTCAACTTTCACATTTGTTTCTCTATGGCAATTAATACACCATCCCATAGTCAACGGTGAATATTGGTACATAATCTCCATTTCCTCAACAGGTCCATGGCATTTTTGACATGCAATTTCTCCAACTTCTACATGCTGCGCATGGTTGAAATAAACGAAATCGGGTAAGTTGTGAATGCGTACCCATTTTACTGGCTGTGTTTCTCCTGTATAAGCTTGATTGGTTTCATCCCAACCTACAGCGGCATATAACTTTTTAATTTCTTTGGTATAAAAGTCTTTTGTGTAACCATTTTCTAAATCTTCCTCACCATTGTATTCTGCGATGTTCCTGTGACAGTTCATACATACATTCAGAGAAGGTATCCCCGAATGTTTGGAAACACGCGCTGAGGAATGACAATACTTACATTCTATTTGATTTGCTCCAGCATGGATCTTGTGAGAGTAATGAATCGGTTGAACAGGCATATAACCTTGATCAACTCCAACTTGCATAAAAAATCCATATACGAAATAAGCACTACTCAAAAGAAGTAGAATAACGCTAATCATAACCAAAAATTGATTTTGAACAAATGCTAACCAGATAGGTGTTCTTTTAGGTTTAGCTGGAGGCGTTATGTCAACTCCACTGGCAGCTGCAATACGAATTAAGGTTTTTTGAACCAAAAACAACATCACAACAAGAACTAAAAAAACTAGTGATAAAGCTGCTAGAATAAGGGTGTTGCTTATTCCAGAGGAAGCTTGTACAGGTTGAGCAGACGCTCCTGCTGCTGCAACAGGNGCAGGTGGGGTGTAATCCGTGTACGCTATAATGTTATCAATGTCAGTAGTAGATAACTGAGGGAAGGAGGTCATCACAGAACCATTGTATTCTTCATAAATAGCAACAGCTTGTGCATCACCTGATTTAACCATAGCAGTACTATTTTTAATCCAGCTGTACAACCACTCTTTATCGTATTTTGCAGAAACCCCTTTTAATGCAGGCCCTACAGCACGCTTATTGATTTTGTGACAGGCGGCACAATTTGCATTAAATAGTTTTTTTCCCGCTTGAATTGCTGCATCATCTTGTGCAACAGTGTTAAAAGAGGTCAAAAGACTTAATAAAAACAATAAAGGGAAAACGAAGGATTTATTACATCTATTGATGCTAATCCTAATTGCAGTAATTGTATTGTGCTCCAAAATTTTTTTCTAAAATCCACGACAAAAATAAGTCATAGAGTCCTTTTTTAATACTTTAGAAAATAAGATTTTTATAATTTATAATTATTCTAAATAAGGATTTAGATTTGTTAAATTATAGTGTTCTAAAAATAATTTTTTGTTTTTTTGTGTTATGAAAAAAGTAGCTTGTAAATCCCTTTATTTATTGTTTTTTCTTGTGATTGGTTTTTTATCTCATGCACAAAAAGGAGAAATCAACATTAAACAAGATCCTAAAATAGACAGCTTGTTAAACAAAAAAATTGAATTGGATCGGGAGCGCTATTCTAAAGAGTATTATACGCTACAATTGTATTATGGAAATTTAGATCAAGCGAATGAAATTCTAAAAATTTCAAAAGAAAAATTTCCAAATATATCGGCTGAATTAAGTTTTGAAACCCCTAACTATAAAATACATGCAGGGCGTTTCAAAGACAAAATTAAAGGTTTAAAAACCCTTGACACACTTAAGCGAACTTTTCCTGCCGCTTTTCTTTTAGTAAAGAGAATGCCTTAGAGAGACTTTTTAACCGCTATTTCTTGGAATCCTTCAATCACATCATCAATCTTGATGTCGTTGTAATTTTTGATTTGAAGACCACAGTCATACCCTTTAGCAACTTCTTTAGCATCATCCTTAAATCGTTTCAATGAAATAAGCGAGCCTGTATGAATAACTACTCCTTCTCTAATGATTCGAATTCCAGAATTCCTTAGAATTTTACCAGTAGTAACCATACAGCCAGCAATGGTTCCAATTTTAGAAATCTTGAAAGTTTCACGTATTTGAGCAGTACCTGTAATTTCTTCACGCATTTCTGGAGAGAGCATTCCTTCCATTGCGTCTTTAATATCATTGATCGCATCATAAATAATAGAGTATGACCGAATATCGATTTCTTCTTTATCGGCTATGGTTCTTGCATTACCCATTGGGCGAACATTAAACCCAATAACGATGGCATCTGAGGCCGAAGCTAAAAGAACATCGGATTCCGTAATTGCTCCCACTCCTTTATGGATAATATTTATTTCGATTTCGCTAGTAGAAAGTTTTTGCAAAGAATCGGTCAAAGCTTCAACAGATCCATCTACGTCTCCTTTTAGGATTATGTTTAATTCTTTGAAATCACCAAGTGCAATCCTCCTACCGATTTCATCAAGTGTAATATGTCGCTGAGTTCTAACGCTTTGCTCACGAATCAATTGAGTTCNTTTTGCAGCGATTTGTTTTGCTTCTTTTTCGTCTTCTAAAATCATGAAGGTATCCCCTGCTTGTGGGGCTCCATCTAATCCTAAAACAGAAACTGGAGTTGCAGGAGTTGCTTCCGTAAGGCTTACACCTCGTTCGTTAACAATCGCTTTNACCTTACCGCTGTGTTTACCAGCAAGCATGTAGTCTCCCATTTTAAGGGTTCCATTTTGAACTAATACAGTTGAAACATATCCACGCCCCTTATCTAAAAACGCTTCAACTACTGTTCCTCGTGACTTTCTTGAAGGATTTGCTTTTAACTCGAGGAGCTCTGCTTCTAACAATACTTTTTCCAGAAGCTCATTGACTCCCGTTCCTTTGAGTGCAGAAACATCGTGAGATTGAATTTTACCTCCCCATTCTTCTACCATCAAATTCATACCCGCGAGGGCTTCTTTAATTTTTTCAGGATTAGCATCAGGTTTGTCTATCTTATTTATAGCAAAAATGATAGGAACACCTGCTGCTTGTGCATGGCTAATAGCTTCTTTTGTTTGNGGCATAATATCATCATCAGCTGCTACAACAATAATTGCAATATCCGTTACTTGAGCCCCACGAGCACGCATGGCTGTAAAGGCTTCGTGTCCAGGAGTATCTAAAAAAGTGATTTTCTGACCCTTTTCTAATGTTACTCCATATGCACCAATGTGCTGTGTTATTCCACCAGATTCTCCAGCAATTACATTTTCTTCTCTAATATAATCAAGCAAGGATGTTTTTCCATGATCTACGTGTCCCATTACGGTAACAATAGGTGCACGAGGCATTAGATCTTCTTCAGAATCAACCTCATCAATAATATTATCCTCTAAATCTGCTTTCTCGAAAGAAACATCATAGCCGAATTCATCCGCCACAATACTAAGAGTTTCTGCATCTAAACGTTGGTTCATGGTTACCATGATTCCAAGACTCATACAGGCTGAAATGATTTCAGTAGAACTAATGTCCATCATCGTTGCAACTTCGCCAACAGTAATAAACTCAGTTACTTTAAGCAGCTTACTGTCTGCCTCCATCTGTGCCATTTCCTCTTCAGACTTCTGACGGTGTTGTACACGTTTATCTCGGCGGTATTTGGCTCCTTTAGATTTATTAGACTTGCCTTGAAGTTTTTCAAGAGTCTCTCTAATTTGTTTTTGAACTTCTTCCTCTGAAGGCTCTTCTTTTTTAACAACTTCTTGCCTTGGACCTCTATTATTATTTCGCTTTCCGGCGTTATTTCTATTTGTGGCATTATTTCCACCACCTGGATTTGGAGATGGCTTTACATCTTTACTTATGCGTTTTCGCTTTCTTTTACGGGCATCCTCAACCGTTTTCTCTTTCTTATTTACTTCGTCCAAATTAATAGTCTGACCTGTTTTCTTGGGGCCTGACAATTTTTGGTACTGTGTCTTAAGTGTCTCATTTTCTGGCTCACCTTCTACAGTTGGAGGAATAGTAACTTCTGGAGCCGCTACTTTTTCCGGAACTTCAACCACTGCAGGAGAAACAACTACTGGAGTATCCTCCTGCTCTGTAGTAGTTTCCAGAGGGATATCCTCTTTCACCTCTGTTACGATTGCTTCCGTTTTAACTTCAGCTACAACAGGGGGTTCTGCCTCTTTTGGTGTTTCTTTTTTAACATCTTTTTTCTTACCACTTACCAAGTCAAGATCAATCTTACCAAGTGTTTTTGGTTTTTCAACAGCTACACGATTCGACTTTAAGATTTCTCTTTTAGCGATTTGCTCTAAACGGTCTTGTTCTTTTTTCTCTTGAATAACACGCAAGTCTTCTTTCTCTTTACGCTTTTCTTCACTCACCTCATGAGATGCATCTTTTTTAGATTTGTCCGTTACGAATTCATCCAAAAGAGTGTCATACAATTCTGTGGTGATTTTTGTGGTTGGACGTGCTTCAACATCCATACCTTTTTGAGCTAGAAATTCGACAGCACGATCTAAGGAAATATTTAATTCCCTTAAAACTTTGTTAAGTCGAATACTCGGTTGGTCAGCCATATATTAATTTCTATTTGCAAAAATAACAATTATTTTTGCAGTCTATTCTTCAAATTCTTCTTTAAGGATTTTAAGGACATCATCAACAGTCTCTTCTTCAAGGTCTGTTCGCTTAATTAAATCTGCCTTTTCTAATTCCAAAATGCTTTTGGCGGTATCTAAACCTACCTTTTTAAACTCCTCAATGATCCATCCTTCTATCTCATCGCTGAATTCTTTCAATTCAATATCTTCCTCTACTCCTTCTCTGAAGACATCTATTTCATAGCCGGTTAGTTTACCTGCCAATCGAATATTTGCCCCTCCTTTACCAATTGCTTTGGATACCTCTTCAGGGTTTAAGAAAACTTCAACTCTTTTAGTTTCTTCGTTAATTTTTAAAGAATTTACTTTTGCCGGACTCAGTGCACGTGCAATAAACAATTGTAAATTATTGGTGTAATTGATAACATCAATGTTTTCATTCCCAAGTTCTCTAACAATTCCATGAATTCGGGAACCTTTCATTCCAACACAAGCTCCTACGGGATCGATTCTATCGTCATAAGAGTCTACGGCAACTTTGGCTTTTTCGCCAGGAATTCTCACTGCTTTCTTTATGGTAATTAGTCCGTCAAAAACCTCTGGAATTTCTTGTTCAAATAATTTTTCTAAGAAAATCGGTGATGTCCTTGAAAGGATAATTCTTGGCTTATTTCCTCTTAACTCGACAGTTTCAATAATTCCTCTTATGTTATCTCCTTTTCTAAAAAAGTCGCTTGGAATTTGTCTGTCTTTGGGTAAAATAATTTCATTTCCATCATCATCAAGTAGAATAATCTCTCTACTTCTAATGTGATGAACTTCTGCTGTATACAGCTCCCCTTCTCGGTCTTTAAATTGCTTAAAAATAGTTGTACTATCGTGTTCGAAAATTTTAGCTACGAGATTTTGTCTTAGATATTGAATAGTTCTTCTACCCAAATCAACCAATTTGACTTCTTCGGAAACATCCTCACCTACTTCAAAATCAGGCTCAATCAAACGTGCCTCTTTAAGAGCAATCTCTTGATTAGGATCTTCTACCATACCATCTTCAACAACAACCCTGTTTCTCCAAATCTCTAAATCTCCTTTGTCTGGGTTAATAATGATATCAAAGTTTTCATCTGATCCAAATTTTCGTTTTAATGTATTTTTAAATACATCTTCTAAAATCACCATGAGGGTTACACGGTCAATTAATTTGTCATCTTTAAATTCTGAAAAAGAATCAATTAAGGCTAAATTTTCCATATTCAACTATTTTCTATTTGACGAGTACTTTCGCAATACTAATTTGATCATACGAAAGTGTTTTTTGTTTTGTTACTGTTACTTTTCCTTTACCTACTGGCTTTGCTTCTCTTTGCTTCCACTCTAAAGTAAATGCTTGATTATCTGCAGCGGTTAACGTTCCTTCTAGGGTACTGACTTCCATAGACTCCACCCTTAATTTCCGACCAATATTTTTTATGTATTGCCTACTATTCAAAAGTGGACTTCCCACTCCTGCAGAGGCAACTTCTAGAGAAAAATCATATTCCTCACGATCTAAATTATGTTCAATTGCTCTGCTGACATTCATACAATCTTTTAGAGTCACACCTTGATCACCATCTAATGTTATATGAATACTATTGTCACTTCCTATTTTTAAATCTATAAGAAATAACGACTGGTCTTCCTCTAGGGCAGCTTCCAATAATGACTCAACTTTTGAACGAAAATTCATGCCAAAAAAAAAAGGGACTTATAGTCTCCTCTTACCTTATTAGTTCGATAATTTTGCCAAATATATAAATTTTACCGCAGTAAATGATGTTTAGCTATTGTTTTTTTACAAGGAGCACCTCAATTTCATCCTACTTATTTAAAAATTCAACTATCTGAGTTTTTAAAGGCGCTGAATTTTAATAAAATAATTACCTTGAGTTTTTTAATCAAAAAGGCATGAAAAAATTCATCTACTTAGTTGGTGGTATTATAGTACTTATTTTTCTTTTGTGGCTCTATCCGGAACCCATGCCGGAATATACTCCAAAACGTAATTACATCAATATGGAAGCCGAAATTCTGGAAGCATTCATTCTAGCCAAAGACAGCAGTGTAATTCAACTTCCAGAAGGGCATTTTTTATTTTCTCAATCCTTGAGTTT